>Ga0228703_1000191_pt1 | contig 49597 bp, 35 predicted proteins | sample McNCre217_Aug_MG_3_FD_178020 | JGI IMG/M metagenome (GOLD analysis project Ga0228703, IMG submission 178020) | Freshwater microbial communities from McNutts Creek, Athens, Georgia, United States - 29-17_Aug_MG | ecosystem: Environmental > Aquatic > Freshwater > Creek | place: USA: Georgia...
CCTTGGCTTGCGTTTGGTTTGGTGGTTCGATGGAGGGCAAATCAGACATTTCTGTCTTCATGTCGCACTTGAATTCTGAAACACAGACATGGTCCACGCCTGTGCAGCTCTCTAACGATGCGGATCGTTCAGAGCAAAACCCCATCCTGTTTCCGGTCCCCAACGGCGAGCTTTGGTTGCTGCACACGGCGCAGCAAGCAGGTAATCAAGACACCGCCATTGTTCGTCGACGCATTTCCAAAGACAACGGCAAGACCTGGGGCTCCACGGAACAAATTGAAGGTTTGAAACTGGGCACCTTTGTGCGTCAACCCATCCATGTGCATACCGACGGTACGTGGTTGCTGCCCACCTTTGAATGCCGCATCATGCCCGGACAAAAGTGGGACGGCAGCCATGATGTGAGCGCCATTTTGCGTTCTACAGACCAAGGTCAAAGTTGGACCCGTATTGAAGTGCCCAACAGCACAGGCTGTGTGCACATGAACATAGTGCCCGCTGCGAACGGCAAGCTGTTGGCTTTTTTCCGAAGCCGCTGGGCCGATTTCATCTACACCACACACAGTGTGGATGGTGGACTCACATGGGCGTCCCCTGTTCCCACCACCTTGCCCAACAACAACTCTTCCATTCAAGCGTTGCGACTCAAAGACGGTCGCTTGGCCATGATCTTCAACCACAGCAGCGCACTCAATGCCACCGAGCGTCGCGCCTCTTTGTACGATGAGTTGGAAGACGATGCTGCGTCGAGCGACAACACTCAATCATCCAGCACCACCCACGAACGCCGTGCATTTTGGGGCGCGCCCAGAGCGCCCATGACGCTGGCGTTATCAGACGATGACGGCCAAACCTGGCCCTGGATGCGAAACCTCGAAGTGGGGGATGGTTATTGCATGAGCAACGACTCTGCTCGCCACATCAACCGAGAGTACTCTTACCCCTCTTTGCGTCAAACCGAAGATGATGCGCTGCATGTGGCCTACACGGTGTATCGTCAACACATTCGCCACGCCAGAGTCATGCCTGACTGGATCGCAGCGTCAAATTAAAAATGAGGAGACCCGTGAATATGGATCGCAGATGCTTGTTGGGTGGATTGTTGAGCGTGTTGGCGGCTGGTCCGCTCCCCGCTTTTTCGCAAGATGCAGCGCAAGGCAAGCCGCTCAAAATTGTGATTCCCTTTGGTCCTGGTGGGGGCTCTGACAGCGTGATGCGCGTGCTTCAGCCGCATTTGGCCGAGTACCTGAAACGGCCTGTGATTGTTGAAAACAAACCCGGCGCCGGTGGGACGATTGGCGCTGCCGCAGTTGCTAAAGCTGCGCCTGATGGCAACACCTTGCTGCTGTCGGAAATCAGTGTGGTGACCATCAGTCCCGCGCTCTACGACAACCTGACCTACAAGGTGTCCGATTTGGCGCCGGTCATCAATTTGGCGCAGTACCCATTGGCGTTGGTGGCTGCACCCACGTTTCCAGCCAACACCATGAGCGAGGTGCTGGCTCTAGACAAGGCCGCACCTGGCAAACACTCCATGGCATCGTCTGGCAACGGCACCTCTCCGCACCTGACCATTGAGTTGTTGAATCAAAAGGCTGGGACTAAGTTTGTGCACGTGCCCTACAAAGGGTCTGGCCCGGCGATCAATGACGTGCTTGGAGGCCAGGTGGACATGGTCTTCACGGGGTACACCACAGTTGCGGGTTTGGTGCGCTCAGGCAAGCTGAAAGTTCTGTCTGTCACATCGCTCAAGAAAGCGCCCAACCTGCCGCAAGTCGCTTCGATTGCCGAGTCTGGCGTGGCAGGCTTTGAGTCTGTGTTGGTGCAGGGTGTGTTTGCACCCAAAGGCACATCGGTCGATTTGATTCGCACCTTCAATCAGGCTTTCAACGCGGTGTTGAATAAGAACGAAGTCAAAGAGCAACTGAGCCAGCAAGGCCTGTCGCCGCGTCAGAACACGCACGAAGAATTTGCAGAGTCGATCAAATCGCAAAGCATGCAATGGGAGAAAGTCATCAAACTCGGCGGCATTCATCCCGATTAATAAGGAGACAACGATGAAAAGTTTACAAACGATCAAACGCCGTCACGTACTCGCATCGGCTGCACTGGCCACTGTGGCAGGCAGCTTGGCGCTGCCTGCCATGGCGCAAACCCAGTTCCCCAGCAAAACCATGACCTTTGTCGTGCCCTATCCGGCCGGTGGTGCCAACGACATGTTAGGTCGTTTGATTGGTCAAAAAATGGCCGAAGCTTTGAACGCCACATCCATGGTGGACAACAAACCAGGTGCTGCAGCTTTGCTCGGCGCCAGTGCCGTTGCACGCGCGCCGGCTGACGGTCACACCCTGCTGATTGGTGGCCTGGCCACGCACGCCGCCAGCCCGCACATGCTCAAGGCCGATTACGACCCACTGAAAGACTTTGAGTCCATCGGCATGATTGGCAGCGCCCCCATCATTGCCATCACCTTCAACGAGTCGCCGTTTAAAACGCTCAAGGACGTGGTCGATGCTGCACGCAAAGACCCCAAGGGCGTGATGTATGGCTCCTCAGGCAATGGCTCGCCCTTGCACCTGGCAGGTGAACTGTTCACTTCGCAAAACAAACTGGAGATGACGCATGTGCCGTACAAGGGCGGCAATGCACACATCTTGGATTTGATCGGGGGGCGCGTGCCCGTGATTTTTGACACTGCCACCAACTGCATGCCGTTGCTCAAATCGGGCAAGGTGCGTGCACTCGCTGTCGGTGCCGCAACGCGATTGCCCGATCTGCCCAACGTGCCCACATTTGCGGAAGCCGGCTATCCGCAATTCGACTTCTCGGCCTGGTACGCCGTGTTTGCACCCGCTAAAACACCGAAAGACGTGGTGGCCAAATTGTCGAGCGCCTTGTCGACTGCGCTCAAAAACCCAGAAGTGATCAGCAGGCTCAACGGCGTGGGTGTGACGCCTGCCAGCGGCGATGCCGCTTCATTGGCAAAATTTCTTCCGGGTGAACACGAGCGCATTGGGCGGCTGATTCGCACAGCCAACATCAAACCGGATTGATGAGTTGTATCTCGCCAGATGCGCTCCGTCCTAACGCATCCAACGCGCCAGCCACGATGCTGTGCGCATCGACTTTAAAAAACGCTCGCAACACAGCACGCGTGTCGCTGCGACCAAAGCCGTCGGTGCCCAGCGTGCGGTAACTGCGGCCTGCAGGCAGATAGGCGCGCACCGTCTCAGGCACAGCACGCACATAGTCGGTGGCTGCCAAGATGGGGCCTGCACTGTCCTTGAGCAAATGCCTCAGATAGGGCGCAGTGCCATCGCTTTCGTGGGCCATGCCGTCGCGCGCCAGTTCACTCCAGCTGGTGATGCTGTACACATCCACGCCAACACCCTGTGTAGCCAGTTGTTGCGCCGCTTGAATCACCTCGGTCAAGATGGCGCCTGATCCGAGCAAGGTCACACGCTGCGCGTTCATCGGGCCATAGCTGGCGAAGTGGTAGCCACCACGCAACACGCCATCGGCTGCACCCTCGGGCAGGTTGGGCTGGGCGTAGTTCTCGTTCATGAGCGTGATGTAGTAGAAGAAGTCTTGTTGCTCCACCAACATCTCACGCATGCCCGCGTCCACGATGACTGCAAGCTCACCTGCAAACGCAGGGTCATAGGCCTTGCAATTCGGAATCGTGGCGGCCACCAAGTGGCTGCTGCCATCTTGGTGTTGCAAACCTTCACCCGCCAAGGTGGTGCGCCCTGAGGTGGCCCCCAATAAGAAGCCGCGTGCGCGTTGATCCGCCGCTGCCCAAATTGCATCGCCCACACGCTGAAAACCAAACATCGAGTAATAGATGTAGAACGGCAGCATCGCCATGCCATGCACGCTGTAGCTGGTGGCTGCCGCCGTCCAGCTGGCCACGGCACCGGCTTCACTGATGCCTTCTTCCAAGATTTGTCCATCCAAGGCTTCGCGGTAGGAGAGCACGGAGCCAATGTCTTCGGGCGCATAGCGCTGACCAACGCTGCTGTAAATGCCCACCTGCTTGAACAGATTGGCCATGCCAAAGGTGCGTGCTTCATCGGCCACGATGGGCACAATGCGTGGCCCCAAGGTGGGGTCTTTGAGTAAGGTGCCGAGCATGCGCACAAAGGCCATGGTGGTGCTCATTTCCTTGCCATCGGCTTGGAGCGCGAATTGTGCGTAGTTGTCTACCGCAGGGACGGGCACCACCGCACATGCCGTCTCGCGACGTGGCATAGCGCCACCCAGTGCAGCGCGGTGTTCGCGCAAATAGCGTATCTCAGGGCTGTCGTCTGCAGGTCTGAAAAACTCCAAGCCTTTGGCTTGCTCGTCAGTGAGCGGCAGGTTGAAGCGGTTGCGAAATTCAATCAAATCTGTGTCGTCAAATTTTTTCTGACTGTGTGTGGTCATCTTGCCTTGGCCTGCGCTGCCCATGCCATAGCCCTTCTTGGTTTGCGCCAAGATGACGGTGGGTTGGCCTGTATGGGCCGCCGCTGCGGCGTAAGCCGCGTGGATCTTGACCAAATCGTGGCCACCGCGCTTGAGGCGGTCGATTTGTTCGTCCGTCATGCCTTGCGCCAAGCGGGCCAGTTCTTCGTTCTGACCAAAGAAGTTGTCGCGGTTGAAACGACCATCTTTGGCGGCAAAGGTTTGCATCTGCCCGTCCACGGTTTGCGCAAACGCGCGTGCCAGTGCGCCCGTGGTGTCGCGCGCAAACAAACCGTCCCAGTCGCTGCCCCACACCAGTTTGATCACGTTCCAGCCGGCACCCGCAAACAATTTTTCCAGCTCGTCGATGATGCGGCCGTTGCCTCGCACGGGGCCATCCAAACGCTGCAGGTTGCAGTTGACCACCCACACCAGGTTGTCGAGTTTTTCGCGTGCGGCCAAAGTGAGTGCACTCATGCTCTCGGGTTCGTCCATCTCGCCGTCACCAAACACGCCCCATACTTTGCGGCCCTCGCAATTGAGCAAGGCGCGATGCGTGAGGTAACGCATGAAGCGTGCGTGGTAAATCGAGCTGATAGGGCCAATGCCCATCGAGCCTGTGGGGAACTGCCAAAAATCAGGCATCAACCAAGGATGCGGATAGCTGGAGAGCCCGCGTGCGCCGCTGGCGGGCGCGGTGATTTCTTGGCGGTAATGCATCAGATCGGCCTCGCTCAAACGCCCCTCAAGGAAAGCACGGGCATACACACCGGGTGCGCTGTGGGGTTGGAAGAACACCAAGTCGCCACGGTGTGTCTCGTTGCGGGCATGGAAGAAATGGTTGAACCCCGTTTCAAACAAATCCGCCGCGCTGGCATAGCTGGCAATGTGGCCACCCAGTTCACCATAGGCTTGGTTGGCACGCACCACCATGGCCAGTGCGTTCCAGCGCATCAGTGAGGCTAGGCGTTCCTCCACGGCCAAGTCGCCAGGGAATGCCGGTTGTTCTTCCACGGGAATGGTGTTGATGTAGGGCGTGTTCAGCTCGGGCTGCCAGCCCGTGTGTTGCGTGCGTGCCAAACGTGCCAGTTCATCCAAGATGTGCCGCACACGCGCAGGCCCCGAGTGCTCAGCCAGAGAGAGCAGGGCGTCTCGCCACTCTTGGGTTTCAGCAGGATCGGTGTCTACAGGGGTGGATGGGTTGGCGTTGTGCGGCGTGTTCATCGTTGCATGGTGAGGGATTTGCGTTGAAAAGACTGTAGAGAACAAGCACAGGCAGTTGGTGTTGAATTTCGCCAATAATCCAATTCATACGAAACAAAATTCTGAAATTCAAATGAATCAAGGCATAAATGATTTAGATGTAACCGATTTGAAGATTCTTGAGCAGCTTCAACTCGATGCCAGTTTGTCCAATGTGGAGCTGGCGCGCCGGGTGCACTTGTCGCCTTCGCCTTGCCTCGCACGGGTGCGGGCCTTGGAAGCCCGAGGCTTGATTCGCCAGTACGTGGCCTTGCTGGAGGCCAAGCAACTGGGGCTGCATCTGAATGTTTTCATCTCCATCAGTCTGAAACAGCAAAGCCGCCAGGCGCTTCAGGAATTCGAAGAGCGCATCACCTTGAGAGACGAGGTGATGGAGTGTTATTTGATGACGGGCGATGCTGACTATTTGCTTCGCGTGGCCGTGCCCGACATGCCAGCGCTGGAGAGTTTCATCTTGGAACAGCTCTCGCCGATTGCGCAAGTTGAAAAGATCCGCTCCAGTTTTGCCCTCAAGCAGGTGCGTTACAAAACCGCGCTGCCGCTGCACAACCTTTAAATCCGTTTTCGATTTCAATCGACACGCCCAAGTGTGTGTCGCATGGGGTTGCGTTCAATTTCTTAACTGGTATGATCACACCATGAGTCATGACCACACCGAAAATGCAAACCTGTTCCCAGGCTTCGAGCGCCAACTGTTCAAAGGCACGCAAGCCGACATCAACTACTTGCGTGCAGGAGCGGGCGAGCCCGTGTTGCTGTTGCACGGCTATCCGCAAACCCATGCGTGCTGGCACCATGTGGCGCCAGAGCTGGCGCGTCACTACACCGTGATCTGTGCTGATTTGCGTGGCTACGGCGACTCATCCAAACCACCGGGGCTGCCCGATCACGCCAATTACGCCAAACGCGCCATGGCCAACGACATGGTGGAGCTGATGTCCTCGCTGGGGTTTGACCAATTTCATTTGGTGGGGCACGACCGTGGTGGTCGCGTGGCGCACCGCCTAGCGGCTGACCATCCGCAACATGTGCACACGGTGGCGGTGCTAGACATTTCGCCCACGCTCAAGATGTTCGAGCGCACCGACATGCAATTTGCCAAAGCCTATTACCACTGGTTCTTCATGTTGCAGCCGTCGCCTGAGCCAGAGCAAATGCTGGCGGGGCGGGTGCCCTTCAACATCTTGGGGCGGGTTGGACGTGCCGAGCCAGACTTGAGCAAGTTCTCCAAGTTGGCGGTAGATGAATATGTGCGTGTGTTTTCAGACCCAGCCGCCATTCACGCCAGCTGCGAAGACTATCGCGCAGCAGGTGGCATTGACCTGGAACATGACCGTGCCGATCGCGCCGCAGGCCGCAAACTGTCCATGCCCTTGTTGGCGCTGTGGGGCAGCGAGGGCGTGATTGCGGCGATGTTCGATTGCTTGTCAGATTGGCGCGAAGTCGCCAGCAACGTGCAAGGCAAGGCCTTGCCATGTGGGCACTTCATTCCCGAGGAAGCACCGCAGGAGACCACGGCAGAAATTTTGTCGTTTCTGCAACAACATCCCTTGAAAGCTGCTGCATGAGCGGCGCCTCATTCGACCCTCGGCACAAAAGCCGCGTCTTGCTCGATGGCCCCGACCGCGCCGTGGCACGGGGCATGATGAAAGCGATTGGCTTCCAAGACGCTGACCTCAAGCGTCCGCAAATTGGGGTCTTTCATTGCTGGATTGGCACCATGCCTTGCAATTGGAACCACCGCGAATTGGCGGCCAAAGTCATGGACGGTATTCGCGAGGCAGGTGGCACGCCGTTGGAAGTCAACACGGTGGCCATCAACGACGGCATCACCACGGGCACCGATGGCATGAAAACCTCGCTCGTGAGTCGCGAGCTGATTGCCGACTCGGTGGAGTTGGTTGCACGCGGCCATATGTTCGATGGCATGGTGGTGATTGCGGGATGCGACAAAACCATTCCGGCCATGGCCATGGCCTTGGGGCGCGTGAACATTCCGGGCGTGTTGCTGTACAGCGGCTCGATTCACTCAGGCGCGTGTCATGCCAAAGAAGGCATGTTTGCCAATCGCAAGCTGACCATTCAAGACATTTACGAAGCGGTCGGTGCCTTCAACGCCGGAAAAATCACCGAACAAGAATTCAAAGATGTAGAAGACCATGCCTGCCCGGGCGTGGGCGCATGCGGTGGCCAGTTCACCGCCAACACCATGGCGACTGCCTGCGAAATGTTGGGTATCTCGCCCATGGGATTCAATGGCATTCCAGCGCCAGAGGCACCCAAGGGCGAGGTGGCCAAAACCTGTGGGTCGGTGGTGATGGATTTGCTGCGCCGCGGCGTCACACCACGCACCATGGTGACGCAGCGTAGTTTTGAAAACGCCATCACGGGTGTCATGGCTACCGGTGGCTCGACCAATGCCGTGCTGCATTTGTTGGCCATGGCGCGTGAGTTTGAAGTGCCCTTGGTGATTGATGACTTCGATGGAATTTCCAAACGCACGCCTGTGTTGGCTGACTTGAAACCCTGGGGCCAATTCACCGCGCCAGAAATGTACGCAGCCGGTGGCATGCCGCTGGTGGGCAAGCGTTTAGCCGAAGGTGGCTTGTTGCATGTGCATGAACAGACGGTCACCGGGCGCAGCCTGGGCGAAGCCGTGGCCTATGCCGCTGAAACCGCTGGGCAGCAGGTGATTCGCACCTTGCAAGACCCCATCAAACCCGAAGGTGGCCTAGGTATCTTGCGCGGCAACCTCGCGCCGGGTGGTTGTGTGGTCAAGCTATCGGGCCAAACGAAAAAAATACACAAAGGTCCCGCCCGCGTGTTCGAGCGCGAAGAAGATGCATTTCAAGCCATCAAGGCAGGGCTGGTTCAACCCAACGATGTGCTGGTGCTGCGCAACGAAGGGCCTAAAGGCGGCCCAGGCATGCGTGAGATGCAACTCGTCACTGGGGCCTTGCAAGGTGCGGGACTGGGTGAGTCGGTGGCACTGGTGACAGACGGCCGGTTCTCGGGGGCCACGCATGGCTTTGTCATTGGCCATGTGGTGCCCGAAGCCATGGACGGCGGCCCCATTGCCGTGGTGCAAGAGGGGGACGTGATTGAGATCCATGTCGAGCGACGCAGTTTGACCATGGATGTGCCCCACGAGGTCTTGCAATCGCGTCTGCAGACATGGCGCGCGCCCGCACCGCATGCATGGTCTACAGGTGTGTTGGCTAAATACGCCCGCTTAGTGTCCAACGCCTCGGAAGGTGCAGTGACAAATTTTTCTGTTATCCCAACACATGAGGGCAGTCGCTCGCCTCTTCACGCGACATTGGAGATCAAATGAAACGTCGTTCGTTCGCAAGCAAAGCGCTTGCTGCCACTGCCGCGTCGGTAGGCCTTGCCGCTCCAGCCATCGTCAAGGCACAGCCGAAAATCCGTTGGCGCCTTGCTTCCAGCTGGCCTAAAAATCTGGACACCATTTATGGCGGTGCAGAAGAAGTAGCCAAGCGTGTCGCGTCAGCAACCGGTGGCGCTTTCGAAATCAGCGTGCACGGCCCCGGCGAGCTGGTGCCCGCGCTCGGTGTGTTGGATGCCGTGCAACAAGGCTCGGTCGAATGTGCCCACACCGCATCGGTGTTCTTCTTTGGCAAGGACCCCACGTTTGCATTGGACGGCCAAATTCCATTTGGTATGAACTCACGCCAGATGACCGCGTGGATGAAAGACGGTGGTGGTCTGCAGCTGCTGCGCGAGTTCTACCGTGACTATGGCGTGGTGAACTTTCCCTGTGGCAACACGGGTACCCAAATGGGCGGCTTCTTCCGCAAGGAAATCAAGAGCTTGGCTGATTTGAAGGGTTTGAAATTTCGCATCGGTGGCTTTGGTGGTGTGATGCTCGAAAAACTCGGTGTTGTGCCGCAGAACTTGCCAGGCGGTGAAATTTACACATCACTTGAAAAGGGCACCATCGATGCTGCTGAATTCATCGGCCCTTACGACGATGAAAAACTCGGCCTGCACAAAATCGCCAAGTTTTACCACTACCCCAGCTACTGGGATGGCAACGGCCAAATCACCATGTACGTTGGCACCAAAGCCTGGGAGGCGTTGCCCAAAGAGTACCAAAGCATTTTTGAAGCTGCGTGTGCTGAGGCGCACGTGGACATGCAAGCCAAGTACGACGCACGCAACCCTGCGGCACTCAAACGTCTGGTGGGCGCTGGCTTGCAGTTGAAGCCGTTTCCTAAGGAAGTGGGTGATGCCGCCTTCAAAGCATCGAACGAGTTGTTCGCCGAATTGGTGGCCAAAAACCCCAAGTGGGCCAAGATCTACAACAGCTTCGTCAAGTTCCGTGACGATGGCATTTTGTGGTCACGTTTCTCGGATGGTGCCTTCGACAACTACATGGCGACCACGCTGAAAAAGAAGTCTTAACGCCCCTCGTTGGTACCTCTTGTCTCATGCTTTCAAGATGAGACGATTGGTATGATGAATACATGACTAAAGACACTTCTGATTTTGACAGCACCTCGCAATTGCTCCCCGCAACCGAGGCTCCGATTGCCCGACGCAAACTCTCGCACGAGGTGCTAGATCGTTTGTTACCTCGCATTCGTTCGGGGGAATTTCCTGTGGGGGCTTTGCTGCCTTCTGAGCGGGACTTGATGTCGGGCCTGGGTGTGGGGCGCCCCGCCGTGCGTGAGGCTTTGCAAACGCTCGAACGCATGGGCTTGGTGGCCATCGTTCATGGCGAAGGCGCGCGGGTGCTGCCGCTCAATGCGGGCAAGGTGATTGCGCAAATTTCAGACTCAGCCATGCATTTGCTTGCCGGTTCCAGCGATTTGCTGGAGCACCTCAAAGAAGCGCGGTTGCACTTTGAGATCGCCATGATCCGCACGGCGGCCGAGCGTGCAACAGATGCGCAAATCGCGCATTTGCAAGGGTTGCTGGAAGAGCACAAAGCAGCGCTCGAGCATCCACAACGCTTCTTGGAAACTGACATGGCGTTTCATCATGGCATTGCAGAAATTTCAGGCAATGCCATTTACAAGGCCGTGTCGCAAGCCATGTTGGAGTGGTTGGAGCAGTTCCATCACGAAGCTGTGCGCGCGCCAGGTGCTGAAAAAACATCGCTCAACGAGCACATCAAGATGTTCAAGTGCATTGCCGCCCACGACCCCGATGGTGCAGCCAAGGCCCTGACTGCACACCTCAAGCGTGCCAACAAACACTACGGTCCCAAATTATCGGCACGGACCCGTGCCAAAACCTAACGGAGATTTTCTTGACCCAACCCACATGGCTTGAAGTCGCGATCAATGGCCCTTGGTCGCGCACCCGGCAACCCAATATGCCCGTGTTGGCCGATGAGATTGTGGAGGCGGCTTTGGCGTGTGCTGCAGAAGGCGCTGCCATCATTCATTTCCATGCGTATGACCCCGTGTCAGGTCGTCAGCGTGACGACTATGACATCTACGCCCCCATCATCGAGCGCATCCGTGCCCGTGCCGATGTCATTTGCTATGGCACTTTGCCCTTTGCAGGCAGCGTGGACGCCTCTGGCCCCTTGACACCCAGCCAACGCTATGCGGCGGTCGACAAGCTGGTGCGTGCCGGACTGATTGAGTGGTCGGTGGTTGATCCTGGTTCCACCAACATCAGCCACTACAGCGACATGGCCGAGGGCAAAGAGGGCTTTGTTTATGCCAACTCTGAGTCTCATATCCGCTATGGGCTTGAGCTGGCGCAGCAGCATCACATCACCCCCTCGTATGCGATTTATGAGCCAGGCTTTATGCGCCTAGGGGCGGCGCTGCACCGTGCATATCCGGGCGCACCCATGCCGATCTATCGCCTGATGTTTTCGCAGCACATCGCGTTTGGTTTTCCGCCCACTGATTGGGCCTTGGATGCTTACCTGCGTTTGCTGGCCATTGAGCAACCTGAGTCCCCTTGGATGATTGCGGGGCTGGGTGTGGAGCTCGATGGTCTGATGGACCTGGCCGTGACACGCGGTGGTCATGTCCGCGTTGGCTTGGAAGACGCTCCCATGGGTTGCCCGCACGACAACCTCACCTTGGTACGTCAAGCATGTCAACGCATCGAAGCCGCTGGCGGCAGCTTGGCAACGGCCACCCACGTACGTGAGCGTTTGAAACAGCGCTAACCCATTTCAATTCAAAAACTAGGAGACAACATGAACAACTGGAAACTCAAACTCATCACAGCTGCTGTCGCGGTGCTGCCTATGGTGGCCAATGCCCAACAGGTCAGCGCAGAGTTCAAAGAACGCAACATCCGTGTGAGCCATGTGGTGCCCAAAGACCATCCCTTCCAAGTCGGGGTTGAAAAATTTGCAGACATCTTGGCGCAAAAAACAGGTGGTCGCATGAAGATGCGCGGCTATCCTGATGGCCAATTGGGTGCCGAGTTGCAATCCATCTCCGCTGCACAAGGCGGTATTTTGGAAATGGCCTTGGTGTCCACGGCAGCGGCCGCATCGGTGGTCAAAGAATTTGGCGTCTTTGATTTGCCTTTCTTGTTCACCGACTTCAAGGAAGTCGATTTGGTGTTGGATGGTCCGATTGGCCGCCGACTCTTGGAACGCATTTCGGACAAGAATTTGGTGGGTCTGTGCTACTTTGAAACAGGCTTTCGCCATGTCACCAACAGCCGCCGCCCTATCACCAAACTCGAAGATCTCAAGGGCTTGAAGATTCGCACCATTCAAAACCCCGTATTCATTGACATCTTCAACACACTGGGTGCCAATGCCACGCCGATGGCTTTCACCGAGGTGTTCCAAGCGCTGGAATCCAAGGCGTTGGATGGGCAAGAGACGCCTTACAACAACATTTACGGCAACAAGTTTTACGAAGTCACCAAATACGTCAGCAACACCGGTCATATCTATGGCGGTGCTGTGATTCTGGCGAGCCGCAAGTTTTGGGACCAGCTCAATCCTGCCGAGCAAAAGCTGATTCAAGAATCATGCAATACCGCGCGTGACTTCGAGCGCAGCTTCCAACGTTCTGAAGATCCAAAACTGCTTGAGCAGATCAAAGCCAAAGGTGGCATCTATACCGAAATTTCGCCTGCCGAGCGCGCACGTATGCGCGATGCACTCAAGCCTGTGTATGAAAAATACGCTTCCAAGCTGGGCGAAGACATGGTGAACCAAACCCTGGCTGAATTGGCCAAATACCGCGCATCGCACAAATGATGCATCGCGCATTAATCTGCCTCAAGGATCAAACATGTTGAAAAAAGAAGTGGCAAGCGGGCCTCGCGGCCGCGTTTTGCTGATGGACTCCATCACCAAAGTTGCACCCGGCGATGAGGACACCCTGGTGGTGTCTGCATCCCACGGGGGTGCAAGCTCCGGCGAGTTTGCGTTAGAAATTCCACTGCGCGTGGTGTTCTTCAATGACGCCGGTGTGGGCAAAGACGACGCTGGCATTGCATCCCTGCAAATGCTGCAAGACAGGGGTGTTGCGGGCGGCACGGTGTCGCACGTGAGCGCTCGTATTGGTGACAGCCAAGACATGTGGGACCACGGCGTGGTCTCGCATGTCAATGCCATCGCGAGTGGCATGGGCATTGCACCGGGGCAAGAGCTTCGTGACATCCTCACACGCCTCACACGCAACTGACATGAAGTTCATTGACACGTCTGTCCTGCGTGTTGGCTACCAAGAGTGGAACCCCAACGCCAAAGCATCTGTGGTCTTGCTTCACGGTTGGCCCGACAGTGTGAGAACTTGGGCGCAAGTCGCGCCAGCGCTTGCAGCACACGGCTTGCGTGTCATTGTTCCTGCACTTCGCGGGTTTGCGCCCACCGAGTTCCTGAGTGCGCAAACCCCTCGCAGCGGTCAGCTCTCGGCCTTGGGCCGTGATTTGCTGGAACTGATCGAACAGCTCCAACTCGATCAACCCGCATTGGTGGGTCACGATTGGGGCGCCCGTGCGGCCGCCAATGCGTGTGCGCTGCAAGCTGATGTGGCAAGTCATCTGGTGCTGCTTTCGGTTGGCTACGGCACGAACACGCCTTCGCAAGATATTTCCGTGGCCCAAGCCCGCAACTACTGGTACCACTGGTACATGGCCACACCGCGTGGCCAACGCACCGTGCGCGAACAGCGCAATGCCTTTGCGCAAATCATGTGGGACACCTGGGCACCCCCGGGCTGGTACACCGCGGAAGAATTTGAAGCCACGGCACAAGCGTTTGCAAACGACGATTGGGCCGAAGTCACCCTGCATTCCTACCAACACCGATGGGGCCATGCGTCTGGTGACATCCGTTACGACGCCGACGAACAATTGCTGCAACACACCCCGCAGTTAAAAGTACCGACCTTGGTTTTGCATGGTGGGGCAGATACCGTCAACGGGCCCGAGACTTCAGCAGGCAAAGAGCACTACTTTTTAAGCCGGTACGAACGCAAAGTGCTGCCAGGCATTGGCCACTTTCCGCAGCGTGAAGACCCGAGCCAAATCGTGGCAGAGCTCACGCGCTTTCTCGAATGCTAAAAACCCCGCTGAACTTAAGTTCAGCGGGGGTTTTTCTTTCAACGTCAGTTGCCTGTTTACTTGGCTTTGCGGGCCTTATCCACTGCAGCGTACATCTCGCCCACGATCGGTCCCAGCTCGGCGGTGTATTTGTCCACCACAGGCTTTGAACGCTCACGCAGCTTGGCAATTTCTTCGGGTGGCAACTCAAACACCGTCATGCCTTTGCGTTTGATTTCAGCCAGCACTTTAGCGGCTTCGTCGCGTGCAATTTTGCGTTGGTACACGGCTGTTTCTTGAGCTGCTTCGCGCATCAGCTTTTGCTCAGCAGGGGTGAGCTTGTCCCAAAACTTCTTGCTCACCACCACCGCTTGTGGGGTGTACATGTGGTTGGTGATGGTCAGGTACTTAGACACTTCGTCAAACTTGCTGTCCAAGATGTTCAACAAGGGGTTGGTCATGCCGTCAATCGCGCCTTGCTCCAAGGCGGTGTAGGTTTCAGTGAAGGCCATGGGCACGGGTGATGCACCCAAGGACTTCATGAACTCCACATAGATGGGCGTAGGAATCACGCGCATCTTCATGCCTTTGAAATCATCGGCTTTGGCGATGGGCTTTTTGCCTGTGTGCACTTGGCGAAAGCCCAAGTCCCAATAAGCCAAACCCACCAAGCCTTTTTCTTGCAGCTTGTCCAACAGCTTTTGACCCACGGGGCCGTCAGACACAGCGTCGGCTTCTTTGGTGTTGTTGAACAGGAAGGGGAAATCAAAGATGGCCATTTCTTTGGCCACGCCCGCCAACAAGCTGGCGTTCATCACGGTCATCTCAACAGTACCACCCTGCATGGCAGACACAGTTTGCAAATCTGGGCCCAAGGCGCCGCCAGGGAAAGCTTGCACTTTGAACTTGCCGTTGGTTTTCTTGGCCATCAGCTCGGCAAACTTTTCCACGCCCAGCACTTGGGGGTGGCCTTTGTTGCTGGCAGACGGGAACTTGACGGTGCGTGCTTCAAAGTCAGCCGCATGGCTCAAGCCTGTGGACACGAGTGCCGCTGTCAAAAGCGAGAGCGAGAGGGCGCGACGTAAGGGGTTCATGGAATGTCTCCTGGGATGATGAAAAAATTTAAACAGCAAGACGATGCCGCTTGACCATGGAGTGGGACTGTAGGGGGCCATGCCTGATCTGCCAATATCGGGTTGACGATGTTTGACCGAATAGCGGACAATCTTGTCCGAAAGTCGGTTAAAACTATGGTTACTCCTAATGCATCTGCGCTGGTCTCCAAAACCAGCAACCAAGCCTTCCCCATTGACCCCAGCGATTTGATTGCAGGCGTGGGGCGCGTGCTGGCGGTGGTCGAGGCCTTCAACGATGAATACGGCCGCATGACAGTCTCCCAAGTGGCACAACGCACAGGTATTCCACGCACGGCGGCGCGGCGCTATTTGCTCAACCTGTGCCACTTTGGTTATGGCGACACGGATGGCAAGTTCTATTGGCTCACGCCACGTGTGTTGAGGCTGGGGCAAAGTTATTTGGACGGGGCGCGTTTGCCACGGTTAGTGCAACCGTTCATTCAACGCTTGGCCATGTCGTCGGGCGAGACAGTGAATGTGTCGGTGCTGGACGGTCACGAGTTGGTTTATGTGGCTCGCAGCAACAGCCCGCGTGTGGTGTCGATTGGGTTTTACGCAGGCGCGCGCGTGCCTGCCCATGTGGTGGGCCCTGGCCCTGCAATTTTGTCAACGCTGAGTGATGCGCAGCTGAAAAAATGGATCGCGGCGCACGAGTTCGCCACCTTCAACAGCAATGCCGTGCTCACAGCCAAGAAATTTGAAAAGCTGGTGCTCAGCACACGCAAAAACAATTTCTGTATTTCAGTCGGCCATCTAGACCAAGGCCTCTCAGGCGTGGCTGTGCCGCTGCGCGATCGGCATGGCGAATGCAAAGCGGCGTTGAGCATGACCTTGCAGTCGTCGATTTGGAGCGAAGCGCAGATCGTTGAAAAGCTCTTGCCCTTGATCATTGAAACCGCACAGGTTCTGCGACCGGTGATTTGAGTGCGAGAGCCTTCGTCAATAATCAATGCAAGGCACATTTGCCCGCATCACTTATTCAGGAGCTTGATTGATGACCTCTTCCTCCACCCCTCGCGTGGCTGTGATCACCGGTGCCGCGCGTGGCATTGGCTTGGCCACTGCCCAATGGTTTTTGCGCCACGGCTACCAGGTGGCCTTGATCGACAACGATGCCGCCACCTTGGCCCAAACCGATCAGCAGTTCAACAACCCCGGCCATGTGTTGGCAGTTCACTGCGATGTGTCCAAACCCGAGCAAGTGACGCAAGCCGTTCACACCATCGTGGCTCGTTTTGGCCGCGTTGATGCCTTGGTCAACAACGCCGGTGTGGCCGTGTTCAAACCGATTGGCGAAACCACCTTTGAAGACTGGCGCTTTGTCATGGCCACCAACTTGGATGGTGCGTATTTGTGCACCCAAGCCTTTGTGCCTGAAATGCTCAAGCACGGTGGCGGCAGCGTGGTCAACATCGCGTCCATCTCTGGCCTGCGTGCCAGCACCTTGCGTGTGGCCTACGGCACCAGCAAGGCTGCGCTGATTCATTTGACACGTCAACAAGCGGTGGAGTATGGCGATGCAGGTGTGCGGGTGAATGCCGTCGCGCCCGGCCCGGTAGAGACTGACATGGCCAAACTGGTCCATACCGATGCCATTCGCCGTGACTACTTCGATGCGATTCCTTTGAAACGCTACGGCACGACGGACGAAATTGCTTCCACCATCGGTTTTTTGTGCAGCGCTGATGCAGGCTACATCAACGGCCAGGTGATCGCCGCAGACGGTGGCTTTGATGCCGCAGGCGTGGGCCTACCCACCCTGCGTCAAGACTCACAACGCAAAGGTTGAGAGCCAAGGCACACCTGCGATCACGATCAGGCCTACCAGCAGCGCAGCCAGGTAGGGCCAGATCGCGCCCATGACCTCATCGGGTGAGGCGTCTCCGATGCGGCAAGCCAAATAAAAGCCCACCCCGATGGGCGGCATCATCAAGCCAATGTTCATGGCCGAGACGATGACCATCGAGTAATGCACATCATTGATGCCCAGTTTCTTGGCCATTGGAAACATGATGGGTGCCAACAGCAAGATGGCGGGCAAGCCCTCCAGCAAACAGCCCAAGAACAAAAACACCACGATCGACACCGCCATGAAGGCGACCCAACCGCCTGGCAAGTTGGTGAGGAACAGCGACAGCTGCTGCACCACACCGCTTTGTGTGATGGCCCAAGCCATGGCCGAGGCGGTACCCAAGATCAGCAAAATCGCGCCGCTCAAAGCGGCAGTCTCGACCAGCATGTCGTAGAGCTGTCGACCACTGATGCCGCCATACAGCAGCTTGCCAATCAACAAGGCATAGACCACCGCAATGGTCGACACCTCGGTGGCTGTGGCAATGCCGCCGCCCACCACACTGCGAATCAAAAAGGGCAACACCAACGCAGGCGCTGCGATTAACAGCAACTTGCCAATGACGGGCAGCTTCGTCGCTTGAACGTTGCTCATGTCTTCGTTGCGGGCCTTGAAACGTGCCAACACCAACAAGGCCAACAGCAACACCATGGCAATTGCAAAGCCGCTTTGGAACAGGCCCGCAATCGACACACCAGCCACCGAGCCCAACACAATCAACACAATGCTGGGCGGCACGGTATCGGCCATCGCCGCACCCGTGGCCAGCAGCGCCACCATTTCGCGTGGCTTGTGGCCACGGCGTTTCATTTCAGGAAACAGCGCGGGGGCGACCGTGGCCATGTCAGACACCTTGGAGCCCGAAATGCCCGACACGATGAACAAGGAACCCAGCAGCACATACGACATGCCTGCTTTGACGTGGCCCAACAGCGAAGCCAAGAAATCCACAATCACCTTGCCCATGCCTGTGGTGTCAAGCACGCAGCCCAGCAGCACAAAGATTGGCACCGATACCAAGATCAAGCTCGACATGCCTTCGTCCATGCGGCTGACCATCACCATCAAAGGCACTTGCGTTGAGAACGCCAAAAAGCTCAACGCACCCAAGCCAAAACAAAAACCAATCGGTACACCTGCCACCAAGCCCGCCATGACCAAGCCGACCAAGAAAATCAAAATATTCAAGGTGCCTAGCTGCACGAGCTGTGGCGAGTAAAACCAAAACAAAGCCGCCAGCCCAGCCACGATGGCCATGGCCACCACCAGCTGTTGCTTACCCACCGTCTTCACGGCATACGCCAGCACCATGGCCAGCATGGCGAACACGCCAAATGCAATCGCAGCCACGCGGTACGAGTTGGGAATGCTCAGCGCGGGCGTCGAGATGAACCATTCTTCTTGCGCATACTCAATTGCCGGATGGAGCAAGGCCACCAAAAAAGCGCCCACAGCCACCAGCGACAAGGCTTGCACATAACTGCGCAAACGCTCGGGCATGCGTTCCACAAACAGCGTCAAGCGCAAGTGTTCGTTGCGGTGCATGGCCAAAGCAGAACCCAACATGGCCAACCACAAAAACGAAATCGACACCGCTTCATCAATCCAGATGATGGGCTTGGACAAAACATAGCGCGAAATCACGCCCGCCAAAAGCATGCCGAAGATCGCCAGCATCAGCAGGGCGCTGGTGACTTCAAGAGGGCGAATCCAGGCGGAAACGCTGCGTTGGGCTTGCTCGCTGGCCAGCGGGGCCGCAGTGCTGTTTTCGTTAAGAGTGGTCATGTCAAGAGTCTCTGCAAGAAAGGACACGGCCCGCATCTGCGGGCCGCTTGGGGAAAAGTCAGATCAGAGGCGCTCAGGCCAGCTTGCCGCTGAAGCGCTCCAACAGGGACCATGCTTCATCGCCATACTTGGCCTTCCACTCGGCGTAAAAGCCCGCTTTGCGCAGACGGTCACGGAACGATTCGCTTTGTGGTTGGTTGAACACCATGCCTGCAGCTGCCAAATCTTTTTGCAGACCTGCATTCAGGCCGGCCACATCGGCACGCTCTTTCACGCCAGCCGCGTTGATGTGCTTGGCCATGATGGTGCGAATGTCTTCAGGCAGGCGTTCCCACGCGCGGCGGTTGGCCAAGAACCAAAAACCGTCCCACATGTGGTTGGTCAATGAGCAGTACTTTTGCACTTCGTTCAACTTGGCGGTGGAAATGATGGCCAATGGGTTTTCTTGGCCATCCACGATCTTGGTTTGCAAGGCGCTGTACACCTCGCTGAAGTTGATCGAGGCAGGAGCCGAATCGAAGGCCTTGAACATCGATGTCCACAATGGCGACACAGGCACGCGGATTTTGAAACCCTTGAGGTCATCCGCGTTTTGGATGGGCTTGGTGGACGAGGTGATGTGGCGGAAACCGTTGTCCCAAATTTTGTCCATCACCACCAAATTGGCTTTGCCGATTTCTCGGCGCACATAAGCACCCAAATCGCCATCGAGGGCTTTCCACACCGTGTCGTAGTCTTTGAATGCAAAGCCAATGCCGGTGATGGAGGTCGAAGGCACCAAGGTCGACAAAATCAAACCTGACAAGGTAAAGAACTCAATACCACCTGAGCGCACTTGGCTCAGCATGTCGGTGTCGCTGCCTAATTGGTTGCTGGGGAAGATTTGCAAATCGACGCGACCGTGGGTTTCAACGCGGATGGCCTCTGCCATTTCGCGCGCCCGAATGTTCATGGGGTGCGTGGCAGGCAAGTTGTTCGCGTACTTGAGTGTGAACTCGGCCTTGGTTTGCGCGAACACGCTGCTTGTGGGCAAAGCCAGTGCACCAGCGCTGGTGATCAGGGAACGTCGGGTCAGTTGCATCGAAAAGTCTCCTTATAGGTCTTCAAAAGCGGTTGCTTGGGGCATTGTCCTACTTTTTATTGAGCGCTTTAGGGAGGGTTATTGCTGCTGTGAGAGGTTTTTAGCGTGATTTCTTGACTGGTTTGCTAACACCATGAAGAGCTTTTGAAAGCGCCTCGGCAAAGTTGGCAGACATCACAAGCGTTGCGGTTGGATTGATCCCTTCATTGGGTGACTCCCAGCCCAATGTGACTTGAACTTGCTGACCATCAGATTTAACTTTTAGGAGTTGGTCGACAACAAATATTCCGTGCGGAATATTTAACGCTTGTTGTCGTTTTTGCGATTGTGTTTCATTGGCCATTCTTGTCCTCATAAGGTTGAACGTAGAGACTGTCTTCACAAAGATCAGCCGTCTCGGTGGCGAATTTATTGAAGTCCACCAACCTCAACATCAGCGCGCACTGAAACACCTCAGCCACCTTAGTGAGCGTAGCGAGGGAATGTTTACCGTACGAAGGATCTTCAATGCGTGCGATCGCTGACTGTCTAGTGCCAATTAACTGGGCAAGTTTTGCCTGCGTCCAACCGCGGCGCTCGCGGTTGATTCGAACCTGCCAAGCAATATCTTGTTCAACGCTTGCGACCATATACGCTTGGCGACTTTCCGGATCTAGCATCCAGTCCGGTGACTTGTTGGGGCTTGTGGTCAAAGCTTGTGAATAAGGAGTCACTACTTTGTAAGCAGGAACACTTGTGTTTGCCTGGGTTTGCCATGCATTCACTTCGCCGAGTGCTTGAAATGGTGATGTAGTTTGAAGGTTCATATTTACCGTCTTTTTCAAACCCGTAGAGTGTGATGACAAATTCAGATCCAGTGAGATCATGATGTCCAAACAGGCGGTGCTGTGTTCGGTTTTCGTCACGAAATCGTATCACATATATGTGATTTCCTGCTGAGCTTGCATGAGGCCTCTCCCAGGATGTCTGGGGTTTCACTGACAAATGTTCCAACGCTCTTCTAAGTTGCATCATCCCGGTTTTGGATAAGGCGGTTAGAGAAGGTGTGATCTGATTTCTTCCCGATGCATTGCGATAGCAAAGAAATTTCCATCTATGCATGAGTGTCAAAAGAAGCTCCCCCGTATGAAGAGGTTTCAGCTTATCTAACGGATAGATTCACAGGTGCTACAGCAACTCACTAAAGAGCAGCTTCGGTGCTGCCTGCTTCGGCCATGGCGTTGAGTTCTTTCAACCGCGACACCATGAAACCCGACGCTTGCATCAGGTGCTCGCGTGCCAGTTTTTCAGCCGCATCGGCATCGCCACTGATGATGGCTTCCAGAATAGCGGCGTGTTGATCCCAGATGTCGCGTGGGTTCTGGTCCTGCACCAGCACCTCGCCCATGGCGCGTTGGGTGTAGGTGAGGTGCGTGTCCAAGGTGGGCGCGACCAGCGGGTTATCGGCCAGCTCATACAGAAATTCATGAAAGCGGATGTCGGCTGCAATCATCTTGGGCACCGAGCCGCTGGCCACCGCCTTGCGTCCCGCATCGATCAGGGCTGTGCCCTGTTTGCTTGCCAGTTCGGCGTGGTTCTCGGCCGCTAAGCGACAGACCAGACCTTCGATGGCGGCACGAATTTGATACACGTGTTGCACCCGATCGGGGTCCAACGGCGTGACGATCAACCCTCTGCCGCCCGCGTCACGCAAGACCCCTTGATTGCGCAGCAGCATCAAGGCCTGTTGCACAGGCTGGCGCGACACACCCAAGGCTTGGGCGATCTGTTCCTGAATGATGCGCTCGCCCGGTTTGAGTTTGCCCGAGGCAATTTCTGTCAGCAGGGCATCGCGCACCTGCTCGACGAGATTGGGGGTTGGCGATAAGGCTTTCATAAGGCAAATAGTCTAGCGTGTGCCAGCATAAGCGCGCGCCTTATGCGGCCGCAGGCGCCATTTGGTCACGCAGAATGCGGTGCAAGATCTTGCCCGTGGCGGTGCGTGGCATGTCGGCATCGCTGACAAATCGGATCGACTGCGGACGCTTGTAGCCCGCCATGCGCTCGCGGCACCAATCGATCAACGCGTCCTGCGTCAGCGACTGGCCGTGGTGCAACACCACCACCGCATGCACGGCCTCGCCCCATTTGTCGTGCGGCAGTCCGATCACGGCCACGTCTTTGATTTTTTCGTGCTGACCCAAAATCGCCTCGACCTCCGAGGGGTAAATGTTCTCGCCGCCGCTGATGATCATGTTGCTCTTGCGGTCCACCAAGTGGATGAAACCGTCCGCATCGCGGCGCGCCATGTCCCCCACCGAGCACCAATCGCCGTGGAAGGCCTCGGCAGTCTTCTCCGGGTTCTTCCAGTACCCGTCAAACACATAGGGTGTGCGCGAATACAACTCGCCCACGTCGCCATCGGGCACTTCATTGCCCTTGGCATCCAGCAAGCGGATCGGGCCAGACCCCGCCCATTCGCGTCCAACGGTGCCCAGGCGATCAATCTGCTCGTGTGGACGCAGCAGCGTGACCCAGCCGGCCTCGGTGGAGCCATACAACTCATACAGCTTGCCGTTGCGGAAAAAGTCCATGATGGCCAGCTTGGTTTCCTTGCGGGCCGGGGCCGAGGAGATCATGAGTTTTTCCACTGCACGCACGTCGTAGCGCGCCTTCACGGCATCGGGCAAGCCCAACATCATGATGTAGTGGGTGGGCACCAGCGAGGTGAAGGTCACATGCTCGGCCGCCAGTGTGGCCAGCAAGGCTTCGGCGTCGAAGCTGCGTCGGTCATCGATCACGCAGGTCGCGCCCAGGTGCACAAAGGTGTGGCTGAAGTACAGCGAATTGGCGTGACACATCGGCATGACCAACAAGGCTGTGTCGTTGGGTGTGAAGCCCATGTCCAGCGCAGTGGCTAGTGCAATGAGGGTGCTGCCTTCGTGGCTGCGAATCGCGCCCTTGGGTCGCCCCGTGGTGCCCGAGGTGTACATCAGCGCGCTCATGTCGCCTGGCAAGACCTGCAGGGGTGGCAAGTCGATCGGGGCGCTTTCGATCAGCTGCTCATAACGCGTCCAGCCCGCAGGCACCTCGCTGCCAAAGCCCACCCAGGCGCCGGGCTCTAACCATAGGCTCTGGCGCAGTGGTTCCACCACCGGGGCCAGCACGTCTTGCACGATGAAGGCGCGCGTTTCGCTGTGCTCGGCGATGTAGGCAATTTCGGGTGCAGTGAGTCGAAAGTTCAGCGGCACCGCCACCAGCCCGGCGCGGGCCAAGGCGGCATACATCTCCATCCATTCCAAACAGTTGTAGGCCAGCAGGGCCACGCGGTCGCCTTTTTCAAGACCCAACGCGCGCAGACCGGCGGCCAGCCGCTCGGTGCGATCGTGCCATTGGGCAAAGCTCAGGCTGCGGCGCGAATCGCGTACGGCCAGTTTGTCGGGGCTCAGGCGGGCATGCGTGGCGACGGCGTCGCTCAAGGTGTTCAGGCGGTTCATATGAGGTCCTCCAGATTGAGGCGTAAGGATCAAATTTGGTTTGTCACAGTATACTGAATTCAGAATACAATGCACAAACAATACCCACAAGGCCCCAATTTATGAGCTCACCTGAAGTCACCGAACGCAGCACGGCTGCCTGGATTGCGCGCTGCTTGAAGGCACGCGGCATTGACCGCGTCTTTGCGTTGTGCGGCGGGCACATCATGCCGCTGTGGATGCGGCTGGACGCCGAAGGCATCCGCATCATCGACGTGCGTGACGAACGCGCGGCTGTCTACATGGCCCATGCGCATGCCGAGTTGACCGGGCAAATTGGCGTGGCTCTGGTCACGGCGGGTCCGGGTGTGACCAATGCCATGACCGGCATTGCCAATGCCCATGTGGCACGCGCCTCGGTGCTGGTGCTCTCGGGCACCCCACCGCGTGCGCAAGAAAACCGTGGTGCCCTGCAAGACATGGTGCATACCGAATTCGTGCGTCCCCTCACGCGCTATGCCCGCACCGTGCGCGAGCCCGACCTCGTGATGCAAGAGCTGGACGAAGCCCTGGCCCGCGCACAAGGCATTGGTGGCGAGCCAGGCCCGGTCTATCTCGACTTTCCGGTCGACACCTTGCGCGCCGAACCCAGCCCCGCCATGCAATTGCCCGAATGGCTGGCGCCGCGCCGCAAGCCGCGCTTGCAACCAGACCCGGCCGCTGTGGCCGAAGCCGTTGAAGTGCTGTGGTCTGCACGCCGCCCGTTGGTGATCAGTGGTCGCGGCGCACGCGGTGCCAGTGCATCGCTGATCCGTTTGCTCGACACCTTGGGCGCGGTGTACCTCGACACTGGCGAAAGCCGTGGCCTGGTGCCCGAGTCCCATCCTGCGGTGGTGGCCGCTATGCGCGGCACGGTGATGACCGAGGCCGACGTGGTTATCACCTTGGGCCGCAAACTCGACTTTCAGCTGGCTTATGGTTCGCCTGCCATCTTTGGTGACGCACGCTTTGTGCGCATTGCCGACACGCCCACCGAAATGCGCGACAACCGCCGTGGTGCCGCTGAAGTACTGGGCTCAGTCGATGCCGCGCTCGATGCCATTCTGGCCGCAGCAGGCAACCGACCACCCGCGAGCGACCATCAATGGGCGCAGCAAGCGCGTGCCCAGCACGAAGCCCGTTCGCAAAAACTCTTGGCCTCCATGGAGCAAGCCCCTGCGGGCAGCGACGGCCGCATGCACCCCAACCGTGTGCTGGCGGCCTTGCGCAAAGCATTGCCGACAGACAGCGTGGTGGTGGCCGATGGCGGCGACTTTTTGAGCTTTGCGCGCGTGGGCTTGCCCGCATCCACCTACCTCGACCCTGGCTCACTCGGTTGCATCGGCGTGGGCACCCCGTTTGGCGTGGCCGCCAGTCTGGCCTTGCCGGGGCGCACCGTGGTGGTGGCTACGGGTGATGGCGCGTTTGGTTTCAACGCCATGGAAATTGACACGGCTGCGCGCCACAAAGCCCCTGTGTTGATCGTGGTGGCCAACAACGGCTCCTGGGCCATCGAGGTGCGCGACCAGAAAGAGACCCACGGCAAAGTGGTCGGCACCCATCTGCAATACGCCGACCACGCCGCTATGGCGCGCGGCTTTGGCTTGCATGCCGAACGTGTGGAACGTGTGGAAGATCTACCGGGCGCCATTGCCCGCGCCTTGCAAAACCTGCCCGCTTTGCTAGACGTGGTGGTCACGCCTGAAGCTGCGTCGTCCGACGCCAAGTCTGGCTTGGCCTGGGTTCCTGATTTGCAGGCTCTGGGGGCGTGGGACGAGGCGGAGGAGCGTTGGCGTCAGGCGTCTGCAGAAGGCGCTAACCCAACGTCGTGATCAAGGTGTTGGTGTTGTCTTGAATCGCCCTCTGGATTGCAGCCAACGAAACAACGGTTCAGCGACAAGCAACACAGCAATCAAGCGGCACACCTGCAACGCGGTCACCACCGCCACGCCGAGTTGCAGCACTTTGGCGGTGATGGCCATTTCGGCAATGCCTCCAGGCGCGGTGGACAACACCATGGTGGCCAGTGGCAGCTGCGTGAGTTCGCACAACACAAAGCTAAAGCCGACACACAGCAACATCATGGCAAACGTGCCAATCGCCACGCTGGCCAGCCAGCGTGGTGCTGTGCGTAAAAATTCAGACGTGAAGCGCACGCCCAAACTCACGCCAATCACCAATTGCGCCGCGTTGGTCATGGCAACGGGAATGCTGGAAAGCTCGACCTCGGTGGCAGTCAATGCAATCGACGCCAAGAGTGGGCCGAGGAACCACGGGTTGGCTCGCCCCAACAGCTTCACGCCTACCGCACCCAAACCTGTCAGCACCGCAAGCAACAACAACCCCGTGGTGTTGAATGCCTGCGCGTTGGGTGGTGCAACATCGACGCCATGCCAACCTAACCATTGAATGGCAGACGGCACGGTGACAGTGACGATCAACACACGCAAGCTGTGTGCTGCGGCCACCAAGTCGGTGCGTGCGTTCTTGCGTTCTGCAAGCAAGGTAATTTCAGATGCTCCGCCAATCAAGCTCGCGAAGTACGTGGTGGCTTTATCGAGCCCCGAAAAGCGCGGCGCATTGAACCCATACAGCCACAAGCCAAAGCCATAGCCCAGCACCAACGACCACACAATGCACACCACGATCAGCCACCAAAAACTCACCACCATCGCATTGACGTGTGGCGTGAAATAAAGACCCAAGGCGGCGCCAATGGCCCATTGACCGGTGTTGCGAAAAGGGTTCCAGCTCAGAGTCTTCACCCCAGAGATGGACAGCACTGCGGTGGTGAGCAAGGGTCCAATCATCCAGGGCAGAGGCGTGTGCAACGCCACACACGCTTGTGCCGCCATCCATGCTGCCAACAAGGTCAGAACAACGCGTCTACTTTGACGCAAAGTGGATTCAAGAGGGGGCACAGAAAATATAAGCAATGCAGTGAAATGACTTGGTATTCTGCACGGACAGTAGACCGTGCGCTGTAATCTCTGCGACGGACTGCGAGTTATTCAAGGTCAGCAAATCTTTTTGATAAGTTCATGTTTTTGACTGTTTGTGACCGAAAATACAAACCTTACTTAAGCAGCGCAAAAAGATGGCATTTTCATTGGAAAAATTTGAGGCCCTAGCCTATAGCCATGACCGTGAATTAGGCATGCGCGAATTGCTCGCCTTGTTGCAAGATCTTGACGCTAACTATGGCAACCTCAGTGACCAGTTCAAGGCCCAACCCTTGCAGTCTGTGTCGGAGCAAGATCGCAACATCCATCTCTGGACCCGCGCAGCCGCAGCCGCTTCGTCGTTGTTGGCTGATAAAGAATTGTTTTTCGCTCCCGAGTGGCGGCAAAACATCATGGCCCATCACCGCTGGTTATCCGCGCTGTTTGCCGCCACGCCGTTTCGCAACGCCGACCATGTCATGCGTGCGCTCAACGCCAGACAGGGTGACGACAAATCTGACCTCACCCAACTTCAAATTGGCGAAGCTGATTTATTGAAATTTTGCTTGCTCTATTCCCCCGAATCCGAAGTCCCGCTCGATCTGGATGCTTTGTGGGAGGCCGACCATGTCATGGCTGCAGGTCTGTGCTTGGCCTTGCTCTCTCCGCGCTTCTTGGGCTCGCCCGCAGCCCATAGCAAACGTGAACAAATCTTGCCCTGGCTCACTACCCGCTTGGACCACGTCGAAGACATTGAGCAATTGCCCATGGGCGTGCTGCATGACCTCTATATGCACTGCAGTTATGCCGACCGTGCTGACAAACACGACATTAAAAAATCCATCAACAGCCTCATCAAACGAAAACTCATCCTGAACAGTTTTCATGATTGGGATGCACAAACCTACAAACCCAAGAAAACAGGCAAACCCGTTTTGTTGGTGGTGCTGGAGTGGTTCACCAGCGGGCACTCGATTTACCGCACCCATTCGCTCACCATGGAGGCCGCACGCGAGCACTTTCACGTGGTCGCCATGGCCTATGAAAACTGCACCGACGAAACCACCCGCAAAGTGTTTGACGAAGTGGTGGTCATCCCGCGCAACCACAGCCTGCTCGATCAGTTGCGTCAAATCCAGCAAGAAGCCAAAAAACGCAAAGCCAACGTGTGCTACATGCCCAGCGTGGGCATGTTTCCGCTCACCATGTGGCTCACCAATTTGCGCATCGCCCCCTTGCAGCTCATGGCCTTGGGCCACCCAGCGACCACCCACTCGCACGCCATCGACTATGTGGTGGTTGAAGAAGACTATGTGGGCAGCGACGACTGCTTCAGCGAAAAACTGCTCAAGCTCCCTAGCGACGGCATGCCATACCGCCCCTCGGCAGCGGCCGAGGGCATCAAGGTCATCGTCAAGCCGCGCTTGAATCCCGAAGTGGTGCAAATTGCCATGTGCGCCACCACCATGAAGCTCAATCCCAGGTTCTTGCACACTTGCGCACGCATCGTGCAGGAATGTCCGGTGCCGGTTCATTTCCGTTTCTTGATTGGCCAAGCCCAAGGCTTGACCTACCCTAATGTGCAGCGTGTGGTGGCCCAGTATTTGGGCGACCATGTCACCGTCTATCCGCACCAGAACTATGTCGCCTACATGGACATCATTGCGGGCTGCGACATGTTCATCAACCCCTTCCCCTTTGGCAACACCAACGGCATCATCGATACCGTCAGCGCGGGCTTGGTCGGCATCTGCAAAACCGGGCCTGAAGTGCATGAACACATTGACGAAGGTTTGTTCCGTCGTCTTAGCTTACCCGATTGGATGATTGCTCAAACCGAAGACGACTACGTGCGTGCCGCTGTGCGACTTGCGACAAACCATCAAGAACGCGTGACCCTGCGCGAGCAACACTCAGGCGAAGGTAAGGTCGATGTGCTGTTCCAAGGGCGGGCACACATCATGGGCGAAAAGATTCTGGAATGTCTGACTTCCTTGTAACCCTTCTTGCCCCGCAACGCACCACGCATGTGGTCGACGTCGGTGCCAATCCGATTGATGGTGACTCGCCCTACAAACACATGTTGTCGAAAGGCTTGTGCAGCGTCATCGGGTTTGAACCGCAAGCCGATGCCTTGGCCAAACTCAACCGAAACAAAGGCAATTTGGAAACTTATTTGCCCTATGTCATCGGACGCGGGGGACCGGCTGAACTCAAAGTGTGTCGCTACCCCGGGTGGACCAGCTTGCTCCAACCTCGGCAAGCGGCCTTGCACGTGTTTCCACAGTTTCAAAGCAATGCCAGCGTCACCTCGTATGTACCTGTGCAAACCCATCGCTTGGACGATGTATCTGAAGTTCAGCCTTTTGACTTTTTAAAAATTGATGTGCAAGGCGGCGAGCTCGATGTGTTTGAAGGTGCACGTCAACACCTGCAACACGCAGTGGCCATTCAAACCGAAGTCTCGTTCATTGCGCTGTACAAAGGACAACCTACTTTTGGTGTCATCGACCAAACCTTGCGTGGCATGGGCTTTGTTCCCCATTGTTTTGCAAGCGTCAAAAACTGGCCGATTGCGCCGCTCAATTTGCCGCAAGGGGAAGAGGCTGCGCCGCCGCATCAATTGCTAGAAGCCGATGTGGTCTACGTCAAAGACTTTATCGACCCCGTCCAGATGAACAGCGAACAGCTCAAGCATCTGGCTTTGCTCATGCACCATTGCTATGGCAGTGTGGATTTGGTGGGACGCTGCATCGATTTGTTGCAACGTCAATCCGCAGTGCCTGCTGATACCTTGCAGCGCTATGTCGACCACCTCAATCAAGGCAACCAGCTCAGCGCAAATCCAGCACCACACCTTCCATCTGAGTCAGAGAAATTGCACCAGTTGAACCTAGGGTTGTAATCGCAGCAGCCAACACCGTTTGCATATCTTGACGGGCCAAATTCTTGGACGCTTCTGTTTCAGCCACAACCACCATCCGCTTGCCGATCATCGCGCCTTGGTAAGTCACCATCTCGCCGCGGTCATTGCCCACCATGAAGGTCTTGAAGTTGCCTGTGAATCGAATCCCTGTCGCAGCCAGCTTGGGCACATCGGGTGACGCCGTCATTTGAATGCGAATATCGTTCGGCTGCTCTTCAAACGCTAATCCTACATTCGCCATTCTGCTGTCGCCCAATACCGACACGGGCAACACACCCGATGCGTGGGTGGTAGAAATCACCTGATTGGCAGGTGGCGCGGCTCCTCCGGGCGTCACTCGCACCTCACTCGTGGGTGCTGCCACCGAAGCAACCGCAGTAGGTGGCGTGGTGGTGGCGGGTGCAGGAGTTGCAGCAGCTGTTGCGGGTAACGCCAACGTCGTTGTCGGCGTATTCGCTGTTTCTATGACAGGCGTTCTGGTCTGTGTGACCAAGGCCAGTGCTTTTTGACTGCTCATCGAATCATCTGTCGCGTCTGCCTTGGTTTCTTTGGCCTTCACATTGTCTGTTGCTGCTGCGGTTGTGGCTTCAGGCAGGTTGAGCGATGGCATCGCCAATGGCAAGCGCACCGTCACGGCTGCAGGTGGCAGCGTGATGACGGGCGGGGCGATCGATTTGACCAATGCTGCACTGTCAACAGTGGTTGATTGGCTTTGGCTTTGGCTTTGGTTCGTGCTTGTACCTGTACCTGTGTTTGTGTTCTGGCTTGATGTGGAGGCAGTAATGTCTGCCCAAGCGCTGGCTTGCGGAGTGATGTTGTAGTTACCCACATCCGCACCGCTGTAAGTGCTGTTCAAGGCCACGGTCTTGTTGGTGCCCACGTTCTTGTCAGCAAACGTGCCTGTAGTCGCCACCGTCAAGTTGTCGCCCGACACCATGCCCATGGTGACCAACGAGGTGTTGTTGACTGCAGACACATTCACCACCGCTGACGTGTTGCCGTCGTATACCTTGTTGGCGGCGGTGATGCCGGTGATGGTCAAGGTCTTTTGCGTGATGTTGGCTGTGGTGTTGGTTTGCGAGGTGATGTTGTAGTTGCCCACATCAGCACCGCTGTAGGCGCTGGTCAGGTTCACGGTCTTGTTGGTGCCCACGTTCTTGTCATCAAACACGCCGGTGGCTGCCACTGTCAGGCTGTCGCCTGACAACATACCCATGCTCACCAGTGAAGTGCTGTTCACCGAACTCACATTCACCACCACCGTGGTGTTGCCGTCGTACACCTTGTTGGCAGCAGTGATGCCCAAGATGGTGATGTCTTTCGGTGTGATCACCGAGGTGGTGTTGGTGGTGTAACTGATGTTGTAGTTGTTGCCGCTGTTGCCGTCGCTGATCGTTGCACCGCTGGCAGTGAGTGTTTTGCCTGTTGCTGCATTCTTGTCGTTGTAGGCGAGGGTGATGTTGGACACAGAGTCACCCGCCAGGCCCAGCGCAGCACTCAGCGCCGCCAGTTGCGTGGCATTGGCGGTGTAGTTCACTGTGCCGTCATAGGCACGTGTAGCTTGCGGCGCGGCCAGCGTCACATCCTTAGCCGTGATGACTGATGTGGTGTTGCTGGTGTAGCTGACGTTGTAGTTCAAGCCGTTGTTGCCGTCGCTGATGGTCACGTTGCTGGCTGTCAGTGTCTTGCCTGTCGCTGCATTCTTGTCGTTGTAGGCGAGGGTGATGTTGGACACAGAGTCACCCGCCACACCCAGCGCAGCACTCAGTGCTGCTAGCTGCGTGACATTGGCGATGTAATTCACCGAGCCGTCGTAAGCGCGGGTGGCTTGCGGTGCGGCGAGCGTCACATCCTTAGCCGTGATGACTGATGTGGTGTTGCTGGCATAGCTGATGTTGTAGTTCAAACCATTGTTGCCATCGCTGATCACGGCACCGCTAGCAGTGAGCGTTTTGCCCGTAGCTGCGTTCTGGTCGACGTAGGCGAGGGTGATGTTGGACACAGAATCACCCGCCACACCCAGCGCCGCAGTCAACGTCGCCAGTTGCGTGGCATTGACGGTGTAGTTCACCGTACCGTCGTAAGTGCGGGTGGCCTGTGGTGCAGACAGCGTGACGTCCTTGGCGGTGATCACCGATGTGGTGTTGTTGGCGTAGCTCACGTTGTAGTTATGGCCACCGTTGCCGTCGCTGATGGTCACGTTGCTAGCTGTGAGGGTCTTGCCCGTGGCTGCGTTTTGGTTGATGTAGGCGAGGGTGATGTTGGACACAGAGTCACCCGCCACGCCCAGCGCAGCAGTCAACGCCGCCAGTTGTGTGACATTGGCGGTGTAGTTCACCGTGCCGTCATAGGCACGGGTAGCTTGTGGTGCGGCCAACGTCACATCCTTAGCCGTGATGACCGATGTGGTGTTACTGGTGTAGCTGACGTTGTAGTTGTGGCCGCTGTTGCCATCGCTGATCACCGCACTGCTGGCCGTGAGTGTCTTGCCCGTGGTTGCATTTGGGTTGTTGTAGGCGAGGGTGATGTTGGACACAGAGTCACCCGCTACACCCAGCGCAGCACTCAGCGCTGCCAGTTGCGTGGCATTCGCGGTGTAGTTCGCCGTGCCGTCGTAAGCGCGGGCAGCTTGCGGTGCGGCCAGCGTCACATCCTTAGCCGTGATGACCGATGTGGTATTGCTGGTATAGCTCACGTTGTAGTTATGGCCGCCGTTGCCATCGCTGATCACCGCGCTGCTGACAGTCAGGGTCTTACCCGTGGCTGCGTTTGCGTTGTTATAGATCAAGGTCACACCGGTCACGCTGTCACCCACCACGCCGAGTTCTGTACTCAGCGCAGCAAGCTGCGCGGCATTGGCGGTATAGATTGCTGAGCCGTTGTAAACCTGCGTGGCTTGTGGTGCAGACAGGGTGACGTCCTTGGCCGTGATGACCGATGTGGTGTTGGTGGTGTAGCTCACGTTGTAGTTGTGACCACCGTTGCCATCGCTGATCACCGCGCTGCTGACAGTCAGGGTCTTGCCCGTGGCCGCGTTTGCGTTGTTGTAGGTCAAGGTCACACCGGTTACGCTGTCACCCACCACGCCGAGTTCTGTACTCAGCGCAGCAAGCTGCGTGGCATTGGCGGTATAGATTGCCGAGCCGTTGTAAACCTGTGTCGCTTGGGGCGCTGCCAAGGTCACGTCTTTGGCCGTGATATTCGCCGTCGTATTCACTTGCGACACGATGTTGTAGTTGCCAGCATCTGAGCCGCCATAAGAACTGGTCAGGTTGACGGTCTTGTTGGTGCCGACGTTCTTGGTATCAAACACACCCGTGGCCGCTACGGTCAGGTTGTCGCCCGTCACCAGCCCCATACCCACCAGCGAAGTGCTGTTCAAGGCGGATACGTTCACTGCCGCCACATTGCTGCCGTTGTACACCTTGTTGTCGACGGTAACGCCGGTGATGGTCAAGGTTTTTTGCGTGATGTTGGCCGCGGTGCTGGCTTGCGAGGTAATCAGGTAGTTGCCCGCATCCGCACCACCGTAGGTGCTGGTCAAGTTCACGGTTTTGCCATTGCCCGCATTTTTGCTGTCAAACACACCCGTGGCCGACAACGTCAAGTTGTCACCCGCTACCAAGCCCATACCCACCAACGAGGTGCTGTTGACCGCAGACACATTCACCACCGCAGACATGTTGCCGTCGTACACCTTGTTGGCGGCGGTGATGCCCGTAATGGTCAACGCCTTTTGCGAGATGTTGGCTGTCGTGCTGGTCACCAGATTTTGAATGACGTAGTTGCCCGCATCTGTGCCGCTGAGGCTGATGTTGGCCACCGTCACCGCTTTGTTGGTGCCAGCGTTCTTGTTCAAAAACTCTGCGCTGGTGTAGGCGTAACTCACGTTGTCGCCCGTGATCACATCGGTGGAATTCACCGTCACACTCGCGCTGGCGTTGCTGTTGTACGTTTTGTCGGCAGCGGTGGCAGTGGCGGTCAAGGCTTTGGCCGTCACGGTTTGCTGGCCCACGACCACCACGTTGTTGTTGAAATTCACCCCGCTGGTTATGCAAGTTACCGTGCCACCAATGTTGTAAATACCCACCTTGGCATTGTTTGACCCAGACAGTTGTGCCGCCAGCACTGTGGGCGACAAAGTCATCACCGCGCCACCACCGCTGCCCAGGCCATCGTCTACCGTCACCTGGTTGCCCACGCTGCTTACGCTCAAGTTCAGCAGTACATCGCTCGTGCCATTGACATTGCTGTTCACATACTGCGCACTGCCCACCACCAAATTGGCGGTGCTGCCATACGTGGTGTTCACGTTGTTCACCCGCACCAACAACTGGTCAGCACCTACCACCGTGAAGTTGCCTGTTTGCACCGTGATGTTGTAGTTGCTGTTGGTCACGGTGCCATCCAAGGTCAGCGCACCTGTGTACACACCTGCCGTGCTCTTTTGGGTCGCGTTCAAGCTGGTGGAAATGTTGGGCACTCCTGGTGCGCTTGTGTTCGAGAACACCAAATTCGCGCTTGTTTCACCTGCTACCAAGCCGTTGTAGCTCAGCCCATTGAAACCCACATTGCTAGAGGCGACGGTGAAAAACTGTGCATCGTCATTCACCTTGATCGTCAGGTCTTTGCGCGTGATGGTTGCCGCCAAAGGCGCAGGCGCCGTCAACACATAGTTACCGCTGCTTGCCCCCGCCAACGACAAACCACTGATGCTCACGTTCGCTGCTGCGGTCACGTCCTTGCTGTTGTAGGTGCCCACGGGTGTGCCTGTGACAGACACTGCGTCACCCGCATATGCCTTGCCGTCCGAGCTGGTGCCTGTGCCGGCAGCAATGGCATCTTGCAAATTGGCTGTGCCCAATGGGGCAGCCGTGGTGGTGCCGTCGTACACCTTGGTGGCGGCCACCGACAAGCCAGACACCGTCAAGGCCTTGGGTGTGATGTTGGCCGTGGTGGTGGCACTGTCTATCTTGTAGTTGCTTGCTTCTGCGCCACCCATCGTAAAACCAGTGAGCGTCACCGTTTTGCCATTGCCCACATTCTTGTCGCTGAACGCGCCCGTGACTGCGCTGGTGCTCACCTGCACATCGTCCAGGCCCAACACGCCGCTCACCGTTCCCAGCGTGGCAATGCTGGCGTTGACGGTGGCGTCATACACCTTGTTGTTGGCGGTTAGGCCACTCAGGGTGAGTGTTTTGGGCGTGATGTTGGCCGTGGTGGACGACACATTGCTCAGCAAGTTGTAGTTGCTGGCATCGTTGCCTGAAATGGTGATGTTGCCCACCGTCACAGCGGTGCCGTTGGTGGCGTTTTTGCTGGCAAACACGCCCAGGGCGTCGGTAGACAGCGTCAGGTTGTCACCCGTAATGCGGTTGCTGCTGATGTTGAAGGTGGCGTTGGTGTTGCCGTCGTACACCTTGTTGTCGGCCACGGTGGTCAGTGTCAAGTCGCGTTTGGTAATGGTCTGCGTGCCCACTGACACAACGCTGTTGAAGTTGGTGCCCCCAATCGTCAGGTTGTTGTAGCCCACATTCCACAAACCCACTGCGGCGTTGTTGGAGCCACTCAACGTGGCATTGCTCAACCCCAGTTTGAAGCTGGCTGTGCCGCCCACCCCGTCGTTCACCGAATACAGCCCACTGCTCAGAGTCAGGCTGGACGTGAGGTTGGCAATCGTCACGTTGTCGGGCATCAGGTAGGTCACGCTCGACACGCTCAGGTTGCTGGCATTGCCATACACACTGGTGCCGTCGTTCACCCGGATGATCAGCTGCTGCGCGGGCACGATGGTGTAAGTGCCTGGACGGTAGGTGATGGCGTAGTTGTTGGCCGTCTGCCCGCTGGGTGTAAGCGTGTAGTTGCCTGCGGACGATACGCCACTGTTGCTGCGCGAAATTGCCAACGTACCCGTCAGCCCCGCTGTGGTGGCGTTTTCGCCATGCACAAAGCCGCTGTAGCTCACCCCGGCAAACGGCCCTGACGAGGCAGCCAGTGTCACAAAGTCCGCTGCGTCGTTGGCCTGGATGGTCAGCGGTGCTTGCGTGATGTTGGCCACGGTGGAGGTGGGGTTCACCGTACCCGCATAACCCGTCACCACCCAGGCTGAATTGTTTGACGCCAAAGCCACGTTGTACGTGAGCGACTTGTTGCCCGCACTCGACGTGTTGTAGCTAGCCCCCGTGACGCAGCCGGTCAGTGTGTCGCCATCCACCCCTGTGACCGAACCACCCCCGGTGTAAATGGGGTTGGCAGTGGTGGTGCCGTCGTACACCTTGGTTGCGGTGACCGTGCCGCCGTTGATGGTGGCCGTAGGCTGTACGCGGTAAAAGAAATTGCGCGTACCCGCCACCGCGCTGCTGATGTTGCTGAGCGTGGCGTTGTAGGTTTTGTAGCCCACTGCACCGCTGGCACCTACCATCTTGCCCATCAAGGTGGTGGTGTTCACTGTGACGGGTGAACCCGCATACACAATGATGCTGCCGGTGGATGTGGTGCTGGTGGTGTTGCTCAGTGTCACATTGCCCGTGGCGTTGTTGGCGGCCAGGCTGGTGCCCGCCATCAGCTTGATCAGGCTGTTGGCGCCGGTGAGCGTGATATTGCGGTCAATCGTCAGGTTGTTGTCGGTGGAAAGTACCGTTACGTTGCCTGTGCCCGTGATGTTGCTCGACACATTGCTTAAAAAGTAGGCCCCAGAGTGGTTGAACACCAAGCTGGCGTTGTCCACCACCGTGCCTGTACCCAGCTTGCCCGTGGTAGCGCCCGCACCGCCTGAGCCCACCAGCAAGGTGCCAGTTTCAACCACCGTGTTGGTGTAGTTGTTGTTGCCGTTGAGGGTGAGGTTGCTCACCGATGTGTCTTTGAGCAGTGTGGCGGTGTAGCTGGTCGCGTTTTGTGTGATGTTGCCATTCAGCACCACATCGCTGGCGCTGGAAAACTCGAACGTGGACGCATTGAAAAAGCTGATGGCTCCGTTGTAGACATGGGTGCTGCTGTTACCCAGCGTGGCATTGGCATCTATCTGCAGTGTGCCGCTGTAAATTTTGATGCCACCTGTCAAGTTGAGGTTGCCTGCCAAGTCCACCGTGGCATTGGTTTGCCCCTTAGCCAGCGTGCCGTTTGCAGTGCTGGTGATGTTGTTGTACACCGTGGTGTTGTCTGCTCGCGCAAACGTCAACGTGGCGTTGTCGTTGATCGTGATGTTGCCCGTTCCCAGGCTACCACTGGAGGACGTGTTGGCTAATGAGCCCACGTACACGGTGGCATTGGTGCCTAGTGTGGTTGTGCCTGTATAGGTGTTATTCGCCAGAATTGACAGGTTATTCGCCGGTGAACCGAGAGACTGAATTGTTAAATTGCCTAGACCAATAATGGTTTGATTGAAACTGACATTGCCACCAGTTTGAAGGATGAGTGTGCCGTTGTCAGTGATCGGAGCAGAGACATTGCCAATGGCCGCAACGGTTAAATTTAACGTCGCAGCCGGGTCTATCGTGGTAGAGCCGGTGTAGTTGGAGGAGCGACTCCAAGTCACAGGTGCGGTGCCACTGATTTGAACCGAGCCAGTACCTGTCACGGCCGAAGAGAAGGCTACTGCGGCCGTATTGCTGAATTTGAGCAGTCCATTGTCTGTGACCCCAGCGGGAAACAAACTAGGCTGGCGTTGAATCACCAGAGTCGCATTGTTGGCAATGGTGAGTGTCGCTAAATTGATGCTGAGAACTGAAGAATTTAAAACCATCTGCCCCGCAGAAACGTTGAACTGCATGCCCATCGATTGACCTGTTGAGTTATTGGTTGGCGTCTGAATATTCAATGTCCCATTGCCTGTTTTCAGCAAGTACATCATGCCGCCTGAACCACCAGAAATGCCGCCTGCAAGCGTCAGTGAACTGTTGCTGCTGACATTGATTTCGAAATCAGATCGAGCACCGTACAGACTACCAGTGAGTAGTCCCGCACCTTGCGAATTGATGAGCTTTCCCCCGGTTTCTATGCCGAAACTGTTGGTCAGCGTATGACCATTGATATCTAAAATGGCATTTCCAGAATTGAATATGGACGATGTATTGTTTAACAACCCGATTGGGCTGGATGTCATGACACCTGTGCTGTTGAGCACACTGTCTGAACCCAGCTTCAGAGTGGTACAACTCACGGTTAAATTCGCAAAGGTATTTGCACCACTCAGGAGCCAAGACCCTTGCGCTGTGTTACATCCCAAGATAAGTTTTCCTGCGCCCGAAATATTCCCCGAGAGTGAAGAGCTTTGATTGGCATATAAGGACAGGTTGGTAGTACTACTACCGAGCGCAATATTGGCATCGCCACTGATGGCACCCGATGCATTCAGGGTCAAGTTGCCAGAAAGAGAAATGTCCGAGTTGATTAATACCGTGCCATTGCCTGTATCGGTGGGCGTAATAGCCGAGGCTGTGAGAGTGATGTTACCTGCTGTGATTCCGCTGGCGGGTTTTCCAATGGAGGGACTGTTGCCGAAAATTAAAACGCCTTTGCTGACGTTCCAGTTACCTAAACTTAATGTGTTGTTGCCAGTGAGCTTTAGCGCGCCATTGCCCACTTTGCTCAAGTTAGAGGCGTTCGTGGTGTTCAAGTTGCCAGACAGCGTGAGACTGGCGCCAGTCGACACGTTGAATGTGGTCCATACACCTGAAAGACTAAATGAGTTTTTGAAAATGCCGCTGAGTGTGCTGTCGCCACTACTTCCTAACAAGGTGATATTGCTTATCGATGCGCTTGAAGCGTTGATGGGATTTGCCAGATTGGTGACGTTTTGCAACTCCAAGGTGGTGTTATTGGCTGTCAATTGAATTTCGTTGCTGCCATTACCAATCAAGGTGGTGTTGGTGAACACCAGTTTGCCAGTGCCACTGTTGGCTACGTTGCCTGTGAAAGTGCTGCTGTTGCCCGATAGGGTGAAGCTTCCTGTACCGTTTTTGGTGAAGGTGGCACTGCCCACCAATGCGCCTGCATAAGTGGTGGACACATTGTTAGATCCCACCGTTACGCCAAATGTGCTCACGTTCACTGTCGAATTGGTGCCTCCTGTCAAAGACCCCAAAACCATAGAGCCGTTGGCACTTTCAAAGCCTGCACCCATCACATCGGCAATCGTCACATTGCCCGTGCCCAATCCATACATCATTGTGGATTTTGCAATTCCAGATTGAATGTTGACATTGCCTGTGAAGTTGGCATTGGTGCTGGAAGTCAAGGTCAGCACGTTGTTGCCCAATTTGTTCAATACGCCATTGCCGCTGAGACCACCTGGCGCAGTGATGTTGTCGCTGCGGTTGAAGTTGAGGGTGCCGTTGTTGGCAATGCTGGCGTTCACAATACCGCTGGTGTTGCCATCACCGATGGTGACTGTGCTGCCTGCGTTGACGTTTAGTTTGCCTGTGAACCCTGTGCTGTTGGCCGTGAGTGTGAGATTGCCTGAGCCCGCTTGCGTGATGTTGCCGTTACTTAAGAGTGTGCTGACAATGGAGTAGTCACTGTTGTTCCTGAGTACCAAGTTGGCAGTGCCGGTGCTGTTGACGGTTCCAGTCAGGTTTAGCTTGCCCATCAGGCTGGTGTTGGATTGGGCGGTAACTTGATTCAACGTCAAATTGCCAGCGCCGCCGATATCCCCTGAGATGTTGATTTCCGTACCTGCTCCTGTGGGGCCAGAGATAAACAGCACACTACCGCTGTTGATGCTGAACGAGGTGTTGAATGTGGCGTTGGTACTGGCGCTCGATGTGTATAAATTAACTGTGTTACCGCCTGTGATGTTGGTGTTGCCAGAGTAAGACTTGGAGTCGAAAACTGCCATACTCCCCCCGCTGGCGTTAAGGGTGAGACCCAGCGCCAGCCCTCCATCCGTAATATCGCCATAGATGTATCCTTGCCCACCGATTACCGCGCCACTAGCTTTGAGCAAAGTTTTGCCATACATATTGCCACTGGCGCCGAGGGCCAGTGCACCTGGGGTGCCGCTTGCTCCGGAGCCTTGAACTTCAACATAGTTGGCCAAACTAAGGCCGCTAGTTAATGCCAGCGTGGCGCCATTGAGCACTTTCACCACCCCAGTTCCCATCCCAGATGAAGCAAAGGTGAAGTTTCCAGTGCCATCCGGGGTGGTGGTAGCGTTTGAACGGCTGTCAATCAGTGTGCCTGCAGCCACCGTGGTGTTGCCTGAATAAGTGTTGGCACCCGAAAACGTGAGATTGCCCAAACCTTGTTTGCTGACGCTGCCGTTGCCGCTGATTACGCCGGAATACGCGGCCGTTGTGGTCGCGTTGCCTGTGTTGAACACCACGCTGCCGCCACCCGTCATGCTGATGTTGCCTTGAGTGGTGCTGCTGATGCTGTCATTGGCCACCAGGGTCAGCGTGTTGGCGCTACTCCAGCTGATGGGCGCTGCAATGTTGATGTTGCCGCTACTGTTGGCGGAGGTGCCATTGTTGACCGTTGTGATCGTGATGTTGGTGCTGCCCAGCGCGGTGGACAAGGTGGCGTTGTTGACCGTCGAGGTGGTGTTGGTGCTGTTGGGCGTAAAGGTGCCCGACACATTGGTGTAGTTGGCATCTGCACTGCTGATTGTGATGTTGGCTGGGTCGAGCAGCCACTCACCTGCGTTGCCTTTTGGGGCTTGGGTGGACACCTGAATGCCATCCACATTCAGGTAGTGGCCCGATGTTTCAATCTGCCCACCGTTGCCGCCGTTAGGGCCTGCACTGGCATAAATGCTGCCCGCCACGGTGGTGGTGCTGTTGGCATCGCTCACATTGCTCCACAGCACCACTTTGCCGCCGTCGCCGTTGTCGGTGGCATTGGCGTTGATGGTGGCGCCTGCGGCCATGCGCACGGTGGTGGCTTGGCGCAGGTCGCCGCTGCCTTGCCAGTCGCCACCCATCAGCACGGTGCCGCCACGGGTGCGGCCCGACACATCAATGCTGGCGGTGGAGGCCAGGTCAATCTCGTCGGCCTCCAGCACAATCTTGCCGCCTTGGTTGCTGAGGCTGGTGGCTTGCAGGCTGCCGCTGTTTTTAATCACGCCGGCTTGCAGCTTGTTCACCGCCACGGCGGACAAAATAATTTGCCCATCGGGCGCTTGCACGGCAAGCTTGTTGTCAATCAGGCTGGCAATGGCCGATGCGGTGGTGGTAATGCCCGACAAGCCTTTGCCATCGGCAAGGGTGAGGCTGACTTGTTCGCCCGCGGCCATGGCCACGGTGCCCGCACGGGCCAGCACCACGCCGCTGTTTTGCACCTCGGGCGCAAGCAGGGTAATGTAGCCGCCCAGGCTGGCGCTGAGGTTGCCTTCGTTGACCACGCGGGCGGTGCTGCCGTTGCGGTTGAAGGTGTAGCGCCCCGCCATGAAGTCGTCATTGCTGATGCTGTAGGTGGTGGCCACCAGGCCGCCCACGTCCACCGAGGCACTGGGTGCAAAGTACACGCCATAGGGGTTGGTAAGAAACACTTGGCCATTGGCGTTGATGCGGCCAAACACTTGGGTGGGGTTGGCGTCCAACACGCGGTTCAAGATGACCGACTGCGCATTGGGCTGCACAAACTGCACGGTGGCGCCCGAGCCAACGTTGAAGCTGCTCCAGTCAATGACCGCGCGCTGGCTGGTCTGGTTGACCACCATGTTGGCAGCAGTGGCAATGGCGCTTTGGCTGATGCTGGCTTGTCCGCCCACCACGTTGCCGCCGGTGGGCAACTGTGTGGCTGCAGGAGGCGTGGGTGGCGCAGGCGGGGGTTGGGCCGCCAGGTTGGACATGACAAACAAGCTCATGGCCACGCCGGGCAGCACACCGGCCAGGGTCAAGGTGTTGGCGGCTTTGCCGCGCCCGCCTTTTTTGGCGGTGCGGGCGGTTTCGGGCACGGGTTTCCATTGCTCTGTGGTGCCAGACCACAGCAGCCGGTAACAACGGTTGAAACTCGCGTGCTCTTTCATGCCAGAGGGTTAAAAACCGAATGAGGCGCTGAGCCAGTAGCGCGGGTTTCGGTAGGTGCCGTCTTGGTCCATGCCCTGTGCGGTGGGGTTGGGGTTGAGGCCAATGCGTTTGGCCACGCTGGCTTTGAGGTCCACACCCTTCACGTTTTGCCAGCCCAGCGAGAAGCCGTAGCCGCGAATTTGGTAGTGGTTGAGTGTGGTGAGTGGCGTGACGCCATCGGCCTGGTAGTTGTTGTGGTTGACGCGGGCTTTGCCGTAGTCGTAAAAGCCGTTGAGGCGCCAGTTGATGTCCAGGTTGTGGCGCAACTCGGCGTTGAAGGTTTGGCCTTCCGAGCCACCCAGGCGTGTGGCGCCACTGGCGTAAGCACGCACGCCCGTGATGCCTTCGAGGTAGAGCTTTTCAGACGAGTCCAGATTTTTGTTGGCTACTTGCTTGGCATAGGCCAGCGACAACTGGGTGTCCGTGCTCAAGGGTTGCAAGCGGCTGAGGTTGAGCGACAGGCGTTTGTAGGGCCCTTCAATTTGGGTGCCCACCGTGGAGGTGAGTTTGCCGCCCACCCAGCTCAGGCCGTATTGGGTGGTGCCACCTGTGGTGTCGATGTGGTTGCCCGACAGGGCCACATTGGACGTGCGGGTGTTGTAGCGCGAGGTGACACCCGATGCGTTGTAGTTGTCGTAGTCTTTGATGTCAGCACCCAAAACGGCGTTGAGGTTGCTGGTTTGGCTGCGCAGCAGGGGATAGCTTAATTCGCCACCGCTGGTGTTGGCTTTGCCATGGCCGTCTGTGCTGGCAAGGTCGCCAATGAGGTGGTAGTTCAAACTCGAGCCACGCACTTGGGCGCGCCAGCCGTCGTTGCACACGGGCACGCTGTAGGCCAGGCGGGTGTATTCGCTGCCTTGGGTGCGAATGACGTTGAGCGACAGTTGATCGCCCCAGCGCAAGGGGCTGTTGAGGTTGGCGTTGACGCTGGCGCGGGCAACGCCGGTAGACAAAGAGCCGTTGTTGTCGGTGCTGAGGTCGCCTTTGAGCAAGGGCTCGTCAATGACGTTCAAGGCCATGTCGGTTTCATGCGCGGAGGCACCGGCTTGCAAGTTGCCGCTGACCATGACACCGGGCAAGTCGTCGAGCAGCAGCAAGGCGCGGTCAACGCGTGTGGCGCTCAAGGGGTCGCCATGGGCTTGCTGGGCGTCAAAAATTTCAAGCAAACGTTTGGCGGCCATGCGTTGGGGCAGCGGTTCTTGCACGCTGGCTTTGCCAAACACGGCTTCGATGACTTGAATGGTCACCACGCCGTTTTGAATTTCTTGTTTGGGCAAATACGCGGTGACCAACCAGCCCGCGTCACGGTAGGTTTGGGTGACCACGGCGGCAGCGGCCTGCAAATCGTCAAAGCCCAGGGGGCGGTTGAGGTAGCTGGCCAGGGCTTGGGCCAAGGTGTCGCTGTTGACCAAGGTGTTGCCCGCCAACACAAAGCGCTGCACGGTGACGGTGGCTTGGTCCATCTTGGCCATGGGCGGTGGCGGCGCTTCGCGGCGGCTGACGGGCGCAGGCGGTGTTTGCAGTTTGAGGCCCTGCTCAGTTTGACGCAACAGGGCGCCCGCGTCAGGCGCGGTTTGGGCCCAGGCGTTTGTACACAGCAAGCTGGTGGCGCACAGCAGATGGGTGGCGCGCAACCGCTGAGCCGAGGGCGCGAAAACTGTTTTCTTCAGGTGATGCATGAATGCAAGCCGCAATTTGAGGAGCTTGCATTCTTCTAAAAATGGCGAATCTGAGCCTACAAATACCTACGTTTTGAGCTCGAAAGTTTTCAAATAATTTGTACTGCAACGCAAATTTGGTAACCGACGTTGCGGATGGATTCAATGGCCACGCCTGCAGTGCCTGCGTCTTGCAGTTTTTTGCGCAAGCGAACAATGCGCACTTCGAGGCTGGCTTTGTTGAGGTTCTCCATTTCGATGTCCAAAATTTGCGCCAGTTGCCAGGTTTCCAGTCGCCCACCGGGGGCGCGGGCGAGGGCGGTGAGCATGTCGGCCTCGGCGGCCGACAAACGCACGTCACCTGCGGGGCCGCTGAGCAAGAGTTTGTTCAAACGTAGCGGCGTGTTGCTGCTGTCGTCATGGCTCAACGCGCTGGGGACTGTGGCTTGGCGTCGGCGTGCAAAGCTTTGCATGGCGGCGCAGAGTTCATCAATGTTGACGGGCTTGGTCATGTACAGGTCGGCGCCGCTTTCGTAGCCCAGCACTTTGTCTTTGTTTTGCGAGCGTGCGGTGAGCATGACAATGCCCACCAGCGGGTAGACACGGCGCAAACGTTTGGCCAGGCTGATGCCGTCTTCGCCAGGCAGGTTGAGGTCGATCACAAACACATCGACGGGGCCGCCACCGGCTTCGTCTTGCAGTTCTTCCGCGCACGACAAGCCCACCACCTGATGGCCCCGGTGCGACAAGGCCGCGCAGGTGAGTTCGCGCAGGTCGTGATGGTCTTCGACCACCACAATGTTCAAGCGGGTAGCCACAGCACAAACCTCACATGTGTTTCATCGGGGATGTAGCGCACCGAAGCGCCAATGCGTTTGGCCAGGCTGGCCACCAAAAACAAACCCAAACCCGTGCCCGATTGGCTGAGTGCGCCCGCGCTGCGGTAGTACTTGCGGAACACTTGCTCGGCGTCGGGCCAGCCCGCAATGCCGGGCTGGTTGGCGACCACGAGGTCGATGCCTGCTTCGCCATCGGCGTTGCAGGCCGGAACGACCTGGATGTGGACAGACGACTGCCGAGCGCTGTAGCGGATGGCGTTGTCGATCAGGTTGCTCAGGATGACGCGCAGGTACTGTGGGTCGGTGATCACGTTCAACACCTGGTTCAAGTGCAGGTGCAGGCGTTTTTCTTGTGCGTATTTCCCGTCGAGCAGTTCTTGAATCAGGCCTTGCAGGTCGACCACGTCGTGCGAGGTGTGGAGTTTGCCTTCTTCCAGTTGATCGGCGTCCACACAGCGCTCGATGATGGCTTTCATGTCGAAGATGGCGCGGTTGGCATAAGCGGCGGATTGTGCGTGGCCAGGGGGTGAATGCAGCGCCATGTCGATCACCGCCAGCGGGTTTTTGAGCTCGTGCATGAGCATGTGCAGGAAGTGGGTTTGCTCTTCGCGCTGTTCGCGTTCCATGAGCACTTGCTGTTGCGACAGGTAGAGCTGGTTGGCCACATCGCGGCGCTGTTGTTCGAGGCGTTTGGCACGAATTTGCAGCAGCACGGTCATCAAACCGCCCGATATGAAACCGTACAAGACCAAATTCATGATGGACCAGTTGCTGCCTTGGACTAGGCCCAAGATGGGCATTGCACCTAACAACACCAGCGACGCGATGATGAGGTAGTAGCCAATGATCCACCGTTTGGGCAATCGGTAGGCTTGGGGCGATGGTTCGTCTTGAATCAAGAAGGTGGCCATGAGTGCGGCAAGAATGACGAAGAAGGCCATCAAAACCATGTTGACGCGCAAAGCGGGTTGGGTGTACCCAAAGAGCAGGAGGGTCAGAGGAATAACCGTTAGCCAAGCCAAGGCGCGAATCAACTGCCGCGCCCGTAGAGGCAAAACATATTCGCAGAGCAAATAGCGCTCGAACCAAATGGTGGCGCCTGTGGCGGTGAGGTTGGCGTAGCTGAACACGCGGTCGATGGCCTCGGGCGACAGCCAGTCGCTGAGCAAGGTGCGGTGGTAGCCAAAGTAGCTCAGGGTGTAGACCACGATCGCGGTTTGTGAGATGACAAACACGCCGTTGAGCGAGTCACGCTCATTCAGCCAGGCCATGAGCATCCAGGCCCAAAAAACAAACAACATCGCAATGCTGAAGTTATAGCCCAGGGCTTGTAGATGGTCCATGCGGCTGGCTTCAGCCGTGCTGACAGCTTGCACCATCATGAAATGGGTGCTGCTGGTTTGCAGCTTGAGCCAGATGTCGCGGGCTTGGGGTTGCGCAGGAATGACAAAGCCGAGGTTGCTCGACTGCCATTCGGCCTCGCGCCACGGCGTGAGGTCGCCGGTGACGCGTGGGCGCTTGGCGTTGGGGCTGGTGTCTGCGGGGTCGAACAGGGTGATGCGGTCCAAAAACACCGGGCGAATGCGCAACACCAGTTTGTCGCCCACCACGGCGGGGTCGGCCCCGTCAATGTGCAACCGCACCCAATGCACCGAGCGGCTGTAGCCGCGGCCTAAGGTGCCTTGATAGGGGGTGTAGTGCTGTTGCTGCGCGTCTTCAAACGTGGCCTGGCCGCTGCGGTCTTCCCAATAAGCGCTGGCTGACACATAGTCTTTCCCTGTGGCGTGTGCAGGCAGCATCCACCCGCCTGCGCAGAGGAAGGTGAGTAACAAAAAAAATCGCAAAAATGAGCGTGAAAAAGCTGTGCGCATAAGCAAGAGGCTCCGATGCTAGCGACTGGCAAGCGTGAACCCTACGTTTGCCTACATTCCATCGCCGATAATCTGGCGCGGAGGCACCGAATGACTGCTTACAACCTATTTCGTACATGCGTGTTGCTGGTGCTCATGGGCACAGGCGCAGCGTGGGCGCAAACCTTCAAAATGCCGTGCGAGGTGGAGGGCGTGATTCCTGATTTGGAAGACCGCAAGGTCAAGGCCGAGAAGGTGGTGGTGGAAATTCAGTCGATGGGGAAAAACATTTTTCTCAAGATCAACGGCTCCAAGCTCTACCAAACCCAAGCCAGCAGCTTGACCACCGAAGAGTTTGTGGGCAAGAACCTGACCACCGAAAAACAAATGGGCGCCACGCGCAAGCACAAGGCGACAGGGCAAGAGTCAGAAATTCGAATCGACCGCGAAACGGTGACGCTGTTTGCGTTTCACGACATGGACTACCGGGGCCGCACGATTCGCATGCACATCACAGGGCCATGCACGGTACCGCAATGAGTGTGATGCTAAAACCAACACCAAAAACCGACGCACTGACCGGTGACCACTTGCACGCCCAAGTCGATCAGGCTGCCCACCGCCATCAAGGGCAGGCCGACATACACCAAGGCCCACAGCACGACCATGAGCGTCATGCGTGGTTCTTCCAGACGGTGGCCCATCACGGTTTGTTCTTTGCGGCGCAGACGAAGTTTGTTCAGCATGGTGCGAGGATTTTAGGCCGATGAACATTCACTGGGACACGCTGGCGCAAGCCGAGTGGGACGCACACCATGCCCACGCTGCAGCCGCGCTGCAGCAAGACTGGGCCTATGGCGCTTGCATGAAAGCCATGGGCGTGACGGTGTTGCGTGCGTATGTGGAGCAAGACGGTGCGCCCGTAGCGTTGGCGCAATTCATTGTGCGGCGCTTTGCGGGGCAACTGGCGAGCATGGCCTTGTGTTCTGTGGGGCCGGTGTGGTTGCAGCCTCTTTCAGGCGCTGAGAAAAAGCAGGTCTACCAAGCCTTGAAGCGCAGCATACCGTTGCCCAATTTGCGTTTGGTGGCCGTTACGCCGCAAGAGCCCTGGAGCCCTGAGTTGGGCTTGTCACGCTGGCGCCGCGTGATGACGGGGCACAGCACGGTGATGCTCGACATCACGCCGTCGATGGAGACCTTGCGTGCCCAGCTCGACAAGCGCTGGCGGCACCGCCTGGGCGGCGCTGAAAACTCGGCGCTCACCATCCACCGTGTGGGCACCAATGCAGGCCAATACCGTTGGTTGCTGGACGCTGAAATGCAGCAACGCGAACAACGCGGTTTGCATGGTTTGCCGCTGCACTTCTTCGACTTGTATGTGCCTTCGCGTCAACAACCTGCACAAACTATTTTGACTTTGCGTGCCGATGTGGGCCGCGACCGCGTGGCAGGCATGATGTTTTTGATTCATGGCCAAGCCGCTACCTACCAAGTGGGCTGGACCAGTGATGCAGGCCGCGACTTGCATGCCCACAATTTGATTTTGTGGCAAGGCATTGAAGCCCTGCGCGAGCGCGGTGTGCGCATGCTTGATTTGGGTGGCGTCAACACCATTCGCAGCGCAGGCATTGCGCGTTTCAAAATGAGCACGGGTGGCCAAGTGGTGACCTATGCGGGCACGTTCATTTAAAGGGCTGCCAGCACCATGTTGACGGTCTCTCATTTGTCGTGCAGCCGAGGCAACAAGCCTTTGTTTGCCGACGTCAGTTTTACCCTTGAACCCGGACAGGCCTTGCATTTGGAAGGCGACAACGGCGTGGGTAAAACCAGCTTGTTGCGCATTGTGTGCGGCTTGTCGCCAGCCGATGCGGGCGAGGTGCGTTGGCAAGGTCAACGCATTCAAGACAGCGCTGCAGCGTTTCGCTCGGCCTTGTTTTATTTGGGCCATGGCCTGTCGCTCAAGGAAGAGCTGAGCGCGCTGGAAAACCTGTTGTCAGACGCCGCTGTGGCGGGCCGCGCCTTGACGAGTGCACAGGCCATGCAGGCCCTGGCACGCATGGGCTTGCGCGGGCGCGAGCATTTGCCCTTGCGCGTGATGTCGCAAGGCCAAAAGCGCCGCACGGCCTTGGCCCGCTTGCTGGCCAGCCAAGCCCCGTTGTGGGTGTTGGACGAACCGTTTGTGGCGCTTGATGCCCGTGCCGTGGATGGCTTGCGTGCTTTGCTGGCCGCGCATGTGGCGCAAGGCGGCATGGTGTTGTTCACCAGCCATCAACCAGTCAGCTTGACCACAACCGACGGCGCAACTGTGCCAGTGCAGAACTACCGTTTGCGAGGTGTGGCATGAACAACCAAGCTTTCATGGCCGTGTTGCGCCGCGACTTGCTCTTGGCCATGCGCCGCAAGAGCGAGGTGCTGACCGCCGTGTTTTTCTTTGTGGTGGTGGCGGCTTTGTTCCCCTTGGGCATTGGCCCTGAGCTCAACACCTTGCGCTTGGTGGCGCCGGGCGTGTTGTGGGTGGGCGCCTTGTTGTCGAGCATGTTGGCTTTGCAGCGTTTGTTTGAGGCCGACTACCGCGATGGCACCTTGGAGCAAATGGCCTTGTCACCCGCATCCATGCCCTTACTCATCAGTGCCAAACTGTTGGCGCATTGGCTGGTGTCCGGAGTGCCATTGGTATTATTGGCCCCGGTTTTAGGATTGCAATTTGACCTCTCGGCCGATGCCTTGGTCACCCTCACGCTGGCCCTGTTGTTGGGCACCCCGATTTTGTCTTTGGTGGGCGGCATTGGCGCCGCATTGACCTTGGGCGTGCGCGGGGGCGGCGTGCTGTTGTCGCTGCTGGTGCTGCCTTTGTTTATTCCAGTGCTGGTGTTCGGTGCCGGTGCAGTCGAGGCGCAAAGCAGTGGCTTGGGGGCGCAGGCGCATTTTTCAATTCTGATGGCCATGCTGTTGCCCGCGGCATTTTTCAGTCCCTTGGCATGTGCGGCGGCTTTGCGCATTGCGCTGGAATGACCGCAGCACACCTCATGGCAACACACACAGGTTTATGAAAAACATCAATTGGTTTCACTACGCAGCACCCCAGACCTTCTATGGTTTGGCCGCGCGCGTGTGGCCGTGGTTTGCAGCGCTGGCCACAGCGCTGGCGGTGGCAGGCTTGTGGCTTGGCTTTGTCGTAGCGCCGACCGATTTTCAGCAAGGTGAGGGCTACCGCATCATCTTTGTGCATGTGCCAGCCTCGTGGATGTCGATGGTGATTTACCTGGCCATGGCGTTTTGGAGTGTGCTCGGCCTGACCTTCAACACCCGCCTCTCGGGCATGATGACCCGCGCCTTGGCGCCCACTGGGGCTATGTTTGCATTTTTGTCTCTGTGGACAGGCGCGCTGTGGGGCAAGCCCATGTGGGGCGCGTGGTGGGTGTGGGATGCACGTCTCACGTCCGAGCTGATTTTGTTCTTTTTGTACCTGGGCTACATCGCGCTGACGTCAGCGATTGACGACACGCGCCGTAGCGACCGTGCGGGCGCGTTGATTGCCATCGTGGGCGCCATCAACGTGCCGATCATTTATTTCTCGGTCAAGTGGTGGAACACGCTGCACCAGGGCGCGTCGGTGTCGTTGACGAAAGCACCGAGCATGGCCGAGATCATGCTGTGGAGCATGTTGCTGATGGCCTTGGCGTTTTGGTTTTATAGCGTGGCGCTGGTGTTGTACCGGGTGCGCACGTTGATCTTGCAGCGCGAACGCCATGCAGCGTGGGTGCACGAACTCGACGAGGTGAAGCCATGAGGTGGGAGAGCTGGTCACAGTTTTGGGCCAT
>Ga0228703_1000192_pt1 | contig 49363 bp, 50 predicted proteins | sample McNCre217_Aug_MG_3_FD_178020 | JGI IMG/M metagenome (GOLD analysis project Ga0228703, IMG submission 178020) | Freshwater microbial communities from McNutts Creek, Athens, Georgia, United States - 29-17_Aug_MG | ecosystem: Environmental > Aquatic > Freshwater > Creek | place: USA: Georgia...
ACAGCTGCGGTAAGTCGCTGGACATTGCACGCGTGGCTCGTGACATGATGGGTGGCAATGGCATCAGCGATGAGTTTGGTGTGGCCCGTCATTTGGTGAACCTGGAAGTGGTGAACACCTACGAAGGCACGCACGATGTGCACGCGTTGATTTTGGGTCGTGCCATCACTGGCATTGCAGCTTTCAGCAATTAAGGAATCGTCATGAAAGTTTTGGTCGCTGTCAAACGCGTGGTGGACTACAACGTCAAGGTCCGCGTGAAGTCGGACAACTCGGGCGTTGACATTGCGAACGTCAAGATGAGCATGAACCCGTTTGATGAGATTGCGGTGGAAGAAGCCGTGCGCCTCAAAGAAAAAGGCGTGGTCACCGAGGTGATCGCCGTGTCTTGCGGCGTGACTCAATGCCAAGAAACCTTGCGCACCGCGATGGCCATTGGCGCAGACCGCGGCATCTTGGTGGAAACCGCTGAAGAGCTGCAACCCTTGGCCGTGGCCAAGCTGCTCAAAGCCTTGGTGGACAAAGAGCAACCTGGCTTGGTGATCTTGGGCAAACAAGCGATTGACGATGATTGCAACCAAACTGGCCAGATGTTGGCGGCTTTGGCAGACATGCCCCAAGCCACCTTTGCTTCCAAAGTCGAACTCTCAGGCGACAAAGCCAGCGTGACCCGCGAAGTCGACGGTGGTTTGGAAACGATTTCTATTAACCTGCCAGCCGTCATCACGACCGACTTGCGTTTGAACGAACCCCGCTATGTGACCTTGCCCAACATCATGAAGGCCAAGAAGAAGCAACTCGATGTGTTCAAGCCCGAAGACTTGGGCGTTGACGTGAGCCCCCGCATCAAGACACTCAAAGTGGTCGAGCCTGCCAAGCGCAGCGCGGGCATCAAGGTGGCGGATGTGGCCACTTTGGTGGACAAGCTCAAGAACGTGGCCAAGGTTATTTAAAGAACACAAACGCAGGAAAAACGAACATGACATCCCTCGTTATTGCAGAACACGATAACGCCTCCATCAAAGGCGCAACCTTGAACACCGTCACAGCCGCAGCAGCCATGGGCGCTGACGTGCATGTGCTGGTTGCAGGCCACAACGCAGGTGCAGCCGCAGCGGCTGCTGCACAGATTGCTGGCGTGAGCAAAGTCATCCACGCCGATGGCGCCACGCTGGAAGCTGGCTTGGCTGAAAACGTCGCAGCGCAAGTCTTAGCCATCGCTGGCAACTACACCCACATCTTGTTCCCTGCAACAGCCGCAGGTAAGAACGTGGCACCGAGAGTCGCAGCCAAGCTGGACGTGGGCCAAATCAGCGACATCACCAAGGTGGACAGCCCCGACACGTTTGAGCGTCCGATCTATGCAGGCAACGCGATTGCGACTGTGCAATCCAGCGATGCTGTGAAAGTCATCACTGTGCGTACTACAGGTTTTGATGCCGCAGCTTCTACAGGCGGCGCAGCTCAAATCGAAGCCACAGCAGCAGCCACAGACTCAGGCAAGAGCAGCTTTGTGGGCCGTGAAGTCACCAAGAGTGACCGCCCAGAGCTGACAGCGGCCAAGATCATCGTCTCCGGTGGTCGTGCTTTGGGCAGCTCAGAGAAGTTTGACGAAGTCATGACCCCGCTGGCCGACAAGCTCGGCGCTGCGATTGGTGCGAGCCGCGCGGCGGTGGATGCAGGCTATGCGGCCAACGATTTGCAAGTGGGACAAACCGGCAAGATCGTGGCGCCACAGTTGTATGTGGCGTGTGGCATCAGCGGTGCTATTCAACACTTGGCGGGTATGAAAGACAGCAAGGTGATTGTGGCGATCAACAAAGACCCAGAGGCGCCGATCTTCAGTGTGGCGGACTTCGGCTTGGAGGCTGACCTGTTTGTGGCTGTGCCAGAGTTGGTCGCTGCATTGTGAGTGCTGTGATGGATGTTGCTGCATGTGTGCATGTTGAAGCAAAGGGTGATGTGTGTGTCATCACCATCGACAACCCGCCCATCAACGCCACGTCCTTGGCAGTACGCCAAGGTTTGACGGTCGCTATTTCTGAATTCAAAAACAACGCCAATTTTCAAGCGGCGGTCATCGTAGGCGCGGGCAGCACATTTGTGGCAGGCGCTGACATTCGTGAGTTTGGTCAGCCCATGCAAGAACCCATCTTGCCTGAGGTCATTCGTGCCATTGAAGACTGTGGCAAGCCCGTGGTGGCTGCGTTGCATGGCGCCGCTTTAGGCGGTGGTTTTGAATTGGCGTTGGCATGCGATGCGCGTGTGGCCGATGCCAAAACGGTGGTCGGATTGCCCGAGGTGTCATTGGGCATCATCCCAGGCGCAGGGGGCACACAAATGTTGCCGCGTCGCGTGGGCGTGTCGCGCGCGATCCGCATGATTTGTGGCGCACAACGTATTTCTGCCAAAGAGGCTCAATCACTCCATTTGCTGGATGAGGTGGTCACGGGCGATGTGTTGGATGCAGCCATTGCTTTCGCTCGTCGCATGCAAGGCAAGAAGTGCCGCATCCGTGATGAGTCCGTACCAGCCGAAGGCCCTGCGTTGATTCAACAAGCCGCAGATGAGGCGATGCGTGCAGGCAAACGCCGTCCTGCGGTCGAGGCAGCGATTGAGGCCATCAAGTCGGCAGCGGTGTTATCGATAGACGATGGCTTGGCCGATGAGCGGGCAGTGTTTTTGCAGTTGCGTTTGTCGCGCGAAGCTTATGCCTTGCGTCATGTGTTTTTTGCTGAGCGTGACAGCGCCAAATTGCCTGCTGAGTTGAATGCCAAACCCAGAAGCGTCGAGACAGTGTGTGTGATTGGTGCGGGCACGATGGGTACGGGCATTGCCATCAGCGTATTAGATGCGGGCATGAAAGTCATCTTGCTAGAGCAAGATGAGGCGGCTCTGCAACGCGGCCAAGACCGTGTGACTGCGCACTACCGCGACCGCGTCTCTGCCCAAAAGATGAAAGCCGAGGTCGCCCAAGCACGAGAAGCATGTTTGCACAGCACGCTCGATTGGGCTGAGATGGCTAAGGCCGATTTGGTGATTGAGGCGGTGTTTGAAGACCTCGCCGTCAAGCAAGCTGTGTTCAAAAAAATAGACAGCTTCGCACGAGCAGGCGCCGTGCTGGCCACCAACACGTCTTACCTAGATGTGGATGCGATTGCACACGTCACCTCACGCCCGCAAGATGTGTTGGGTTTGCATTTCTTCAGTCCGGCCAATGTGATGAAGTTGCTCGAAGTGGTGCGTGGCAAAGCCTCGCAGGCCGATGTGTTGGCCACAGGCATGGCCTTGGGCAAGCGCTTGCGCAAACTGCCTGTGTTGGCAGGGAACCGCTTTGGGTTCATTGGCAACCGCATCTACAACGCATACCGTAACCAGTGTGAATTCATGTTGGAAGATGGTGCATGGCCCGAGGATGTGGACGCCTCACTGAAGCAATTTGGCATGGCCATGGGGCCATTTGCGGTGGCAGATTTGTCAGGGCTGGACATTGCGTGGCGCATGCGCCAAGCCCAAGCCGCCACACGTGCATCGGGTGTGCGCTACGTGGACATCTTGGACCAGCTGTGCGAAGCAGGGCGCTTGGGGCGCAAGGCCAATGCGGGTTACTACAGCTATGTCGATGGCAAACAACAGACGACAACAGATGAGGTGGTGCGCCGCATCATTGAAGACGCGTCGCAACGTCGTGGCATCCAACGTCAACCTTTGAGCAGTGCCACAATTCAACGCCGTGCGCTGTTGACCATCGTCAACGAGGCTGCACGTTTGATGGACGAGGGGGTGGCCAGTCGTGCCAGTGATATTGATGTGGTGTTGGTGCATGGCTATGGTTTTCCGCGTTGGGAAGGTGGCCCCGTGTTTTGGGCACGCCAACAAAACCGCGAGGCCTTGACCCAAGAAATCAAAGACCTTGCCAGCCAGTGTGGCGAAGGGTTCGTGCCGGCAGATTTGTCGGTTTTGTTTGAAGTCGAATAATTTTGAGATCTATGACACACGCTTTTATTTGTGATGCGATTCGCACCCCCATTGGCCGTTACGGTGGTGCTTTGTCTTCTGTGCGCACCGACGACTTGGCTGCAATTCCTATTCGAGCGTTGATGACACGCAACCTGAATGTGGATTGGGCGCAAATCACTGACGTGCTCTATGGCTGCGCCAACCAAGCGGGCGAAGACAACCGCAACGTGGCCCATATGGCCAGTCTGTTGGCAGGCTTGCCCATGGATGTGCCGGGCGCCACCATCAACCGTTTGTGTGGTTCTGGCTTAGATGCCGTGGGCACAGCGGCACGTGCTATCAAATCAGGTGAAGCTCAGTTGATGATTGCTGGTGGCGTGGAGAGCATGAGCCGTGCACCGTTCGTCATGCCCAAAGCTGAAAGTGCTTTTAGCCGCAACAACGCGGTGTATGACACGACGATTGGCTGGCGTTTCATCAACAAGTTGATGAAAGAGAAATACGGTGTGGACGCCATGCCAGAGACGGCAGAGAACGTGGCGGTGGAGTTCAAGATTGAGCGTGAAGCCCAAGACCTGATGGCGTTGAACAGCCAACTGCGTGCAGTGGCTGCACAGCAAGCGGGGCATTTGGCACGCGAAATCACGCCGGTGTTGATTCCACAAAAGAAGGGCGACTCCCTCGTGGTGGACACCGATGAGCATCCACGCGCGACCAGCTTGGAGGCTTTAGCCAAACTCAAACCCATCGTGCGACCTGATGGCACGGTGACCGCAGGCAACGCCAGCGGCGTGAACGATGGGGCATGTGCGTTGCTCTTAGCCAATGAGGCCAGTGCGACCAAGAACGGCTTGGTACCCAAAGCTCGTGTGGTGGGCATGGCCACAGCGGGTGTGGCGCCACGCATCATGGGCATTGGCCCAGTGCCTGCGACGCAAAAAGTATTGGCGAAGACCGGGTTGACGATGGCGCAGATGGATGTGATTGAGCTCAATGAAGCATTTGCAGCACAAGGCTTGGCGGTGATGCGCTCGCTGGGCTTGCAAGATGACGACCCGCGTGTGAACGCATGGGGTGGTGCGATTGCGTTGGGCCATCCATTGGGGGCGTCGGGCGCGCGATTGGCAACCACAGCGATGAACCGCTTGCATGCCACGGGCGGTCGCTACGCGCTGTGCACCATGTGCATTGGTGTGGGGCAGGGAATTGCGCTCATCCTTGAGCGTGTTTGACAGATCGAAGGACTGAACCGATGACCAAGCTTGTGATTTACAAAGTCAACGTCGAGTTCGGTGACTGTGACCCCGCGAAGATTGTGTGGTTTCCCAACTACTTCAAATGGTTGGATGCGGCTTCTCGTAACTTCTTTGTTCAGTGCGGCGTTCCTTCTTGGAAAGAAACCGAAAAATCCATGGGCGTGTTGGGCACACCTTTGGTGGACATCCACACCAAGTTTGTGAAGACTGCGAGTTATGGCGATCAACTCGATGTGCATGTCCGCGTTTCTGAATGGCGCAACACAAGCTTTGTGATGGATTACAAAATTTACCGAGGCAGTGACTTGATTTTGGAGGCGCAAGACGTGCGCGTGTTTGCCGCGTTTTGTGATACCGATAACCCGGATCAACCCAGCATTCGCGCAGTCCCCATTCCACAAATTGTTTTAGATTTGTGCCGTTGAGCGCGTGACATTCCTGAGTTACCAGCGACCGATGTTGGGCATGTCCACCCAAGGTGCTTGTGGTGTTAACGCTTCACCTTTTTGCAGCAACTCCACCGAGATGTCATCGGGCGAACGCACAAAGGCCATGCGGCCATCGCGGGGCGGACGAAGAATCGTCACGCCGTGCGCTTGTAACTTTTCGCAGGTGGCGTAGATGTTGTCCACGGCGTACGCCAAGTGACCGAAGTTACGACCCCCGGTGTAGACCTCGGGATCCCAGTTGTAGGTGAGCTCCACTTGTGCATCTTCATCGCCAGGGGCGGCGAGGTAGACCAGGGTGAAGCGCCCCTGTGGGTACTCGTTGGTGCGCAGCACCGACAGACCCAGCGCATCGCGGTAAAAGCGCAGCGACGCTTCTAGGTCGGTCACGCGCACCATGGTGTGTAGGTATTTCATGGCGGGCCTTTCTTTATAGGGTGGGGTAGTCGGTGTAGCCGACAGGGCCGGGTGTGTAGAAAGTGCTGGGGTTGGGTTCGTTCAGCGCGGCATTCAATTTCAAACGCTCGACCAAGTCAGGGTTAGAGATGAACAAACGGCCAAAGGCGATGGCATCGGCCTTGCCGGATTCAATCGTGTCGATGGCCATTTGACGGTCGTAGCCGTTGTTGGCGATGTAGGTGCCTTTGAACGCTTGGCGCGCCCACGCGTAGTCAAAGCCAGGCACATCACGTGGGCCACCGGTGGCGCCTTCGATGAAGTGAATGAAGGCGATGCCGCGTTGGTTGAGCTGCTCCACCAAATAACCAAACACGGCTTGTGGGTTGCTGTCAGCCAAATCGTTGAAAGGCGTGAGCGGCGACAAACGAATGCCAACGCGGCCGGCGCCGATTTCGGCCACACAGGCATCGACGACTTCGAGGGCAAAGCGGCAGCGGTTTTCCATCGAGCCACCGTACGCGTCGGTGCGTTGGTTGGCGCCGTCGCGGATGAACTGGTCGACCAAATAACCGTTGGCGCCGTGAATCTCCACACCATCAAAACCCGCGCGAATGGCGTTCGCAGCGGCTTGGCGGAATTCCTGCACCACGTCTTTCACTTCGGCGGTGGTCAAGGCGTGGGGCACGGGCACATCGACTTTGCCGTTGGGTGTGTAGGCCACAACCTTGGGCTGAATGGCCGAAGGGGCCACGGGCTGTGCGCCACCAGTCAGGTCTGGGTGCGTGATGCGGCCCACATGCCAAATTTGCGCGATGATTTTCGAGCCTGCGTCGTGCACGGCTTGTGTGATGGGCTTCCAGCCTTCGACTTGAGCGTCTGAGTAAATGCCGGGGGTGGCCATGTAGCCTTTGCCCACGGGCGAGACTTGTGTGCCTTCACTGATGATGAGGCCCGCGCCGCTGCGCTGGCGGTAATAGTCCACATTCATGGTGCTGCCGGGTATGTCGCCGTCATTTGCGCGGCTGCGTGTGAGTGGGGCCATGACGATGCGGTTGGCGACGTCGATGTCGCCGATGCGTGTGGGTTGGAAAAGCTGAGATGTCGTCATGCGTAATTTCTAAAGGTCGTGAAGGAATGAAGAGGCTTGGCCATGGCTAAAGCGGCCATGCACGCTTTGCTACATGGGATGTATTTTGGGTTTTTCAAGTGGATGGTCGGATGCTTCCGCTAATATGCCTTGATTACTTGAAGGACTTCCAATGAAACAGTGGTGGTGTGCGTGGGTGATGGTGTGTACGTGTGCCACGGCTGTGGCAGCAGAGGACTACAACCTCAAAGTCGATGTGACGCAGCAAGGCAATGTTTTTCAAACCCAAGCCAGTTTTTATTTGCCTTTGAACTTGTGCCAGTCATACCGCTACATCACTGATTACGACGCAGCGACTCGCATTCCGGGTGTAGTGACTTCCACCACCACCCGTGTGGATGCTCGAAAGGCCCGTGTGGAGCGCGTGTTGGAAGAGCGCATTTTGTTTTTCCCCATCAAGATGCGCACGGTGTTGGAGTTCACGGAGTTGCCTAGTCAAGGCACAGACTTTGTGCAAATCAGTGGCGAAGCCAAGTCTTACAAAGGCGGGTGGCGCTTAGAGCCAGAGGGTGCTGGCACTTTGTTCAAGTACCGCACCGAATCAGAGCCGGATTCGGTGTTTCCTAAAGCCGTGATTGAGTACTTCATCAAAAACCGCTTGAAAAGCAGCTTTGAAGCCATGGCCAAGGCTGGGGCTGAGCGCCTCAAACAGCCTTGTTGAGCCGAGCGTTACGGCAGGCGCGGGGCTGTTTGTAACAGTTCAATCGTGATTCTGAAGTGACTCAAGGCTGCGTTTGGCCAATGTGGCAACGAGCTCAGGCATGAGGCGTGTGCCATTGCCCTCATCACATGCCGTTTGCAATGTGGCTTTTATGGCTGACGCGACGGTATGGTCTGCATGCATGTGCTCGGCCATCTCGTTGTAGTAGCTCAAATCTTTGAGCGCGTTTGAGACGGTGAAGCGCAGACCGGTGTTGTCTTGGTTCAAGATGAAGGGTTTCATGCGTTCTAGCGCAGCGCCCCATCCACCGCCCATGGCAAGTACATCGACAAAGGTCTGGGCATTCACACCGCCGACTTGAGCGCAGGCGGCAGCTTCGGCCAGCAAGGCAACGGAGCCCAGAGATACATAGTTGTGCAGCAACTTCATGCGGTGTCCTGCACCCACAGGTCCGACATGAACGATGTTTTCGGCGAAGCACGACAAAATGGGTTGGCAGGTTTCAAACACGGCGGCGTCAGCGCCCACCAACAAGTTCAAGCGACCTTCGGCAGCTTCTTTGGGGGTTCGCGTCATTGGCGCATCGACGAACAAACCACCTTGCGCCACCACAGCTTGCGCAATTTTTTCGGTTGAGGCGGGCATGGCGGTGGAGCAATCAATCACGAGTGTGTTGGGCCGCAAGCCTTTGAGTACACCGTCTTCGCCCATGAGCACGGCTTCGACTTGTGGCGTGCCTGTGACGCACAAAATCACCACATCCGAATGCGCTGCCAAGTCTTTGGGGGTGGTGAAGGTTTTGACGCCTTGTTGCACCAAGTCGTCGATGGGTTGGTTCCCCGCATGCGCCAACACCGAGAGCGTGTGGCCATGCTTGACCAAGTTGCTGGCAATGCCATGACCCATCATGCCAATGCCGATCATGCCAATGGTTTTCATGTCTTATCCCTGTTGATGCAACCAAGCCAAACCATCGTGCGTGCCATTGGCAACGGCACCACGGGCAGGGCGGTATTCGCAACCAATCCAGCCGTCCCACCCGCAGGCGGCAGAGACTTCGTCAATCACGTCAAAGAGGTAAGGGTGGTTGAGTTCACCCAAGTCAGGCTCGTGGCGCATGGGCACGCCCGCAATTTGAAAGTGACCGACTCGGCCGGTTGGCAGGTACTGGCGAATCTTGGTGGCCAAGTCACCCTCCATGATTTGGCAGTGGTAGAGGTCCATCTGCACTTTGACGTTGGAGGCACCGATATGTTCAACGATGTCGTGTGCTTGGCTCTGGTAGTTCAAGAAGAAGCCGGGAATGTCTCGGGTGTTGATGGGTTCAATCAACACATCACGGCCAGACTTGTGCGCTTCAGCGGCGGCCCATGTGATGTTTTGAATGTAGGTTTTTTCTAAGGTTGCGACGTCCGCACCTTGGGGCTTTAAACCCGCCATGACGTGGATGCGTGGGCAATTCAAAGTGTCAGCATAGGCCAAGGCTTTGAGAAAGCCAGATTGAAATTCGCGCTCACGTCCGGGCAAGCAAGCCAAGCCACGTTCGCCGGCATCCCAGTCACCGGGTGGTGCGTTGAACAGCACTTGCTGCAAGCCGTTGTCGTTCAAGCGCTGTTGAAGTTCTTGCGCGTCAAACGCATAGGGAAACAAGTATTCGACGGCTTTGAAGCCATCTTTGGCAGCAGCGGCAAAGCGGTCTAAAAAATTATGCTCGTTGTAGAGCATGCTGAGGTTGGCGGCAAAACGAGGCATAGGTGTTTCTTGAAATAAAGGGTTTACCAAAGAGCTCCGAAGGTCTCTCGCAGTTCTTGAATTTGGGTGTCACTCAACGCGGTCGCTTGGCGGTCGGACATGAGCCAAAGCTTCGCGGTTTCTTCGAGTTCTTCCAGCACCGCACTGGCCTCTGCGGGGCTTTGGTGCCACACCACAGGGCCCAAACGGTCGAGCATCACGCCGCGAATGGTGGTTGCTTGTGCGGTGCTGTCGTGGATGAGGCGTGCCACTTCGGTGGCCACGCTGGGCGCGCCGGGGCGTTGGTAGGCCACCAGAGGGATGTGTCCTACTTTCATCACGTAATACGGTGTGATGGGGGGCACGATGTCCGAGTTGCGCCACACGCCTTGCAAGGTGAGGCTGACCAAGTGCGTGGCATGGGTGTGAATCACGCATCGCGCTTGTGGTGCTGCTGCGTAAATGCTGCGATGCAAGACCAGTGTTTTGGAAGCGCGTGCACCGCTGAGCTGCACCCCGTCCGCAGTGACATGTGCCAGTTCACTGGCGATCAAATTGCCTAGACAGGCATCGGTGGGGGTGATTAAAAAACTACCGTCATCCAGCTTGACGCTGATGTTGCCAGCGCTGGCGTGCACATAGCCACGCGCATACAGCGATGCGCCGATGCGGCAAATTTCTTCACGAACTTCTGGGTGTTGCATGTGTGTTATTTCAGCAGGGCAAACGCTTTTTCAAAAAAGTCGTTGGTCCCAAAGTTGCCAGATTTCAAAGCAACATGGACTGTATCGCCGTGACACACCTTGGAGGTCACGCAGGTCCAAGGCACGCCGGGGTCGATTTGCGGGCCAATGACCATGCGCGCTACATCCAGGGCTTGCACCACGGCGCCCGATGTTTCACCGCCCGCCACCACGAGTTGGCGCACACCCGCTTGCACCAAGCCTTTGGCGATGCTGGAGAGGGTGTGCTCTACCAATTCACCCGCTTGGGCAACACCGAGTTTGTGTTGAATGGCTTTGACGGCTTCGGGTTCTGCTGTGGCGTAAATCAACACAGGGCCTTTTTTGAGAAGTGGTGTGGCCCAACTCAGGGCTTGTGCCACGACATCGGTACCAGCTGCCACAGACAAAGGGTCAATCGCGAAGGCAGGCTTGCCCGCTTGGCGCCAGTGCAGCACTTGTGCATTGGTGGCGACGGAACAACTGCCCGACACCACGGCCTGGTCACCGCTGGCCGCAGGCAAGGTATCGGCTTTGGCGTTGGTTGCCAGCACGCCACGTGTTTTCCAGTTTTGCGGCAGGCCAATGGCCACGCCTGAACCTGCGGTGACGAGTGGGACATCAGCCAAGGCTTGGCCCATGTGCATGAGGTCTTGGTTGCTGATGGCGTCCATCACTGCAACGCCAACGCCTTCGGCCTGCAAAGCTTTGAAGCGCGCACGAATGGCATCAGGCCCGGCGGCGACGCACGACTGTTCCACCAAGCCCACTTTGCGCTGTGTTTGTGATTGCATGACGCGCACCAAGTTGGCATCGGTCATCGGGGTGAGTGGGTGGTTGCGCATGCCGCTGTCGGATAGCAACACATCGCCAACAAACAAATGGCCTTTGAAAATCGTGCGGTTGTTTTCAGGAAAGGCGGGGCAGACGATGGTGAAGCCTTGGTCTTTGCCGTAGATGGCATCCATCAATGCTTCGGTCACGGGGCCAATGTTGCCTTCGTGCGTGGAGTCAAACGTGGAGCAGTATTTGAAATAAATCTGTTCCACACCTTGCGCTTTTAACCAAGCATAGGCTTGCAGCGATTGCGCAATGGCGTCTTTCACGGGAATGGTGCGCGATTTGAGCGCCACCACGATGGCATCGGCATCCAACGTTTGGTTGTCGGTGGGCACGCCAATGGTTTGCACCGTGCGCATACCCGCGCGCACCAAGTTATTTGCGAGGTCGGTGGCACCGGTGAAGTCGTCGGCAATGCAGCCCAACAAGGGCTTGGTGGATGTGTGAGTCATGTGTGTCGTTAGAACGTCAACGTGCAGCTGATGGCGCTGGGGTGACGCGTTGCATAGGATTGAATGAGGCTTTTGACCGAGGTGTCTGCAAACAAGCCAAGACCTTTGGCGCGGTCATTGTCAAACTGGCTGGGCCAGCCGCTGACGATGGCTTGCACTTTGGTGTCGACTTGCCAGTTCAGCAAAGCTGCTGTGGCGTCACCGGCGACTTCTTTCAAAGCTTGCGCCATCTCACCCACGGTGGTGGTGAGGGCGGGCAAATTCACAGCCGTAGGCGCACCCCATTGCGATGTCGGTGTGGTGAGGGCACACAACAGACCTTGCATGGTTTTGTCGGTGGAGGCAAGGGCCACACGTGTGTCTGCTGGCACGGGAACGGTGCAGGCTTGACCCGCCAACGGTTCGCGAAACATGCCACTCAAAAAGCTGGAGGCCGCACCATTGGGTTTGCCAGGGCGAACCGAGACGGTCATCAAACGCACATTGCGGCCGTGAATCAGCCCCTTGCGCGAAAAGTCAGCCACCAGTTGCTCGACCATGAATTTTTGGATGCCGTAGCTGCTTTGTGGTGTGGGCTGATACGTGTCGGAAATGCTGCTGGGCAGTTGTTGGCCCGCAGGTGCGCCGAACACGGCCACTGAACTGGCAAACACAAACACGGGTCGCTTGGCTTGGTGGCGCGCGGCTTGTAGCAGGTTGAGTGAGGTTTGCAAATTGCTTTGCAAACCCAAATCCAAATTGGCTTCGCATTCACCACTGACGGCGGCGGCCAAATGCACCACGGCATCGACACCGTCCAACGTGAGGGCTTGTGTGCTGAGTAAGTGACTCAAATCACCCACAACGGCGCGCACGCGTGGGTCTGCTTGCAAGTCAGCGGGCGGTGCCACAAGGTCGGTCAACACCAGTTCGGTGACAGGGCCTGAACCTTTACCTTCAAGGTGAAGGGTCGGTAATTGCAGTAACTCGCGTGCGAGACTGGCTCCCAAAAAACCGCCACCACCTGTGATGAGGATACGCATACCTTGCCCTTTGATGTTCAATTTGAATTAGTTGGCTTGTGGCAACTCAATGCCAGGGAAGATTTTGATGACGGCTGAGTCGTCTTCGCGGCCATGTCCGGCGGTGGAGGCTTGCATGAACATTTGATGTGCGGTGGCCGACAGGGGCAGCGGGAATTTGGTGGCACGTGCTGTGTCCAGCACAAGTCCCAAATCTTTCACAAAAATATCGACGGCGGAGAGAGGCGTGTAGTCGCCTTTTAGTACGTGAGCCATGCGGTTTTCAAACATCCAACTGTTGCCCGCGCTGTTGGTGATGACTTCATACAAAGCATCGGCTGCCACACCTTCGCGTAGACCTAAGGCCATGGCTTCGGCGGCGGCGGCAATGTGCACACCGGCCAGTAGCTGATTGATGATTTTGACTTTGCTGCCGTAGCCTGCGCAGTCGCCGAGTTTGTACACATGGGCGGCCATGCTCTCCAGTGCGTTACCCGCTTTGGCGTAGGCCGCGGCTTGACCGGATGTCATCATGGTCATTTGACCGGAGGCCGCTTTGGCGGCACCACCGGAAATGGGCGCGTCCAAATACAACAGCCCCATGTCGTTCAAACGCTTTTCCAAACCAACCGACCAATTGGGGTCAACAGTGGAGCACATGATGAACAAGCTGCCTGCTTTCAGGTGTGCCGCCGCGCCGTGTTCGCCAAACAAAACTTGTTCGGTTTGGTCGGCATTGACCACGACGCTGACGATGATGTCCACCTGCTTGGCCAAGTCAGCAGGCGTTTTGTGTGCCGTGCCGCCTTCTTTGGCGAATGCTTCTGCAGCATCAAAGCGCACGTCGCAAACGCCAACGTGGTGGCCTGCGCGGCGTAGCGAGCTGGCCATGCCTTTGCCCATGGCACCTAGGCCGATCACGCCGATGTTCAGGGCGGTGGAGTTGTGGTTTGTCATAAAACGTTCAGTGTTTATTGAAAGCCGAAGGCGTGTGGTGCCCAAGTGCTCAGAGCAGGGATGAAGGTCAGCATTGCCAAGATGATGGCGTGTGCGATCAAGAAGGGTTTGAGCTCTCGCGTGAGCGCATCCAGCGGAACTTTGGCCACGTTCGAAGTGACGAACAGCAGGCCACCCACGGGCGGCGTGATCATGCCCAGCGTCAAGTTGAAGATGACGACCATCGCAAAGTGAATTGGATCAATGCCCAGCTTGGCCGCCACAGGCGCCAAGATCGGGACCAACACCATCACACCGGGCAAGGGCTCGATGAAGATGCCAAAGATCAACAAAAAGATGTTGACGGCGATCAAGAAGGTAAAGGCCGACATGTCTTGTGCGCCCATCCACTCAGCCAGTTTGATGGGGAGACCATCGATGGTCAAGATCCAAGCAAACGCATTGGAGGTGCCAATGATGATGAGCACCGAAGCCGTCATGAGTGCCGAGCGCGACAAGATGTCTGGCACCGCTTTCCACTCGAGGGTGCGGTAAATCCATTTGCCACAGACCAAGGCGTAGAACACGGCGACCACCGAGGCTTCGGTGGGGGTGAACCAACCTGCGCGCATGCCACCCAAAATAATCACGGGCAGCAGCAGTGCGGGGATGGCTTTCCATGTCACGAGCATTTTTTCGGCAAAGGTTTCGTTGCCGGGAATGCCTTTGTAGTTGCGCTCTTTAGACACATACCAGTTCACCGCAGCCATGCCCGCTGCAATCAAAATGCCAGGAATAAAACCCGCAATGAAGAGGGCGCCCACAGAGACGCGGTCATCTTGCAAGGCATAGATGATCATGATGATGGAAGGCGGAATGATGGGGCCCACAATCGCCGTTGCAGCCGTCAAGGCCGCAGCGTAAGAGCGGTCGTAGCCGGCCTTGTCCATCATGCGAATCATCATCGAGCCAGGACCGGCAGCATCTGCCAAGGCCGAGCCTGAAATGCCAGAGAAGAAGGTGAGCGACACGACGTTGGTGTAGCCCAAGCCGCCGCGCTTGTGGCCCACAAATTGCGCTGCAAATTTCAGCAACACTTCTGTGAGTGAGCCGCCACTCATCAACTCTGCCGCCAAGATGAAAAATGGCACAGCCATCAGCGGGAAGCTATCCACGCCCTCGTAGGTTTGCTTGAGCAAGACGAAGAGGGGGAAGTCGGCACCAAAAATCAAAGCGGTGAGGGTTGAGAAGCCCAGCGCAAAAGCCACGGGAAAGCCGATGGCTAAATAAAAGCAGCAGCTCAAAAGAAGGATGACACTCAGACTCATAGGGATGCGCTCGCAGTGGCGTCGAAATGTGAATCGGATGCGAAGGTGCGTGTGAGCACGTAGTCGCGAACAATGAGCAGCCAATGCAAGAGCAGCAAGACGCCACCTGCAGGCATAGCGCCGTAGACCCATGACATGGAGACTTGCGTGGTGGGTGTCATTTGGTATTGAACGCGGTCTACATAGATCAAGCCATACCAAACGATGAAGATGAAAAAGCCCGTGAGCATCACGGCGATGAAGACGCGAATGGCGCGTGCCCAAGCAATGGGCAAACTGTCTTGTAGGTTCTCAACGGCAATGTGGCCGCCGTAGCGCAGCACAGGGCCGGCGCCTAAAAAGGTGAGCCAGACCATCATGTAGCGAGCCACTTCTTCGGCCCACTCAATGGATTGGTTAGTGGAGTAGCGCAACACCACGTTAGAGAAAATGATGAGGGCCATGGCCGCCAGGAGTGCAATCAGCACGCCTCGGTTGGCAATCATTAAATATTTTTCGAAAGATTTCATGGTGTGTCCCATGCTCAGCAAGCCAGCGTCGCTGGCTTGCTGAAAGGTGAAGAAATACCGATTACTTCACAGCTTGGATGGCTGCAATCTTGTCTGCGCCAAATTCTTTGGCGTAGTTGGCGTAAGGGCCTTTGAGCGCGTCGTTGAAGCTGGCGCTGTTGACCTTCTTCACCACTTGCATGCCTTCGCGCTCGAGTTGGGCAATGCCGTTGGCTTCGTCGTCGTTCACTTTCTTACGCGTCGCGGCCACGCTCTTGGCGGCTGCGTCATAGAACGCTTTCTTGTCAGCATCGCTGAGCTTGTTCATGACGCGTGGTGACGTGATGATGAGGCCGGGCGAGTACACGTGGCCCGTGAGGGACAAGTGCTTTTGCACTTGTGAGAACTTGGAAGCCAAGATCACAGGGATGGGGTTTTCTTGACCGTCCACAACGCCTTGCTGCAAAGCACCAAACACTTCTGGGAATGCCATGGGGGTGGGTTGAATGCCGAAGGCGCGGTAGCCTTCCATGTGCACTTTGTTTTCCATGGTGCGCATCTTCAAACCGCTGGCGTCTGTTGCGCTGACGATGGCACGTTTGTTGTTGGTCATGTGGCGGAAGCCGTTTTCGCTCCAAGCCAAAGCCACCAAGCCGTGGTTGGGGAACTTGGCCAACATGTCTTGACCGATCTTGCCGTCCAACACTTTGCGAGCGTGGTCGTAGTCACGGAACAAGAAAGGAATGTCCACGATCTTCATTTCAGGGACAAAGTTGCCCACAGGACCGGTGGAGGTGATCACCAAGTCTTGGGTGCCAATTTGCACCGCTTCGACTTGTTCGCGCTCACCGCCCAAGGCGCTGGCAGGGTAGACCTGACACTTGTAGCGACCTTGCGTGTTTTTATCTAAAGTCTCGCAAAACACATTGGCGCCAATGTCGTAGTGCGAACCTTTGGCCAACACGTGGCCAATTTTCAGAACGGTTTGAGCTTGGGTGGGGAAGGCCACAAATGCGGCAGATGCAGCGAGTGCCACTGCCCATTTTTTATTGAGAAAAGTCTTTGACATCGTGTCTCCTGATTGTTAAGAGCAACAACCCGACGCGTTGTGATGCTGTCAGGTTGTATGACAAATTATCTTGAACCAATCAGGCGGTCGATCTAGGGGGTAACCCGCAATGCAAGTTTAGATTTTCGGCTTTCGCTTGCGCCCACTGACTTGTTTGTCTGTCAGCTCTGTGCGTAGGCGATTGGCCAGTGCGCGACCTTGTGAGGTCCAAAACACAGGGTCCGCATGACGAATGCGTCGTGCCGCGTTGAGCATGTGCTTTGTGCCCGCTTGGCGAGCAGCTTTGATGTCGCCATTTTCAATGGCTTGCACGATGGCGTGGTGTTCGTCACGCACCTCATCTTCCAATTCGGCGCGGGTGGCTTCGTTGGCGCGTGTGACACGTGTGGCATTCTCTAAAAACTGATTGAGGTAGGACAGCGTATCCAAGAGGAAGGGGTTGTTGGCCGCTTGGGCAATGGCGGCGTGAAAAGCCACATCCTCGCTCACCCCATCGCCGCCGCTGGCCACGGCCTTGTCAAGCGCACGCATGGCTTGCTTGATTTTTTGCAGCGATTTAGCAGTTCTGCGTTCTGCGGCCAAGGCGGCTGATTCGGCCTCCAGTGCGCGCCGAACTTCGACAACTTTCAAGACAGCATCAATCGAACCGTCTGGAATGAGTTTGAGTTTGCCGCTGTCTGGCTGTGGCAGAGCTTTGACAAATGCGCCAGAACCTTGTCGTGTTTCAATCAGTCCTAAGGTTTTCAAACGAGAGAAAGCCTCACGCACCACAGTTCGGCTGACGCCATGCTTTTCTACCAAAGCATTTTCTGTGGGGAGTTTGTCACCCGTGACGAGTTTTCCTTCTCGAATGCTTGTTTCTAGTGTTTGCGCTAACTTTTCAGAAAGCGATGCACCTAATTGAATGCGAGGCATGGTGAAAATATGGCTTTTTGGATGAAAGGCTTGTCTGTTTTAAATCATATGCGACAAATGAATCACGCAGCGATTTGCCCATGGTTCGTGATCTGTCGCATAGACACGAGATTTTTTATGTTTGAACATGGCAGCGACAGCTGACAACCTTGAATACCACTGACACATCTTTTTCTACTGGCCTCACGTCAGAGCAGGCAGCCCAGCAACTTGCTCGGGATGGGGCCAATGCAATCGACGCTGCACAGCGCCGCACCGTTTGGACACGGCTGTGGTCCATGTTGCGGGAGCCCATGTTTGCTCTGTTGGTGTTAGCCGCTTCTCTGTATTTGGTATTGGGCGATTTGACCGAAGGCCTCACGCTGTTTGTCTTTGTGTTGGCGGTGTTGGGGTTGACCTTTTACCAAGAGGGAAAGTCAGAGGCCGTCATTGATGCTTTGCGGCAACTCAGCCAGCCTTTTGCGCAAGTGATGCGAGATGGTCAACGCATCAGCGTGCCTTCGCAGGACGTGGTGGTGGGGGACTTGTTGTTCATCGCAGAAGGTGACCGTATTGCCGCAGATGCTTGGGTGTTGCAAGCGGACCAATTGCAAGTGGATGAGTCTTTGTTGACTGGCGAGTCCTTGGCTGTGACCAAAGTGGGTGCTGCTTTGGATGAGGTGCTGGCGGGCAACCTGCAGCCTGGTGGCGATGAGTTGGCGGCTGTCTTCGGTGGCACCTTTGTGGTTCGTGGGCAAGGTGTGGTGCGCGTCACGGCCACAGGTATGCGTGGCCAGATGGGACGCATTGGTGCGTCATTGAACCAAATCGAAACCACGCTGACACCCTTGCAAAAACAAACGGCTCAGCTGGTGAAGGTGTTGGCGTGGATCACGTTTGGTTTGTGTGTGTTGATGATTCTCACCTTGGGCTTGCGCAATGGGGCATGGCTGCCTGCGCTGTTGTCGGGCATTGCGTTGGCCATGGCGATCTTGCCCGAAGAGTATCCGGTGGTGATGGCCATCTTCCCGGCCTTGGGCGCACATCGTTTGGCGCAGGAAGGCGTGTTGACGCGACACATCAACGCGATTGAAACCTTGGGCGCGACCACGGTGTTGTGCACAGACAAAACAGGTACCTTGACTGAAAATCGAATGAAGGTGGCTGCTTTGGCGGTGGGGGAGGCCACTGCGCCACGCCTGTTCAAAATCAATGGCGAGTCACTGCCAGGCGATTTTCATGGCTTGGTCGAACATGCCATTTTGGCGAGTGCGCCTGAGCCCTTTGATCCGATGGAAGTCGCTTTTCATGCGTTGGGCCAAACATGGTTGAGTGACTCCGAGCATTTGCATCCTGACTGGCACTTGGTGCAAACCTATGCATTGAGCCCCGATCTGCGTGCCATGTCGCATGTGTGGCGTGCCAGCGAAGATGCAACGCACATCGTGTCTGCCAAGGGGGCTCCAGAGGCGGTGATGGATTTGTGTCATCTCTCGCCCGCGTTGCAAGCGCAATGGGGGGAGGTGGTGCATGCGATGGCCTCTGAGGGCTTACGTGTGTTGGCTGTGGCGCAGGGGCGATATGTGGGTGACGCATGGCCCAGCTCTGCGCATGGTTTTGATTTTGAGTGGCTGGGCTTGATTGGCTTGAGCGACCCTTTGCGCGCTGAGATTCCACAAGCGATTGCCGATTGCCATTCGGCCAGCATCAAGGTCATCATGATCACCGGTGACTACCCGCACACAGCACGCGTCATTGCCAATCAAGCGGGCTTGCGGGGTGGCGAGACTTTAACGGGTGACACCATTGACGCCATGTCGGACGAGGCCTTGAGCGTGCACCTTCAAAGCGTCAGCGTGTGCGCCCGCATTTCGCCACATCAAAAGCTGCGCATCGTGCAAGCGCTCAGGCGCAATGGCGAGGTGGTGGCGATGACGGGCGATGGCGTGAACGATGCGCCCGCATTGCGCGCCGCCCATGTGGGCATCGCCATGGGCGCGCGAGGCACCGATGTGGCACGAGAGGCTTCGTCGCTGGTCTTGGTGGACGACAACTTTGCGTCCATCGTCAAAGGCATACGTTTGGGGCGTCGTATTTTTGACAATCTGCAAAAGTCTATGGCGTACATCTTTGCCATTCACATTCCGATTGCAGGCTTGGCGCTGGTGCCCATGGTGTTTGCGTTGCCACCTTTGCTGATGCCTTTGCATATTGCGTTGCTGGAGTTGGTGGTCGACCCCTCATGCTCCATTGCGTTTGAGAACGAGCCTGCAGAACCCCATGTGATGCAGCGCCCGCCACGTGACACTTTGGCGCCTATTTTTGGATATCAACAAATGCTGGCGTCTTTCTTTCAAGGGTTGTGTGTGCTGGCTGCAACGGGGGCTGCTTATTGGCAAGCCTTGGCCTTTTCTGCGGAGGTACAGCGTGCGATGGTGCTCATCACCTTGGTCGCCGCGAATGCCATGCTGATTTTTGTGAACCGTGCACGCAACGCAGTTGCTCGGTGGGTCATGGCAGGCGCGATGAGTTTGGTGGTGTTGGGTGTGTATGTGCCATGGTTGGCTGCACCCCTTTATTTGGCCCCCCTGGATGTCTCGCAGGTGATGACCTCGCTGGGTTTGGGGGCTGTCAGCATCGTGGCCGCTTGGATTTGCTTGCGTTTGCTTAGGTATGATGGGCCATTCAAAGGAGTTCAGCATGGCAGATATCAACCCAACCAACAATAACCTCGTCATTGGTGAAGGCGTCACTTTCAAAGGCTCTATTGCAGCGCCTGGTAAAGCTGTCATCAATGGCAACGTCACCGGTGAGTTAACGGCTGATGATTTGTTGATTGGTACCAAAGGTCAAGTGACCGGTTCTGTGCGTGCGCGCGAAATCGATGTGCACGGCGAGTTGAACGAAGACATCGTCTGCAAAGAGCATTTGTTGATTCACAGCACAGGCAAAGTGTCTGGTACTTTGGAATACCACGAGTTGGAAATTCAACGCGGCGGTAAGTTCAAAGGCAATATGAACCAGAAATGAATCGGTTCGCCAATCGGCGCGAAGCCTTTTGGCAGGGCATCCGTGATGCCCTAGGCGCTCCCGTTTTAGTTTTGTTTGCCGGCATGGTCGGTTTCGGTGCCATGGGGCACACCCATGGTTTCGATGCGTGGATGACCGGCCTGACCAGCTTGCTGATGTTTGCGCTGCCGGGTCAAGTGGTGATGCTGGAGATGTTCATCTCTGGCTCATCCTTGTTAGCGATTGGCTTTGCCGTGACGCTGACCTCGACCCGTTTTGTCACCATGGTGGTGACGCTCTTTCCCCAACTCCACCGACGCGACCGCAACCCACTGTTGTACCTGTGGGTGCACATGCTGGCGATGACGGCATGGGCGGTGTCGATGCGCGAGTTTCCCCGCATGTCTCCTCAGCACCGTTTGAATTACTTCATCGGTTTGGCTTTGCCATGTTGGCTGATTTCCCCGATGGGTACGGTATTGGGCTATTTCGTGGCAGGCTGGGTGCCAGCCGCTGTCACCTTGGGCTTGGTGTTCATCAACCCCTTGTTTTTCTTGCTCACCTTCACTGACGTGAAGCCTTGGGCCAATCGCATCGCGATTGGCTTGGGTTGCATCTTGGGTCCAGTTTTCTATGTGTTCGACGCTGACAGCAGTTTGTTGTTGACGGGTTTGGTGGCGGGCACGTTGGCCTACGTGATTGACCGCCGCTGGTTGCGTCCACGGCCTGTGGAGGTGCAAACATGAATGCGGACATGCAAGGGTGGGGCGTTTGGTTGGCGCTCAGTGCTGCGTGCATTGGTACCTACGTTTGCCGTGCCGCTGGCGTGAAGCTGTCGGGCCATATTCACCAAGACAGCGAGGTGTTTCGTTGGCTCTCTGCTGTGACCTACGCTATGGTGGCGGCTTTGACCGTGCGCATGATTTTGATGCCGCTGGGTTTGCTGGCCACCGTGCCTGTGTTTTTGCGTGTGGTGATTTGTGCGCTTAGCTTGGCGGTCATGGTGTCTAGCCCACAACGCCGCTTGGTACCCGCTTTGCTGACGGGTACCTTGTTGATGCTGGCTTATGGCGTGTTTCGTTCAACCTGAAGGCATCATGAATATTCTGATTTCTAACGACGACGGCTTTCAAGCCCCGGGCATCGTGGCCCTGTACGAAGCGCTCAAGGATTTGGGCCGCGTCGAAGTGGTCGCACCTGAACACAACAACAGCGCCAAGTCCAATGCACTCACCTTGCACTCGCCGCTGTATGTGAGCGAAGCGAGCAATGGCTTTCGCTATGTGAATGGCACGCCGGCTGATTGCGTACACATCGCACTCACGGGTTTGTTGGACTACAAACCCGACCTCGTGGTGTCTGGCATCAACAACGGCGCCAACATGGGCGATGACACGATTTACTCCGGCACCGTGGGCGCAGCGATGGAAGGCTATTTGTTTGGCATTCCGGCCATCGCCTTTTCGCAAGTCGAAAAAGGTTGGGGACACATTGATGCCGCCGCCGCCAAAGCGCGTGAACTGGTGCAACAGATGCTGGCGCAGCCCCCTGCGGTGGGCGCACCTTGGTTGTTGAACGTGAACATTCCCAATCAGCCCGTTGACCACATCAAACCCTTGCGTGTCACGCGCTTGGGGCGTCGCCATTCGGCGGAGCGTGTCATCACGCAAACCAGCCCGCGTGGCGAAACCATGTATTGGATTGGCAGCGCTGGTGCTGCCAAAGACGACAGCGATGGCACCGACTTTCATGCCACGTTTGAAGGCCACCTGTCGGTCACACCACTGCATGTGGACTTGACAGAACACGCCAGCTTGCCTGAGTGGACACAACGCTTGCGCGGAGCGCGCGCATGAAGCAGCGCCCCAGCTTTCCTGCGCGTTTAGACACGGGCAAGCCACAAGCCGCTCCTAAAACTTTGATGGGGGCGACCCGTGTGGTCACGCCGCAATCGCCTGTGCGTGCGAAGCCTGCGGGCGTGCTTAGTCCCACGGGGGTTGGGCTAGATTCATCGGCCATTCGCGCGCGCATGGTGCAAAAGCTCGCTGGGCAGGGCATTGACGATGCGGTGGTGCTCGACGCCATGGGCCGTGTGGAGCGACATCGTTTTGTGGACAGTGCCTTGGTCAACCAAGCCTACGAAGACACGAGTTTGCCGATTGGCCTTGGCCAAACCATTTCTAAACCCAACGTGGTGGCGCGCATGATTGCGCTGCTGCGCGAAGCGCCGAGTTTGCAAGGTACACCACAGATGGGGCGTGTGTTGGAAATTGGCACAGGCTGTGGCTACCAAGCGGCAGTTCTGGCTTGCGTTGCGCGTGAGGTGTACAGCATTGAACGCTTGCGTGGCTTGCATGACAAAGCGCGCGACAACCTGCGCCCCATGCGTTTGCCGAATGTGCATCTGATTTTTGGCGATGGCATGTTGGGCTATGCACAAGGGGCGCCGTACAGCGCCATCATTTCGGCCGCCGGTGGCGAGAACGTGCCGCAAGCTTGGATTGATCAGTTGGCCATGGGCGGTCGTTTGGTGGCCCCTACACACACCCGCACTGGCCAACAAGCCTTGGTGGTGATTGATAAAACGCCGCAAGGCTTGCAGCAAACGCTCCTCGAAGCCGTGAACTTTGTCCCTCTAAAATCAGGCATTGCTTGAACACAGGGAAATCAGAATGTTTCGTGCCGGAATGTGGGGTCTTGCTGCCCTCGTGGCAGCTTTAGCGCTGTCGGGTTGCTCTAACAAAGGCCGCCTCGCTCCCGTGGATGACCACTCAATGGGCGGTGCGCGTGGTACCACGCGTGTGTTGCCTGGCGCTGAAAACGCAGGCAAGCCCGGCTACTACACCGTCAAACCCGGTGACACCTTGATTCGCATTGGCATGGACAACGGTCAAAGCTGGCGTGACATCATCCGTTGGAACAAGTTAGACAACCCCAACCTGATTGAAACAGGTCAAGTGTTACGTGTGGCACCTCCTGCACCTGAAGTAGCGGTAGCACGACCTGCCACATCGTCCACGGCAACTGCGCCTACGCCTACGCCTGTGGCTTCTGCGCCTGTAGCGCCTGTTCCAGCTGCACCGTCTGCCGCTGAGGATGCCATCAGCTTCCAATGGCCCGCACGCGGGAATTTGATTTCAGGTTTTGACGAATCCAAAAACAAAGGCTTGGACATCGGTGGCAAAGCGGGCGACGCGGTGTTGGCCGCTGCCGATGGCCGGGTGGTCTACGCCGGTGCAGGTTTGCGCGGCTATGGCAACCTCATCATCTTGAAGCACAACAACACGTATTTGACGGCTTACGCGCACAACCAAACTTTGTTGGTGAAGGAAGATCAAGTCATCAAGCGCGGCCAAAAAATTGCCGAAATGGGCAACAGCGATGCGGACCAAGTGAAGCTGCATTTTGAAATTCGCCGCCAAGGCAAGCCGGTTGACCCTGCTAAATACCTATCGGCGAACTAATGACCCAAGTGACGAAAGAGGCGACGACAGAAGTGGCGCCAGAAAAACAATGGCCGGATAACTCGCTGACCATCGAGTCGATGGACATGGAAGCGCAAGGCGTGGGCCACCGTGCCGATGGCAAAGTGGTGTTTGTCGATGGGGCTTTGCCCTTTGAAGTTGTGCGCGCCAATGTGCACCGCAAAAAAGACAACTGGGAAAAAGCCTCGTTGCTGGAAGTGCTGCACGAATCGTCGCAGCGCGTCACACCCGGCTGCCCACACTTTGGCTTGCACGCCGGTGCGTGCGGGGGCTGCAAGATGCAGCACTTGGATGCTGCTGCACAAATCGCGGTCAAGCAGCGTGCCTTAGAAGACAACCTTTGGCATTTGGGCATGGTCAAAGCTGAAACCATTCTGCGTCCCATCCAAGGTCCAGCATGGGGCTACCGTTACCGTGCCCGTTTGTCGGTGCGCTATGTGGTGAAAAAAAGCGAAGTGCTGGTGGGTTTTCACGAGCGTAAGAGCCGCTATGTGGCTGACATGCGTCAGTGCCCCATCCTGCCTCCCCATGTGGATGCCATGCTCTTGCCTTTGCGCAAGCTCATCGCGGGCATGGAAGCGCGTGAGACCTTGCCTCAAATCGAATTGGCCTGTGGCGACCACGTGACCGCGATGGTGTTGCGTCACATGGAGCCTTTGAGTGCGCATGACATGGATGCCTTGCGAACTTTTGCGGCGAAGCACAACGTTCAATGGTGGTTGCAATCCAAAGGCCCAGACACGGTGTGTTTGATGGAAGGTGCCCTGGGCGAGCCACTCTCTTACGCCTTGCCTGAGTTTGGCATCACCATGCCGTTCAAGCCCACCGACTTCACGCAAGTCAATCCGCACATCAACCGTGTGCTGGTGACGCGTGCCTTGCGTTTGCTCGATGTGCAGCCGACCGAGCGTGTGATTGACTGGTTCTGCGGTTTGGGTAACTTCACCCTGCCTTTGGCCACGCTTGCCCGTGAGGTGTTGGGCATTGAGGGCAGCGAGGCTTTGGTGGCGCGCTCTGGCGAGAACTATGTGTTCAACCAAGCCAATCGTGACAAATCTTTAGCTCCGACGCGCTTTGTGGCACGCAACCTATTTGAAATGACGCCCGAGTTGCTGCGCCAAGATGGTGCCGCAGACAAGTGGTTGGTCGATCCGCCACGTGAAGGTGCGTTCTCGCTGGTACAGGCCTTGGCCGAGATGCATCAGCAACCAGAGTTATGCCAAGGCTGGACACCACCGAAGCGCATTGTGTATGTGAGCTGTAACCCGTCGACCTTGGCCCGTGATGCGGGCGTTCTGGTGAACGCAGCAGGCTATCGCATGTCGTTTGCGGGTGCGGTGAACATGTTCCCGCACACGGCGCACGTCGAGAGCATGGCTGTGTTTGATTTGGTCTAAACCGCAGCGCTTAAAAAGCTACAGGCGTAAAAAAGGGACCGTGAGGTCCCTTTTTTGATTGGCGGTGTCAGCGCTTATTCGCGTTCGCCACCAAAGATGCCGAGCAATGACAGCAAGCTTTGGAACACGTTGATCACGTCCAAGTACAGGGTCAAGGTGGCGCTGATGTAGTTGGTTTCGCCGCCGTCCATCACTTGCTTTAGGTCGTACAACATGAATGCGCTGAAGATGGCCATGGACAACATGGAAATCACCATCATGCCGGCAGATGAACCGACGAACACGTTGATGATGCTACCGACCATCAAAACCACGGCGCCCACCATGAGCCATTTGCCCATGCCAGACAAGTCGCGTTTGATGACGGTGGCCAAGCTGGCCATCACAAAGAACACGCCTGCTGTGCCTGCAAATGCAGTCATCACCAGTTCAGCACCGTTCTTGAAGCCCAACACCATGGCAATCAGGCGAGAGAGCATGAGACCCATGAAAAAGGTGAAGCCCAGCAACACGTAAACGCCGGTAGCGCTTTCCTTGGTGCGTTCAATGGCGTAAATAAAGCCAAAGGCGCCCGCCAACATCAAGATCATGCCCATCACGCCAGAGATGGCGTAGCTGATGCCCGTGGTCACGCCAATCCATGCACCCAACACGGTGGGCAACATGCTGATGGCCAGTAACCAATAGGTGTTGCGCACCACGCGGTTGCGTTCAGCGGTTGGCAAGACGTAGTAGTCAACGGTTTGAATGTTGTCATTCATCATGTGTAGCTCTCCTATAAACCTGATGATTCAGTTGGGGCGGATTCTAGTGGTTTCAAGAGGGCAGGGGCTATCGCTTACTTTTATTGAGGTTTCTTTTGTCTTGAGCGAGGGTAGTGAGGCGTTCAGAGTCGGTATGCTTGGGGTCTTCTTACTTTTCAAACTCGCTTCACATGAAAACCAAACACTTTCTCGAATCCGCAGATGTCAAAGCCATTGCCGCAGCCGCTGAAGCGGAAGCTTTGAAAAACAACTGGCCCGTGACCATCGCCATCGTGGACGACGGCGGTCATTTGTTGGCGCTGCAACGCTTGGACGGCGCTGCGCCCGTGTCTTCGCACATCGCACCTGCCAAAGCCCACACTGCAGCTTTGGGTCGTCGCGAAACCAAGGTTTACGAAGACGTCATCAATGGTGGTCGTACCTCGTTCTTGAGCGCGCCAGAGATCAAAGGCATGCTTGAAGGCGGTGTGGCCATCATCAAAGACGGCCAGTGCATCGGTGCTGTTGGCGTGAGCGGTGTCAAATCGAACGAAGACGCACAAATTGCCAAGGCTGGCATTGCAGCCATCGGTCTGTAGAACAGAACGTTTTCAAAGAAAAGCCCCGCAGCTTGGATGGCTGCGGGGCTTTTTTGTGGGCGTTTGTCTTTAGTAAATCAAGCGCTCAGGGCTGATTTCTTGCAGGATGGTGGTGGCAATTTCTTCAATGCTTTTGTGGGTGGTGGACAACCAGCGAATGCCCGCACGGCGCATCATGGCCTCGGCCTCGGCCACTTCGTGGCGGCAATTGGCTAAGCTGGCATATTTGGAGTCGGGGCGGCGTTCGTTGCGAATTTCGCTCAGGCGCTCGGGCTGAATCGTCAAGCCAAAGATTTTCTTTTTGTGTGGTGCAAGTGCTGGGGGCAATTGGCGGCGCTCAAAGTCTTCGGGAATCAGTGGGTAGTTGGAGGCTTTCAGGCCGTGCTGCATGGCCAGATACAAGCTGGTGGGGGTTTTTCCGCTGCGGCTCACGCCCACCAAAATGACGTCGGAGGACTCCAAGTCGCGGTTGAGTTGACCATCGTCATGGGCCAAGCTGAAATTGATGGCCTCAATCCGGTCACGGTATTCCTTGCTCTTGCTGGCGTCTGAGAAGCGCCCGACTCGGTGATTCGACTTGATGCCCAGCTCTTGCTCGAGGGGGTTCACAAAGGTGCCAAACATGTCCATCAACATGCTTTTCCCCTTGCAGCCGTCCAAGATGACGGTCAGCACCTCCATGTTCACCAATGTGGTGAACACAATTGGCTTACGTCCTTCCACCTCGCCTGTGTGGAGGATTTGACGCACGGCTTGGTGGGCTTTGTCCACTGAATCCACAAACGGAATTCGGATGTGACGAAATTTCACTTCGAACTGCGCCAAGATGGCGTTGCCAAAGGTTTCTGCGGTGATGCCAGTGCCATCAGACACAAAGAAAACGGTTGGGTTGGGCATGAAAAACTTTCAAATTGGGTAAAGCCGAAAACAGGTGTTGGCGGGCGAGGCGCCACATCGGCCACCTACAATGCTGCATTATCCGAATTTCGCCAAGCAGACTGATCGACCCATTCAAAAAACTAAAAAGTCGCCGCGCTGCATGGTCGCACCCGTTTTAACTTTTGGAGCTTGTCTATGACTGCACTTTTCAGCCCCACCGCCTTGGTGGTTCCTTTCGAAAAACTTCGGATGACGGATGTCGAATCCGTTGGCGGTAAAAACGCCAGCCTCGGCGAAATGATTTCGCAATTGCCCACCGGCGTGCGCGTGCCCACTGGCTTTGCCACCACAGCCCACGCGTTCCGTGAGTTTTTGGCTTACGACGGCTTGGCCGACAAAATCAACGCCCGTTTGGACAAGCTCGACACCGAAGACGTGCGTGCTTTGGCCGAAGCAGGTGCTGAAATTCGTGCCATGGTGGAAGCCCAGCCTTTCCCCGCTGACTTGCAAAAAGCCATCGCGGACGCTTTTGCCACTTTGTCTGAAGGCAATGCCGCCGCCACCTTCGCGGTGCGTTCATCGGCAACCGCCGAAGATTTGCCTGACGCATCGTTTGCAGGTCAACAAGAAACCTTCTTGAACGTACACGGCATTGACGAAGTGCTGCACAAGATGAAAGAAGTGTTTGCTTCTTTGTACAACGACCGCGCCATCAGCTACCGCGTGCACAAGGGCTTTGCCCACGCCGACGTGGCTTTGTCTGCTGGTGTGCAGCGCATGGTGCGCTCTGACACAGGCGCAGCGGGTGTGATGTTCACCATCGACACCGAGTCTGGTTTTGAAGATGTGGTGTTCATCACCTCCAGCTACGGCCTCGGCGAGACTGTGGTGCAGGGCGCTGTGAACCCCGACGAGTTCTATGTGCACAAGCCAACCTTGAAGGCGGGCAAGCGAGCTGTGATTCGCCGAAATTTGGGCTCTAAGCTCATTGAAATGGTGTTCTCCACCGCTGAAGAGAAAAAAGCCACAGGCAAATTGGTCAAGACTGTGGATGTGCCTACTGAGCTGCGCAACCGCTACTCGTTGACCGACGCCGATGTGGAGCAGTTGGCCCACTACGCCATGGTGATTGAGGCCCATTACGGTCGTCCCATGGACATCGAATGGGGCAAAGACGGCACAGACGGCCAGCTCTACATCTTGCAGGCACGTCCAGAAACCGTGAAGAGCCAAGCCAAAGGCCAAGCCGAGCTGCGCTACAAACTCAAAGGGCACAGCACCGTGTTGGCCGAAGGCCGCGCGATTGGCCAAAAGATTGGTACCGGCCCTGTGCGCTTGGTGCACAACATCAGCGAGATGGACAAGGTCCAGCCCGGCGACGTGTTGGTGACCGACATGACTGACCCCAATTGGGAACCCGTGATGAAGCGCGCCAGCGCCATCGTCACCAACCGTGGCGGTCGCACCTGCCACGCCGCCATCATTGCACGCGAGTTGGGCATTCCTGCGGTGGTGGGTTGTGGTGACGCCACTGAGCGCTTGAAAGATGGCACGCTCGTGACTGTGAGCTGCTCTGAAGGTGACACCGGTTTGATCTACGACGGCTTGCTCGAAACCGAAGTGACCGAAGTGCAGCGCGGCGAAATGCCCCAGATCAAAACCAAGATCATGATGAACGTGGGTAACCCACAGTTGGCCTTTGATTTCGCGCAATTGCCCAATGATGGCGTGGGCTTGGCTCGCTTGGAGTTCATCATCAACAACAACATTGGCGTGCATCCCAAGGCGATTCTTGACTACCCCAATGTCGATGCTGATTTGAAGAAGGCGGTGGAGTCTGTGGCCCGTGGCCATGCGTCACCTCGCGCGTTCTATGTGGACAAAGTGGCCGAGGGTATTGCGACCATCGCTGCGGCTTTCTATCCCAAGCCAGTCATCGTGCGCATGTCGGACTTCAAGTCCAACGAATACCGCAAGCTCATTGGTGGCAGCCGTTACGAGCCCGAGGAAGAAAACCCAATGCTTGGTTTCCGTGGTGCAGCCCGTTACATCAGCGAAGACTTCGGTGAAGCTTTTGCGATGGAGTGCGAAGCCATGCGTCGCGTGCGCGAAGACATGGGCCTCACCAACGTGCAAGTCATGGTGCCTTTCGTGCGTACCTTGGGCCAAGCCGAGCGTGTCACGAATTTGTTGGCCGAGCACGGTTTGAAGCGCGGAGAGAACGACCTCAAGGTCATCATGATGTGCGAAGTGCCGAGCAACGCCATCCTCGCCGATGATTTCTTGAAGTTCTTCGATGGCTTCTCCATCGGTTCGAACGACTTGACCCAACTGACCTTGGGCCTCGACCGCGATTCTGGCTTAGAGTTGTTGGCCGCTGACTTTGACGAGCGCGACCCGGCTGTCAAGGCGTTGCTCAGCAAAGCCATCGCCGCATGTTTGGCGCAAGGCAAGTACGTGGGTATTTGTGGCCAAGGCCCTAGCGACCACCCCGACTTTGCGCACTGGTTGGCAGACGAGGGCATCAGCTCCATCTCGCTCAACCCAGACAGCGTGATTGACACTTGGAAATCATTGGCCAAGTAATACTGTTTTGATGCCGCAGCCCTCTACAGCCTCTGATTCAGAGGCGCCGCATTCAACAACGATCGAAGTCACGGCCTTGCCGAGGCGCGCGTTGTGGGGTGTGGTGGGGCTGGTGGTGTTGACCGTGGGATCTTTGGGTTTGGCTTGGCTCTTTCCCGACATGACTTCGCTGCATTTTTTGTGGGTTGCGCAAACCGTTCCCGTGCTGTATTTGATGCTGGCATGGTGGGGCATACAAATCGCGCATCCGAATGATGATGCGTCTTAAATCTTGGCCTTGGCGTTTGTTGCTGCTCAGCTTTGCTGGGCTGGTCTTGCTCACACTTTTGCTGCTGTTGGCTGACTTTGCGGGCGTGCCCAAGGGGGTGGTGAACGGTTTTTTTTTGGTGGTCTCCATCATTGGCTACGCGGTGATTGGCATGTTTTGCCGCACCACGACGCCTGAAGAATATTTTGTCGCAGGACGGCGCATCAGCGCACCGCTCAATGGCATGGCGACAGCTGCCGATTGGTTGTCTGCAGCCTCCTTCATTGGACTGACGGGTCTCTTGCTGTCGGATGGCTTTGTAGGCGATGGCCAGCACCCGGGAGGTTTGGCTTATCTACTTGGCTGGACGGGGGGGTTTTGCTTGCTAGGCTTTTTATTTGCAGCCAAGCTCAATCTGTCGCAATCCATCACCATTCCTGATTTCTTAGGCCGTCGCTTCGACAGTGCGGCGGTGCGTTGGCTGGCCGCGTGGGGTGCTATTTTGTGTTCAAGTGTTTACTTGGTGGCGCAAATTTATGGCATTGGTCTCGTAGCGTCCATGCTGTCGGGGCTCACCTTCGAGTTGGGTGTGTTCTTGGCGCTGGGCGGTGTGCTGCTGTGCTCGTTTTTGGGCGGCATGCGGGCGGTTACTTGGACGCAGGGTGTGCAATGCGTGGTCATCGTGGTGTCGATGGTCGTGCTGGGCATGGCCGTTTCTCTCAAAACGCAAGGGCATCCCTTTGTCACCATCGCAGCGGCGCAGTCTTTGCCGCAAATTCAAGAGCGTGCCAAACAGATCGAAACAGACCCTGCTGAGTTGACCACGCGTGATGTCATTAGCCTACGCATGAGCAATTTGGATGTGAAGATTGCTGAGCCTGTGTATGCCCGTGAGGTTGAACGCCAAGCCGTTGCGCGACAGGTGGCCAGGGCCAAGGCTGAGGGCGCATCGTTGCGTGAGATTCAAAAGCTAGAAGCCAACCCCGCTTGGCGTGAGACCTCGGTTGATCGTTTGGTGGGGGCTTGGCAGGCGGAGCGTGAAGTGCTGGCCGAGGCGATCTATCGTCCCGTGGGCTTTCAGGTGCCTTTGCTGAATGGCTGGAACCAAGGGTGGTTCAATAGTTTGGGGCTGGTGTTTTGTTTGATGCTGGGCACCGCTGCGCTGCCGCATATTTTGGTGCGCTCTTACACCACGTCGACACCTGCAGAGGCTGAGCGCTCGGTGGTCTGGGCTTTGGGCATCATCGTGATGGTTTATCTTTGCGCCTCGGCGCTCGCCGTCTTGCTTAAATCATTTGTGCTGACCGAGTTGGTGGGCTCGCACTTAGACCAATTGCCAGATTGGGCCGATCGTTTGAAATTGCGCAAGCTGGCGCTCTTGAGTATTCAAGACTACAACCAAGACGGCATCGTGCAGTTTGCGGACATTCGGTTGTTCAACGATTACTTGGTGCTGGGTGTGCCAGAGATCACGCACATCTCATCGGTCTTTACAGGCTTGCTGGCAGCTGGTGCTTTGGCCGCTGCCTTGTCAACAGCGGATGGTTTGCTATTGACCATCTCGAATGCCTTGGCGCAAGATTTGTATTTTCAAACAGCAGAGCCCAATGCGCCGCCGTTGCGCCGTGTGATGTTGTCCAAGATTCTGCTGATGGTGGTGGCTTTGCTGGCTGCTTGGTTTGCCACCAATCGCCCTGTGAGTATTTTGTTTTGGGTGACTTGCGCATTTTCTTTGGCTGCCTCCACATTCTTCCCCGTGCTGCTGCTGGGTATTTATTGGCGTGGCATGAATCGGGTAGGTGCCTTGTTGGCCATGGTCTCAGGCTTGGTGGTGAGTGCTTATTACATCGCTGCGAATCATCCCTGGGTGCAAATGCGCCTGCATTTGCATGCGTCTGACACGGTTTGGTTGGGCCTAGATCCCGTTTGTGCAGGTGTGTTTGGTGTGCCCGCGGGCTTGTTATTGGGCTATCTGGGCAGCAAGCTGTCCAGATCAGCTTAAAAATTGATCTATAATCATGGGCTTTTCCCTTGCTGCCAGCGTCAGACGCCGCAGGCAGCTTCATATCCACAAGGAGTGTCCATGCGTCATTACGAAATCATTTTGTTGATCCATCCGGATCAAAGCGAACAAGTTCCAGCCATGCTGGAGCGTTACAAAGGCATGATCACCGCTGGTGGTGGTGCTATTCATCGTACGGAAGACTGGGGTCGCCGCCAGTTGGCCTACATGATCAACAAGCTTGCCAAAGCTCACTACATTTGCTTGAACATCGAAGCTAGCCAAGCTGTGATGTCTGAACTCGAACACGCGTTCAAGTTCAACGATGCTGTGTTGCGTCACATGACTGTCTTGCGTAAGAAGGCCGACACCGCGCCTTCCATCATGATGAAGACAGTTGAGCGCGAAGAAGCTCGCAAGAACCAGCAAGCTGAGTTCGCGGGCTAATTGCTGACTTTTTACAAGGTTTGAATCACGTTGTTTTGAATGCTTGTGTTGTGGAGGCCTCGGCCCTGCGATACACCCCAGCTGGTTTGCCTGCCATTGATTTGAGTCTCGAACACGAGTCTGATATTCAAGAGGCAGGACAAAAGCGACAAGTCAAAGCAACCGTCAAAACAGTCGCCTTGGGATCTTTGGCTGAGCGTATCGCTCAACTTCCCCTCGGTAGCCTTTGGCAGTTCAGCGGCTTTTTAGCCTCACCTCGTAACAGCAAAAACGTCGTTTTTCACATTCAAGATTTTCAGCAAATTTCATAGGAGGCCCAGATCATGGCCACATTCAAGAAATTCAACAAAGACAAGCGCCCAAAGCGCAACACGCAATCATTGCTTTTCAAGCGCAAGCGCTTCTGCCGCTTCACCGTCACTGGCGTTGAAGAAATCGACTACAAAGATGTCGACACATTGCGTGACTTCATTGCCGAAAACGGCAAGATCATTCCCGCACGCCTGACCGGCACACGCGCTATTTATCAACGTCAGCTGAACACTGCCATCAAGCGCGCACGCTTCTTGGCTTTGGTGCCATACAGCGACCAGCACAAGATCTAAGGAGACCGACCATGCAAATTATTCTGCTCGACAAGGTCGTGAACCTCGGCAACCTCGGCGAAATCGTCCGTGTGAAAGATGGTTACGCCCGTAACTTTTTGATCCCATCAGGCCGTGCACGTCGCGCCACTGAAACCGCGATCAAAGAATTCGAAGTTCGCCGCGCTGAACTCGAAAAAGCTGCTGCTGAGAAATTGGCTGCTGCACAAGCCCAAGGCGAGAAATTGACTGGCAAAGTCATCAAGCTCAGCCAAAAAGCGGGTGTGGACGGTCGTTTGTTCGGCTCTGTGACCAACCACGACATCGCTGAAGCGTTGACGAAAGAAGGTTTCCCAGTGGCTAAAGCTCAAATTCGTATGCCTCACGGCCCAATCAAAACAGTCAGCGAAAGCGCTGTGGGCGTGGCATTGCACACTGACGTGATTGTTGAAATCACTGTCAACGTGCAAGGCGAGACTGCTTAAGTTTTTCCACACCTCAAAAGCCGCTCTTCGGAGCGGCTTTTTTATTTGTTCTTTGCATTTCCCCAGCTAACCCACCTCTTATCCACAGAGTTATCCCAAGCGTTTCACGCCTCTGGGCTTAGGATGTGTGTTTTACAGGATCACTATGTCTGCCGCATCGCCCAGCTTCGACGAAAGCTTCTCTCACGACCAGCAAATTGCACAACTGCGTATTCCTCCGCACTCCATCGAGGCCGAGTCCAGCGTATTGGGTGGCTTGTTGCTGGACAACGGTGCTTGGGACCGTGTGGGTGATTTGTTGGTGGATGGTGACTTTTACCGTTACGAACACAAGCAGGTGTATGCGGCCATTGGCGCGCTGGTGAACACCAGCCGTCCGGCTGACGTCATCACGGTGTACGAGCACCTGCAAACTTTGGGCAAGGCCGAAGAAATCGGTGGCCTAGGCTACCTGAATGCTTTGGCCCAGTATGTGCCGAGTGCCAGCAATATTCGCCGCTATGCCGAAATCGTGCGCGAACGCTCGATTCTGCGCAAGCTGGTGACGGCCAGCGACGAAATTGCCACCAATGCCTTCAACACACAGGGCAGGGCTGTGGCCCAAATCTTGGATGAGGCTGAGCAAAAAATCTTCAACATCGGCGAAGAAGGCTCGCGCATGAAGCAAGGTTTTCAGGCCATGCCGCAGTTGGTGGTGGACTTGCTCGACCGCGTGCAAGAGATGGCGGATAACCAAAACGACATCACGGGCGTGCCCACGGGCTTCATTGACTTTGACCGCATGACTTCAGGTTTACAACCCGGTGACTTGATTGTGTTGGCGGCGCGTCCGTCCATGGGTAAAACTGCGCTGGCCATCAACATTGCCGAGCATGTGGCTTTGAACGAAGGCTTGCCTGTGGCTGTGTTTTCGATGGAGATGGGGGCATCTCAATTGGCAGTTCGTATCGTGGGCTCGATTGGTCGCGTAGACCAAGGCCATTTGCGCACGGGCAAGTTGAGTGATGACGAATGGCCGCGTTTGACCGAAGCGATTGAAAAGCTGCGCAATGTGTCGCTGCACATTGACGAAACACCGGGTTTGACCCCGAGTGAACTGCGTGCCAACGCACGCCGCTTGTCGCGCCAGTGCGGCAAGCTCGGCCTCATCGTGGTGGACTATTTGCAACTCATGAGTGGCTCAAGCAGCAGCGGTGGCGACAACCGTGCGACCGAAATTGGTGAAATTTCACGCGGCTTGAAAATGCTCGCCAAAGAGCTGCAATGCCCAGTGATTGCTTTGTCTCAGCTCAACCGAAGCGTGGAACAACGCACCGACAAACGCCCCATGATGAGTGATTTGCGAGAGTCCGGTGCCATTGAGCAAGACGCGGACGTGATCATGTTCATCTACCGTGACGACTACTACAACAAAGAGTCCAAAGAACCGGGCGTGGCTGAGGTCATCATCGGCAAGCAGCGTAACGGCCCGACAGGCACCGTCAAGCTGGCCTTCTTGAAGCCACTCACCAAGTTCGAGAGCTTGGCCAGTGGCTACAGCAGTGGTGGTGACTACTAAGGCTTCTAACCTTAAAGCACTTCGCTGGCAAAGTCAGCCAGTCGTGAGCGTTCACCGCGTGCCAGTGTGATGTGGCCGCCATGTGGCCAGCCTTTGAAGCGGTCCACCGCGTAGGTCAAGCCCGATGAACCTTCGGTGAGGTAGGGTGTGTCAATCTGTGCCAAATTGCCCATGCAGATGATCTTGGTGCCTGGGCCTGCACGTGTGATCAGCGTTTTCATTTGTTTGGGCGTCAAGTTTTGGGCTTCATCGATGATGAGGTACTTGTTCAAGAACGTACGTCCGCGCATGAAGTTCAAGCTCTTGATCTTGATGCGGCTGCGAATCAAATCATTGGTGGCGGCACGACCCCATTCGCCGGCACTGGTTTCTGTTTTCGCCAGCACTTCGAGGTTGTCGTCCAAGGCGCCCATCCAAGGGCCCATTTTTTCTTCCTCGGTGCCGGGCAAAAAGCCGATGTCATCACCGACGCTCACGGTGGCGCGGGTCATGATGATTTCGGTGTAGCGGCGGTCATCCAACACTTGTGTAAGACCTGCAGCCAAGGCCATCAAAGTTTTGCCTGTGCCCGCTGTACCGGTGAGAGTGACAAAGTCAATTTCAGGGTCGGTCAGCAGGTTCATCGCGAAGTTTTGTTCGCGGTTGCGTGTGGTCACACCCCACACCGCATTTTTAAGGTGCGTGAAGTCCTTCAGGGTTTTGAGCACCACGGTGTTACCGCGAATTTCGGTCACGCGGGCATACAAGGTTGGCTCGCCAGCAGATTCGTGATACACAAACTGGTTGATGTGCAGGTCGGGCACCAAAGGACCGCTCAAACGGTAATAGGTGTGGCTGCCACTTTGCCAACTTTCCACCTCTTTGGCGTGTTTGAGCCAGAAATCCTCGGGCAGTGCCATCGCGCCTGAATACAGCAAATCGCCATCTTCGAGAGTTTTGTCGTTCTGGTAGTCCTCTGCGGCTAGCCCCAAGGCGCGCGCCTTGACGCGCATGTTGATGTCTTTGGACACCAACACCACTTCGCGCGGCGCATGTTTGATGCGCAATGCTTCGACCACGCCCAAAATTTGGTTGTCGGCTTTGCCTTGTGGCAGGCTGGAAGGCAGGGTGAAGTCAAGCGGTTCGGTTTGGAAAAACAAACGTCCGCCGACTTCGATGTGGCCTGTGCCATCTAGCTTGATACCCGTGATGATGTCCGCATTGTGGGATGCCACCAAGGCATCCAGTGAGCGACTGGTTTGGCGCGCATTGCGTGCCACTTCGGTCATGCCTTTTTTGTGACCATCGAGCTCTTCGAGCACGATCATGGGCAAGAACACATCGTGCTCTTCGAAGCGGTACAAGCACATGGGGTCATGCATCAACACATTGGTGTCAAGTACAAATAGCTTGGTGGGACCTGTGTGTTTTTTCTTGGAAGCGGAGGCACGTGCTGGTGCTGCTTTGCGTTCGCCTTTGTAGGCAGGCATGGGCTCGGATTTGCGTGTGACGGGGGCTACTTCTTGTGCCTTGGTGGTCGCTGGTGCTTCGACTTCATGGGGCGGATGGCGTGGCGTTGATTTGCGTGCGCTGCGCGACTTGGGTATTGCGGTATCTAAGCCCTCGGTGTTCAACAAGGCGGCACGTTTGGCGGGGGCGGGTGGCAGTGGCATAGATGAAACTTAAAGAGTTGAAACGCAAATGAAAACCATGAACAGCGACTTAAAAAGCGAAAAAGCCGCCTGGAGGCCAAGGCGGCTTTTCGTTGGAAACGTGTTCGCTTCTGTCAATGTCATGGAACCACTATAACCGAGCTCCGTGACACTTCTGCGGGGCTTTTAAGTGGCTGCGGCTGCGGCTTTCTTCAAGGCTTTGACCGCTTTGAGTACTTCGTCTACATGTCCAGGTACTTTGAGGCCGCGCCATTCTTCTTTCAGCAGGCCATCAGCGCCCACGAGGAAAGTGCTGCGTTCGATGCCTTTGACTTTTTTACCGTACATGATTTTGTTTTTCACGACGCCAAACATGTGGCACATTTTTTCTTCAGTGTCAGCAATCAGCTCGAAGGGCAGTTCGAGTTTGGTTTTGAACTCGTCGTGCGACTTCATGTTGTCGCGTGACACGCCAAACACCAAGGCTCCCGCTTTGACAAAGTCTTTGTACTTGTCGCGGAACTGCATGGCCTCTGTGGTGCAACCAGGCGTGTTGTCCTTGGGGTAGAAGTACAGGACCATCATTTGGCCGGTGTGCGAGTTGTTGGTAACCTTGATGCCGCCTGTTGCATTGGCTTCAAATTCGGGGAGGGGTTTGTTGACAACAATTGCCATAGCGCTCAATCAGGTGTGACAGTTCAGACGGCCGGATGAAGGAGGCGACTGTCGAGACAGCCCCCTTCCGGCAACCCGTTATTTTAACTTAGAAACCTTGCCCCCAAGCGCTTATTCACGCAGTCTTCACGCACATGGAAGCGTGTTCTTAATTCTTACTTGCAGAAGTCTCGATGAGGAGTGCCGCCGCCACTTTGCGACCTTCACCTGCCAAGATGTTGTAAGTGCGGCAGGCGGCCTGTGTGTCCATGGTCTCAAGGCCTATGCGTCGCTGCATCAGGCCGATTTGCCATTCAGGTTTTGGAAAGCACAAACGTTCGCCGCTGCCAAAAATGACCAACTCAACGTCTAGTTCTGCCAGTTGTGCGAAGTGTTGTGGGCCCAAATCTTCAAAAGTTTGGCAATGCCAGTCAAGGCGCACGCCTTCTGAGGTGATCAGCACACTGTGCGTGATTTTTTCGCCTTGGATGGCCAACCATCCTGGGCCATACGCCGTGACGGACTGGGTCTCGATGCGATCGGGTTGTAATTTCATAAATGCCTTGAGATCTGTGGTCAAATTATAGGTTTCACCCCGTAAAAGAGCCCTCGGAGGGACTTTGAAGAAGATCCAAAAATCCAACAAGCTGTCCAACGTCTGTTATGACATTCGCGGTCCCATCATGGACCGAGCGCGTCAAATGGAGGAGGAAGGCCACAAGATCATCAAACTCAACATTGGCAATTTGGCCGTGTTTGGCTTTGATGCGCCTGAAGAAATTCAGCAAGACATGATCCGTAACCTGCCCACCTCGGCGGGGTACTCGGACAGCAAAGGCATTTTTGGTGCGCGCAAAGCGGTGATGCACGAGACACAAAAGCAAGGCATCAAAGGCGTCACGCTGGATGACATCTACCTCGGCAACGGTGCGAGCGAGCTCATCGTCATGGCCACCAATGGCTTGCTCAACAACGGCGATGAGTTGTTGTTGCCTGCGCCGGACTATCCGTTGTGGACAGCTGCGGTTAGCTTGTCTGGTGGCACGCCTGTGCATTATTTGTGTGACGAAGCGAATGGTTGGATGCCTGACATCGACGACATTCGTTCGAAGATCACCAAGAACACCAAGGGTATTGTGGTCATCAACCCCAATAACCCCACGGGTGCTTTGTACTCAGATGAATTGCTGTTGCAAATCGTCGAACTCGCACGCAAACATGGTTTGATCATTTTTGCCGATGAGGTGTATGACAAGGTCTTGTACGACGGTGTCAAGCACACGCCCATCGCCAGCTTGAGCGAAGACGTGTTGACACTCACCTTCAACTCGTTGTCCAAGAGCTACCGCTCATGCGGCTACCGCGCAGGTTGGTTGGTCGTGTCGGGCGACAAAAAACCTGCGGCCGATTACATCGAGGGCCTCAACATGCTTTCGAACATGCGCCTGTGTGCCAACGTGCCAGGCCAATGGGCGATTCAAACTGCCTTGGGCGGCTACCAAAGCATCAACGATTTGGTGGGCGAGGGCGGTCGTTTGCGCAAGCAGCGCGACTTGGCCTATGAACTCATCACCGCTATTCCTGGCGTGACGTGTGTCAAGCCGCAAGCCGCGCTGTACATGTTCCCGCGCTTGGACCCCAAGGTGTACCCGATCAAAGACGACCAGCAGTTTTTCTTGGAGTTGCTCCAAGAAACCAAGGTCATGTTGGTGCAAGGCACAGGCTTTAACTGGAAGACCACGGACCACTTCCGTATCGTGTTCTTGCCCCATGAAGACGACTTGCGTGAGGCCATCTCGCGCATCGCAAAATTCTTAGAAAACTACCGAAATAGAAAAGCATGAAACCGATTCAAGTAGGCCTGTTAGGCATTGGCACTGTGGGCAGCGGCACTTATGAAGTGCTCAAACGCAACCAAGAAGAAATCCAACGTCGCGCCGGTCGCGGCATTGAAGTCACGATGGTGGCTGATCTTGATGTGGCACGTGCCAAAAGCATCGTGGGTGCGAATGTGCAAGTGGTGGACGATGCGCGCAAGATCATCGCCAATCCAGACATTGACATCGTGGTTGAGCTGATTGGTGGCTACGGCATTGCCAAACAACTCGTGCTCGAAGCCGTCGAGGCAGGCAAGCATGTGGTGACTGCTAACAAAGCGTTGTTGGCCGTGCACGGCACAGAAATTTTTGCAGCCGCCCATAAAAAGGGTGTGATGGTCGCGTTTGAAGCTGCGGTCGCGGGCGGTATCCCGATCATCAAAGCCCTGCGTGAAGGCCTCACTGCCAACCGCATTCAGTGGCTGGCCGGCATCATCAACGGCACCACCAACTTCATCTTGTCTGAGATGCGCGACAAAGGCTTGACCTTTGGCGACGTGCTCAAGCAAGCGCAAGCCTTGGGCTATGCAGAAGCTGACCCGACCTTTGACATTGAAGGTGTCGATGCGGCGCACAAAGCCACCATCATGTCAGCCATTGCCTTTGGCGTGCCGGTGCAGTTTGACAAAGCCTATGTCGAAGGCATCACCAAGCTCGAATCACAAGACATCAAGTACGCCGAACAACTCGGCTACCGCATCAAGCTCTTGGGTATTTCTAAGCGCACTGCTGCAGGCATTGAACTGCGCGTGCACCCTTGCTTGGTGCCAGCCAAGCGTTTGATTGCCAACGTCGAAGGCGCGATGAACGCCGTGATGGTGCACGCCGATGCTGTGGGCACCACGCTGTATTACGGCAAAGGCGCGGGCAGCGAGCCCACCGCCAGCGCCGTGATTGCCGACTTGGTGGACATCACACGTTTGCACACCGCAGACCCACTGAACCGCGTGCCGCATTTGGCTTTCCAGCCCGACGCGATGAGCAACCTGCCTATTCTGCCAATGGCCCAAGTGGTCACCAGCTATTACCTGCGTTTGCGCGTGGCCGACCAAGCAGGCGTGCTTGCCAAGGTCACAGGCATTTTGGCCAGCGCCGACATCAGCATTGATGCGGTGTTGCAGCGCGAAGCCGGTGAGGGCGAGAGCCACACCGATCTCATCATCCTGACCCACGATTGCGTGGAAGCCCAGATGAACCAAGCCATCGCTGAAATGCAAAAGCTGACGACCGTGTTGGCCCCGATCACCCGCATCCGCAAAGAAGAGTTGAACTGATGCTGTATTTGTCTACGCGCGGCCATGCCGAGCGCAAGCGTTTTTGTGAAATCCTGCTTGAGGGCTTGGCGCCCGATGGTGGTTTGTATTTGCCCGAGCACTACCCGCAGGTGGACGATGCCGCGCTCACGCGTTTGCGCACCACCTTCCAAACCCAAGGCTATGCGGCCTTGGCGTTTGAAGTGCTGTCGCTCTACATCGACGACATTCCTGCGGCTGACCTGAAGGCCTTGTGCGCAAAGACCTACACCAAAGAGGTGTACGGCACAGAGACCATCGTGCCCGTACGCCAGTTGGAAGACGGCTTGTTGGTAGAAGCTTTGTCCAACGGCCCTACGCTCGCGTTCAAAGACATGGCCATGCAACTGTTGGGCAACTTGTTTGAATATGAGTTGGCGCGCCGTGGCGAAGAACTGAATATTTTTGGTGCGACCAGTGGCGACACTGGCAGTGCAGCCGAATACGCCATGCGTGGCAAAAAAGGTGTGCGCGTGTTCATGACCAGCCCACACGGCCGCATGAGCCCCTTCCAGCAAGCGCAAATGTTCAGCTTGATGGACGAGAACATCCACAACATCGCCATCGAAGGCGTGTTTGACGATTGTCAAGATTTGGTCAAAGCGGTGTCCAACGATTTGGACTTCAAAACCAAATACAAAATTGGCACGGTCAACTCCATCAATTGGGCGCGTTTGTTGGCGCAAGTGGTGTATTACTTCGCCGGTTATTTCCAAGCGACCACGGCCAACAGTCAAAAGGTGAGCTTCACCGTGCCCAGTGGCAACTTTGGCAACGTGTGTGCCGGCCATGTGGCCCGCATGATGGGCTTGCCCGTGGACACCCTGGTGGCTGCCACCAATGAAAACGATGTGCTGGACGAGTTCTTCCGCACCGGGGTATACCGTGTGCGTGGCAGTGCCGACACACACGAAACTTCCAGTCCATCCATGGATATTTCCAAGGCCAGCAACTTTGAACGCTTTGTGTTCGACCTGCTCGGTCGCGATGCCGCGTTGACCAAAGACTTGTTTGGCGCGCAAATTTCCAAGAACGGTCAATTCGACTTGAGTGGCAATCCACACTTCGCAGAAGCTGCCACACGCTACGGCTTTGCCAGTGGCAAGAGCACGCACGCCAACCGTCTGACCACGATCCAAGACGTGCACCAGCGCTTCGGTCAGATGATTGACACCCACACGGCCGATGGCGTGAAAGTAGCACGTGAACACATCAAGGCCGGTGTGCCCATGATCGTTCTGGAAACAGCTTTGCCCATCAAGTTTGCAGCCACCATCGTGGAAGCCTTGGGCCAAGAGCCCAATCGCCCAGCCAAGTTTGAAGGCATCGAAGCCTTGCCTAAACGTGTGCAGGTGATGAAGGCAGATGTGGCACAAATCAAAGCCTACATCGCCCAGCATTGCGACCACGCATGAAGGTCGTTGCCTTTGCTGGGTACTCTGGCTCAGGAAAAACCACCTTGGTCGAGCAGTTGATTGGCTGCCTACGCATGCGTGGTTTGCGTGTGTCTGTGGTCAAGCACGCACACCACAACTTTGACATCGACAGGCCCGGCAAAGACAGCTGGCGTCACCGCGAAGCGGGGGCGTTTGAGGTGCTGGTGGCATCTAATCAACGTTTGGTGTTGCAACGCCAGTTTGAGCAGCCTGCGCAGCTCTCGGTGCACCACCTGTTGGCCGAGGTGTATGACGGCGTGGATTGGGTCTTGGTCGAAGGCTTTAAGAAAAGTGATTTGCTCAAGGTTGAAGTCTGGCGCAAAGCCTCTGAGCAGCCTGTGCGCTACCCCGAGGATGACTTTGTGGTGGCCATCGCCACCGATTCGCCGCAAGACCTGCCCGAGGCCACCCAACGCCCCGTGCTCGACTTGAATGACCCCTATGCCATCACCGACTGGCTGGTGGCCCATGAAGACCGTTTCGACTACAACCCACCTTTGCTATGACTCGTCCTGCTTTGCTTTCACTCGATGACGCTTTGCCGCAATTGCTGGCGCAAGCCCATGCATTGAACGCTTTGCAAATGGTGTCTACCTTTGACGCTGATGGCCGTGTGCTTGCACAAGACATCGTTTCGGCGTTGCAGGTGCCACCGCAAGACAACAGCTCGATGGACGGCTATGCCGTGCGTGCAGCAGATTGCGCGCAAGCAGGCGCGGTGCTGCGCGTGACGCAGCGCATTCCCGCCGGCACACACGGCACGCAACTCAATGCAGGCGAAGCCGCACGCATCTTCACAGGTGCGCCCATTCCACCTGGCGCAGACGCCGTGGTGATGCAAGAAGACTGCGAAGCCTTAGAGGACGAACAAGTCCAAGTGAACAAGTCAGTGCCTCTGGGGCAATGGATTCGTCGCTCGGGCGAAGATGTCACCCGCGGCGCTACGGTGCTCACCCAAGGCACGCGCTTGACGCCTGCCGAATTGGGCTTGGCGGCCAGCATTGGTTTGGCGCAGTTGCAGGTGTGTGCGCGCCCACGCGTGGCTTTGTTCTCGACCGGCGATGAGTTGGTCATGCCCGGCGATGTGGCTCCTGAAGCCATGCCTGCTGGGGCTATTTACAACTCCAACAGATTCTTCTTGCGTGCCATGTTGCAACGCTTGGGTTGCGAAGTGACTGATCTGGGTATCGTGCCAGACAAGCGCGACGCCACCATTTCAGCCCTGCGTGATGCAGCTCAGCACCACGATTTGATTTTGACCAGCGGCGGCGTGTCGGTGGGCGAAGAAGACCACATCAAGCCCGCGGTGGAAAGTTTGGGCGAGCTGAACCTGTGGCAACTGGCCATCAAGCCAGGTAAGCCCTTTGCGTATGGCAAGGTGAACCGTGAGACTGCGGGCGATGTTTGCCACTTCATGGGCTTGCCTGGCAACCCTGTGTCTAGCTTTGTGACTTTCTTGTTGTTGGTCCGTCCGTTTGTGTTGGCCTTGCAAGGTGTGACGAAAACCGATATCGCACGCACCGACATGACAGCTCATTTCGATTGGCCCCGCGCCGACAAGCGCCGTGAGTTTTTGCGCGCCAAACGCAACGCGCAAGGTGGACTGGACTTGTTCCCTAATCAAAGCTCCGGCGTGCTCACGTCCGCCGTGTGGGGCGATGGCGTGGTGGATACCCCTGCTGGGCAAACGATTTCAAAAGGCGATACCGTTCGCTTTATTTCCTTTGCGGAGTGGCTGGCATGAAGGTCAATCTCAAATACTTTGCATCCATTCGCGAAGCCATCGGTCAGGGCAGCGAAAGCGTCAACACACAAGCTGCCACGCTTCAAGCTTTGCGCGATGAACTGATGGCTCGTGGAGGTGCTTACGCTGAAGTGCTGGCCCATGGCCGCGCCGTGCGCATGGCCTTGGACCAAGATCTGTGTGAGGGATCTGCCGCATTGAGCGACGGTTGCGAAGTGGCCTTCTTCCCGCCCGTCACCGGCGGTTAAACCCAGAGGTGCGCCATGTCATTCACCGTCAGCATCCAAACCCAAGACTTTGATGTGAGCCAAGAGCTGGCCGCCTTGCGTGCGGGCGATGCGCGGGTGGGGGCGGTGTGCTCGTTCCTAGGCACGGTGCGCGAGCGTAACGACGGCAGCTCGGTGGCCAGCATGGAGCTAGAGCACTACCCCGGCATGACCGAGAAGTCCATCTCGGCCATGATGGACGAGGCTAAAAAGCGCTTTGATATTTTTGCCGCCCGCGTGATTCACCGCGTGGGTTTGTTGCACCCTGAAGACCAAATTGTTTGGGTGGCTGTCACGTCAGCCCACCGCGGTGAGAGCTTCAAGGCCTGCGAGTTTTTGATGGACTACCTCAAAACTCAAGCGCCGTTCTGGAAGAAAGAAGTCACGCCCGAAGGTGCACGTTGGGTCGACGCCCGTGTGAGCGATGACCAAGCCTTGGCGCGTTGGGGCATTCAAGCGAGCAATACGCTTTCCTGATAACCCAAGGGCTGCACTTGTGTGGCGCAACACACATTCAGCCGCCAGAGGCGAGCACAGAGGTGTTTGATGCAGGTCAAATACACAAGACCTGATTGCTCTTGAAATAAGGCTTGGCAGCCTCAGGTATTGAGTCATTCAACATTTCGCTTCGGAGTTTTTATGCGCGTCGACAAACTCACCACCAAATTTCAAGAAGCCTTGGGCGACGCCCAGAGCTTGGCGCTTGGCAACGACCACGCCTACATCGAACCTTCCCACGTGCTGGTCGCTATGTTGCGCCAAGACGATGGCCCCAAGTCGCTGTTGCAACGCGCAGGTGCCAATGTCTCAGGCTTGTTGTCGTCTGCCGAAGACGCCATGAACCGCTTGCCCAAAGTCGAAGGTCAAGATCAGGTGCAAGTGGGGCGCGACACCGTGTCCTTGATTCAAGCCGCTGAAAAAGAAGCCATCAAACGTGGCGACCAATTTGTGGCCAGCGAATTGTTCTTGCTTGCCTTGTGTGACAACAAAGGCAACTGGGGCAAGCTCGCTACCCAAAACGGTTTGAGCCGCAAGTCTTTAGAAGCGGCAGTCACGGCCGTTCGCGGTGGTCAAAAAGTAGACAACGCCGAGAGCGAAGGCCAGCGTGAGTCGCTCAAAAAATACTGCCTGGACCTCACTGAGCGTGCGCGTCAAGGCAAGCTCGACCCTGTGATTGGCCGTGACGATGAAATTCGCCGCGCCATCCAAGTGCTGCAACGTCGTAGCAAAAACAACCCTGTGCTCATCGGTGAGCCAGGTGTGGGCAAGACCGCGATTGTGGAGGGCTTGGCCCAGCGCATCGTGGCAGGCGAGGTGCCAGATTCGCTCAAAGGCAAACGCGTGTTGTCGCTCGACATGGCCGCTTTGTTGGCCGGTGCGAAATACCGTGGCGAGTTTGAAGAGCGTCTGAAAAGCGTGCTCAAAGAGTTGGCGCAAGACGAAGGCCAAACCATTGTGTTCATCGACGAGTTGCACACCATGGTGGGTGCAGGTAAGGCCGATGGCGCGATGGACGCCGGCAATATGCTCAAGCCCGCCTTGGCGCGTGGCGAGCTCCACTGCGTGGGTGCCACCACTTTGGATGAGTACCGCAAGTACATCGAGAAAGACGCTGCCTTGGAGCGTCGTTTCCAAAAAATCATCGTGGGTGAACCTTCGGTTGAGGCCACGATCGCGATCTTGCGTGGCTTGCAGGAAAAGTACGAAGTGCACCATGGCGTAGAGATTACCGACCCTGCCATCGTGGCAGCGGCCGAGTTGAGCCACCGCTACATCACCGATCGTTTCTTGCCTGACAAAGCGATTGATTTGATTGACGAGGCCGCCGCCAAAATCAAAATTGAAATCGATTCCAAGCCCGAGGTGATGGACAAGCTCGACCGTCGCCTGATTCAGCTCAAGATCGAGCGCGAAGCCGTGCGCAAAGAAAAAGATGAAGCGTCGCAAAAGCGCATGGAGCTGCTGGAAGAAGAGATTGAAAAGATTGGCAAAGAGTACGCCGACCTCGACGAGATTTGGAAGGCTGAAAAGTCATCTGCTCACGGCGGTGCGCAAATCAAAGAAGAGATTGATCGCTTACGCCACCAGATTGAAGAACTCACCCGTAAAGGCGATTTCAACAAAGTGGCTGAGTTGCAATACGGCAAGTTGCCTGAGCTTGAAAAGCGCATGAAAGAAGCCAATGCGCGTGAAAGCGACAAGGGCAGTGAAGGTGTGCATCGCTTGCTGCGCACACAAGTGGGCGCCGAAGAAATTGCCGAAGTGGTGGCGCGTGCCACGGGTATCCCTGTGTCCAAACTGATGCAAGGTGAGCGCGACAAACTTTTGCAAATGGAAGATAAGTTGCACGACCGTGTGGTGGGCCAAGATGAGGCCATCACCGCTGTGGCCAATGCTATTCGCCGTTCGCGTGCGGGCTTGGGAGACCCGAATCGCCCCACAGGCTCATTCTTGTTCCTCGGCCCAACAGGTGTGGGCAAGACCGAGCTGTGTAAAGCCTTGGCGGGTTTCTTGTTTGACAGCGAAGACCACATGATTCGCATCGACATGAGCGAGTTCATGGAGAAGCACTCGGTCAGTCGCTTGGTCGGTGCGCCTCCCGGCTACGTGGGCTACGACGAAGGCGGCTACTTGACCGAGGCTGTGCGCCGTAATCCCTATAGCGTGTTGCTGCTGGACGAGGTGGAGAAGGCCCATCCCGATGTGTTCAACATCTTGTTGCAAGTGCTCGACGATGGTCGCTTGACCGATGGTCAAGGCCGCACGGTGGATTTCAAAAACACCGTCATTGTGATGACGTCGAACATCGGCTCGCCCATCATCCAAAGCATGGTGGGGCAAGATGCGCAAGACATCAAAGATGCGGTGTGGGATGAACTCAAGTCGCACTTCCGTCCTGAGTTTTTGAACCGCATTGACGAGACTGTGGTGTTCCACGCTTTGGATGCCGAGCACATCGCCAGCATCGCGGGTATTCAGCTCAAAATTTTGGCAAACCGCTTGATCAAGATGGACTTGGCGCTGGATGTGTCGCCTGCGGCTTTGGCTGAACTGGCGAAGGTGGGTTTTGACCCTGTGTTTGGCGCACGTCCTTTGAAGCGCGCCATTCAACAGCGCATCGAAAACCCTTTGTCCAAGTTGTTGCTGGAGGGCAAGTTCTTGCCCAAAGACACGATTGCAGTCAACGTCGATCCCGTGCGTGCACCGGGCGAGTTCGCGTTCACCAAAGCTGGGGTTTGACCCTCGGCAGGTGAGGGGGCTTGTCCCCCATTGGGCAGCGCCAGATAAGCGCAGCAGTTAGGATGCTTGCATTCTTTCTGTTGCGCTTTTTTATGACCACTTTGAACCCCGTTTCCAACCCTTGGCGTGATGATGCCGCCGTCATTGGCTTGGTGGGCATGGCACACGCCAGTTCTCATTTCTCACACCTGCTGTTGCCGCTCATGTTTCCTGTGTTCATGAGTACCTTTGATTTGAGTTACTCGGAGCTAGGTTTTTTGATGACGGTCTTTTTCGTTGTCTCGGGCATAGGGCAAGCTTCTGCAGGATTTGTGGTGGATCGTTTTGGCGCGCGTCCCATTCTGTTTGGTTCATTGGTGGTACTGGCTTTGGGCGCACTCACTGTGGCCGTGGCGCAAAGCTATTGGGGCTTGATGCTGGGCGCCGCTTTTTTAGGGCTTGGTAATTGCACATTTCATCCCGTTGATTTCACGATTTTGAATCAGAAGGTTTCCGCCCCTCGGTTGGGTTACGCCTTCAGCGCACACGGCTTGACTGGGAATTTGGGTTGGGCGCTGGCCCCCGTTTTCATGGTCGGCTTGAGTGCTGCATTTGATTGGCGCACCGCTTATGTGGGGGCCGCCTTCCTGTTTTTGGCAATTTTTGCGTTACTCGTGTGGCAGCGCGAGTTCTTGCATGCCGACGTGGTTGACCACAAGCAAAATGCCAACAATGTGAGCACACTCGCGTTCCTAAAAATTCCCGTCGTATGGTGGTGCTTTGGCTTCTTCTTGCTGTCCACGATGACTTTGGCTGTTGTGCAAAGCTTTGCTGTGTCAATTTTGCAAGCCATGCACAGCGTGACATTTGAAGCAGCCACCTTCACGCTCACGGCATACATGTTGTGCGCAGCAGCAGGCATGTTTGTTGGAGGATTTGTCGCGGCACGTTGGCCACGTCTCAGTGACAAAGTGGTGGCAAGCTGCATGACCGTGGCAGCCTTGTTCATGGCGTTGTGTGGCAGCGGCATGTTTGATGCCACGGCCACGATGACCATTTTGGCCGCCACAGGCTTGGCGATTGGTGTGGGTGGGCCTTCTCGTGACATGATGATCAAAAAGGCGACCCCCAAAGGTGCAACAGGGCGCGTTTACGGCATGGTGTATTCAGGCTTGGATGTTGGCTTTGCCATCTCACCGCTCATCTTTGGCGTCTTCATGGATCATGGCTGGTACGGTGCGACTTTACTGGGGGCTGCCTTTGTGTTGCTACTCAGCGTAGTGGTGGCATTGGGTGTAGGGCGCAGAACTGTGCATGCGTAAAAGTCAGCCGCTCACGCAATAAAAAAGGGACCTGACGGTCCCTTTTTTATTTCAGCAAAACCGAATTACTTCAGGTGCTTGCCGATCAAGCCAGCCAACTCAAACATGGTGACTTGAGCTTTGCCGAACACGGACTTGAGCTTCTCGTCTGCATTGATGTTGCGCTTGTTCACGCTGTCTTGCAGACCGTGCTTTTTGATGTATGTCCACATCTTGCTAACCACTTCGGTACGTGGCACGGGTGTGCTACCGATCACAGCGGCCAAAGCGGCGCTAGGTGTAAGGGCTTTCATGAACGCTGCGTTAGGTGTGCGCTTTTTGGCAGGAGCCTTTTTGGCTGCAACTTTTTTCGCTGGGGCTTTTTTAGCAACAACTTTCTTTGCTGCTACTTTTTTAGCGGGAGCTGCTTTCTTTGCAGGAGCTGCTTTTTTAGCCGCCACTTTTTTTGCAGGAGCTGCTTTTTTCGCTGCTACTTTTTTAGCGGGAGCAGCTTTCTTTGCTGCTACTTTTTTAGCCGGAGCTTTCTTTGCAGTTGCCATGGTTGATTTCCTTCTAGAAGTGTTTGTTATCA
>Ga0228703_1000193_pt1 | contig 49315 bp, 40 predicted proteins | sample McNCre217_Aug_MG_3_FD_178020 | JGI IMG/M metagenome (GOLD analysis project Ga0228703, IMG submission 178020) | Freshwater microbial communities from McNutts Creek, Athens, Georgia, United States - 29-17_Aug_MG | ecosystem: Environmental > Aquatic > Freshwater > Creek | place: USA: Georgia...
CACTGCACCGTGGTGGTGATGGCCAGCAGGTTGCGCGTGCCCACCGAGCCGTCGGCATTCACATAGCCCTCGAAGGTGTGGCCTTCAAGCGGTGTCCATGCCGGTGCGGGCTTCGTGGCCATGGGCAAGCCTTGCAGCTCGCGGGCAGGCGGAATGTCGAGCAAGCGCTCGTGCACCCAGCTGCCTGCCGCAATCGCTTCGCGGGCATAGCCTACGGGCACGTTGTAGCGCAGCACGGCTTGACCCGCAGCAATGTCGCTCAATGCCACCTTGTGGCCTTGCGGCACTTTGTCGCGCAGCGTGATGCCTTGGGCCGGGCCTTCGGGCATGACGGTGCCCGCAGGCAAGCCGCCATCGTTGGCGATGATGGCCACGTTGTCGTCGGCATGCATGCGGATGGCGAGGGGGCGAAGGTTGTTGCTCATGTCGGGTCTGGGCTCAGTAATGGGGTTGCTTGCCGGTGAACGTCGGGTCGTACTTGCGCATCTGTCCCAGGTCATCGCGGTTGCGAATGCCGCAGTGCAGCCAGTTGTCGTGCAGACGGGCCAACGCGTCGCGGTCAATGCTGACGCCCAGGCCGGGGCCACGCGGCACGCGCAGGCTGCCGTTGTCAAACTGCAGGCGACCGCCCTGCACGATCTCTTCGTCCTGCCAGGGGTAATGCGTGTCGCAGGCATAAGACAGGTGCGGCACCGAAGCGGCCAGGTGCGTCATCGCGATCAGGCTGATGCCCAGATGCGAGTTGGAATGCATGGACAGGCCCATGTCAAAGGTCTGGCACAGGCGCGAGAGCTGCTGCGTGGTGCGCAGGCCGCCCCAGTAATGGTGGTCGGACAGCACGATGCGCACCGGGCAACCCAGGCGCACGTTGTCGGCAAACTCTTTGTAGTCGGTCACGACCATGTTGGTGGCCAGGGGCACATCACACTCGCGTGCCACGGCGGCCATGCCGTCCAGGCCCGGTGCCGGGTCTTCGTAATACTCCAGCACGCCGCGCAGCTGCTCCACCGCCTTGAGGCTGGTGGCCACGGTCCAATTGGCGTTGGGGTCGATGCGCAGCGGCGCGCCCGGAAAAGCCTGGGCCAGCGCCAGCAGCGCGGCCACTTCCTGCTCGGGCGGCAAGGCCCCTGCCTTGAGCTTGATGCTCTTGAAGCCGTACTGGTCGATCATGCGGCGCGCCTGTGCCACCATTTGCTCGGGGGCGATGCCCTCGCCAAAAGGATCAGGACTGTAAGGCTTGTCGATGTGCTCGGCGTATTTGAAAAACAGGTAGGCGCTGAAGGGCACGGTGTCACGCGCCGCGCCGCCCAGCAGGTCCACCACCGGGGCATTGGCCAACTGGCCTTGCAGGTCCAGCATGGCGACCTCGAAAGCGCTCACCACCTTGGCCACGTTCTTGGACACATGCGTGCCCGGTGCCAGCGAGATCTGCTCGCCCAGAAACTCCGAGGTGTTTCCTGCGGGCTGCACCAGCGCCTGCACCCGGGTTTCCATCGCGTTCAAGTCCCAGGGCGACAGGCCTTGCAAGGCGGGCGCGGCCTTGGCCAGCACATCGAGCATGGACTGGTCGCCATAGGTCTCATTGATGCCCACCAGCCCGGAGGCGGTTTCGATCTCCAAGATCGAGCGCAGCGCCCAAGGCTCGTGGATGCCTGCTGCATTGAGCAGCGGCGGATCACGGAACGCAATGGGCGTGACGCGGACGTGGCGGATGGCGTGAGAGGTCATGCAGCGAAACCCGGATACGAATTACTGCGGGCCCAGCGTCTTGATGAGCGCGTCCAGCTCTTCCATCTCGGCGGGCTTGAGGTCAGTCAGCGGTGCGCGCACAGGACCTGCATCGTGGCCGACCAGCTTGGCACCGGCCTTGACAATGCTGACCGCATAACCCTGACCTCGGTTGCGGATGTCCAGGTAAGGCATGAAGAATTGCTTGAGCAAACGGTGCTGCGTGGCCATGTCGTCCTTGGCGACCGCGTGGTAGAACTCCATCGCGGTTTTGGGGATGAAGTTGAACACGGCCGACGAGTACACCGGCGTGCCCAGCGCCTTGTAGGCCGCAGCGTAGACCTCGGCGGTGGGCAGGCCACCCAGGTAAGAGAAGCGGTCGCCCATCTTCATGTAGATGGAGGACATGGTCTCGATGTCGCCCACACCGTCCTTGAAGCCGATCAGGTTGGGGCAGCGCTCGGCCAGGATGGCCAGCGAATCGGGGGTGAGCTTGCAGACGTTTCGGTTGTAGACGATGACACCGAACTTCACGCTCTTGCAGACGGCCTCGACGTGGGCGATCAGGCCTTCTTGACCGGCTTCGGTCAGGTAGTGCGGCAGCAACAAAATGCCGTGGGCACCGGCACGCTCGGCGGCCTGTGCGCACTGGATGGCAAAGCGTGTAGGGCCGCCCGCACCCGCAATGATCGGCACCTTGCCGCGGCAGGTGTCGACAGCGGTCTTGATGATTTCAGGGTACTCGTCACCGGTCAGCGAAAAGAACTCGCCCGTGCCGCCTGCGGCAAACAGGGCAGTGGCGCCGTAAGGAGCCAGCCATTCCAGGCGTTCGATGTAGCCCTTCTTGTTGAAGTCGCCGTTGGCGTCGAAGTCCGTCAGCGGAAACGACAGCAAACCGTGGGACATGATGGCTTTGAGTTCTTGCGGATTCATGGAAAGGTCCTTGAAAAAAGAAAAGGTGGTCGAGGGAAAAAAATCAGAAAGGGCCAGCCTTGACGAAGGCACCACCCTGGAACTGCATGGTGGGGTCGTTCAGATCAGGTTCAGGAGTGCGCGCCAACACGGCGTCGCGGAAGACATCGGAGCGGTCTTGGGGCCGGTAGCCAATGTGTTTGGCCAGGCGGTTGTCGTACCAGGACACGCTGTTGTCAGACGTGCCGTAAATGATGCTGTGGCCCAGCACCTGCGTGGTCAGGCAGGCCGTGATCAGGCGGTGCATGTCATCGGGGCTGATCCACGAAGCGAGCATGCGGCGGTCTTTGGGTTCGGGCAGGCATGAACCAATGCGCACGCAAGCGGTTTCGATGCCATAGCGCTCGAAATACATGCGCGAGAGGTCTTCGCCAAACGCCTTGCTCACGCCGTACAGGCCATCGGGCTTGGGCGGGCTCAGGGCATCGACCACCTCGCTTTGGCGATAGAAACCCATCACATGGTTGGAGCTGGCAAACACAATGCGCTTGACACCATGCAGGCGGGCCGCTTCGTACAGGTTGTACAGGCCAATGATGTTGGCCTGCAGGATCGGTGCCCAAGGCTGCTCGGTGGACACGCCACCGAAATGCACGATGGCCTGGCAACCCGCCACCAACGTCTTGACGGCGTCGGCATCGGCCAGGTCAGCCTGCACCACCTCTTCTCCAGCGCGGGCGGGGGCCATCGGGCTGACATCGCTCAGGCGAAGCACCTCGCAATTGGCTTTCAGGCGCTCACGCATGAGCTGCCCGAGGCCACCAGCGGCACCGGTCATGAGCAAGGTGTGATGGGATGGGTGGGTCATTTGAGGATATGCATCAGTTGTTAGTTGTCTGATGACTGGCAATTCTGTATGCTTGCAACACCCTTGTCAAGAACCGGGACGAAAAAAATGAATTCCCCCCAGACCAGCCCTCCTCCACCCGCCATACGCAACCGCCGTGGCGGCCTGGTGCAGGAAGTGGTGCAACACCTGCAACAACAGATCCAGAGCGGTCAGCTCAAGCCCGGCGACAAGCTGCCCACCGAGTCGGCCGTCATGTCCGATCTGGGCGTGAGCCGCACCGTGGTGCGCGAAGCCATCTCACGCCTGCAGGCCTCTGGCCAGGTGGAAACCCGCCACGGCATCGGCACTTTTGTGCTGGAAGCTCCCACCACGCACAACTTCCGCATTGCCGAACAAGACATGGCCACCATCGACGATGTGATCGCCGTGCTGGAGTTGCGCATCAGCCTGGAAACCGAGGCCGCAGGCCTGGCCGCGCAACGCGCCACACCTGAACAGCTGACCACCATGGCCAATGCGCTGCACGGCTTTGCTGCTGCCATCCACAGCCAGTCGGACGCGGTGCCCAGTGATTTCCAGTTCCACATGGAGGTGGCCAAAGCCACTGGCAACCGGCACTTTGCCGATCTGATGACCTACCTGGGCACGCACATCATCCCGCGCACCCGCATCAAAACCGCCGATCAGGCGCCGGAGGGTCGACAGGCCTACCTGGAACGGGTGCATGGCGAGCACGAGAGCATCTACAACGCCATCTGCAACCACGACACCGAATCGGCCCGTGCCGCCATGCGCACCCACTTGTCCAACAGCCGCGACCGCCTGCGCAAGGCGCGTGATGACAACAAATAAGCCCCAGTTGTACGATGTCTAGCCAAGTCAAAGGGATTGGCCCAGGGTGGACAATCAGCAGTTCCAACTGAACGTCCAAATGTCCATGAGCACTCTGCCCCCCTGTCCCCAATGCCAGTCCGAATTCACCTACGAAGACGGCAACCTCCTGATCTGCCCCAGCTGCGGCCACGAGTGGAACCCGGCCGAAGCCGCCGCCGGTGAAGTGGCCAAAGTCTGGAAAGACGCCAATGGCAACGTGCTGCAGGACGGCGACACCGTCACGCTGGTCAAGGATCTGAAGATCAAGGGCTCCTCGTCCGTCGTCAAGGTCGGCACCAAGGTCAAGAACATCCGCCTGATCGAAGGCGACCACGACATCGACTGCAAGATCGAAGGCTTCGGCCCAATGCAGCTCAAGACCGAATTCGTGAAAAAAGCCTGATCCAGGCATGAGCGAAGGCAACCAGACTTACCTGCCCGAAAGCTTCACGGCCCTGTATGTGCCGCCGGGCAAGGTCAAGCCCAGCATCGGCCTGCGCGAGCTGGCCGAGCGCTACGAACTGTGTGAAGACCTGGCCAACTTGCTGACCGAAAAAGCGGCCAACATGCAGTTCACGCTGGGCATCACCGAAGAGCTGGTGCTGCAGCAATGCGAGCGGGGTCTGCTGGCCGACCCCGCCGTGATCTCGCCAGCGGAGGCCCGCTGGGTGGTCTGCCGCCTGGCCGAGCTGCTTCACTGGCCGATGGACCAACTGCTGCAAAGTCCGGTTGAACCCGGCCCTGTCGCCTAAGTCACCGCCTTGGTCGCACAAGCTGCCAAGATGCGGGCATGAGCTCACCCAACCTGCATTTGCAGCGCATGCTGCACGGCCCCATCCTGCCCACCCTGCTGCGGCTGTCCGCGCCCAATGTGCTGGCCATGGTCATGACCGTGCTGGTGGGCATTGCCGAGACCTATTACGTGGGCCGCCTGGGCACCGCTCCGCTGGCCGCCATGGCGCTGGTGTTCCCGTTTGCCATGCTGACGCAGATGATGTCGGCAGGCGCCATGGGCGGCGGCGTGTCGGCGTCCATCAGCCGCGCACTGGGTGCATCGGACACAGCCCGGGCTCAAACCCTGCTGATGCACGCGCTCTTGATCGGGCTGGGGGCCGGCCTGCTTTACAGCGCCATTTTTCTGCTGGCCGGGCCGGCTTTTTACCGCCTGCTCGGCGGCAAGGAAGCGGTGCTGCACGAGGCTGTGCACTACGCCCAAGTCCTGTTCTCGGGAGCGGTGCTGGTCTGGCTGCTCAACACCCTGGCGTCGATCCTGCGGGGCACGGGCAATATGCGTGTGCCTTCGGTCACGCTGGTGCTGATTTCGGTTTTGCAGATCGTGCTGGGCGGCGCCCTGTCGCTGGGTGCGGGGCCAGTGCCCGCCATGGGCATGGTGGGGGTGGCGCTCGGGCACATCGTCGCCACGGCCACGGGTGTGGCCTATTTTCTGTGGCATTTGATGAGTGGCCGTGCGCGGCTGCGCTTGCAGCTGGCCCGCTTTGACCTGCAACGCGATCTGTTTGCCGACATCCTCAAAGTCGGGGCTGTGGCGTGTTTGTCGCCCCTGCAATCGGTGCTGGCCATTTTGATTTTCACCGGCTTGCTCGCGCAGCTGGGCACCGAAGCCCTGGCCGGTTACGGCATCGGCCAGCGGCTGGAATTTTTGCTGATCCCCATCTCGTTTGGCATTGGCATGGCTTCGGTGCCCATGGTCGGCATGGCCATGGGCTCGGGCAATGTGCAGCGCGCCCGCCGTGTGGCCTGGACCGCAGCCAGTGTGTCGGCCTTCAACCTGGCCTTCATCGGAGCCGTGGTCACCCTGGCCCCGGACCTGTGGGCCCGGTTGTTCACACAGGACGACACCGTGCTCGGCTTTGCACGCCAATACCTGGTGACCGCCGGGCCGGCCTTTGCTTTCTTTGGCTTGGGGCTCACGCTGTACTTTGCCTCGCAAGGCTCAGGCCGCATGGTCGGCCCGGTGCTGGCAGGCACTGCGCGGCTGGTGCTGGTGGCGGGCGCGGGCTACTGGCTGTCACAGCAGCATGCGGCGGCGGGCCATTTCTACGTCCTGGTGGCTTTGGCCATGGTGCTGTACGGGGTGGTCACGGCCGTGGCGGTCAAGCTGACGCCCTGGCAATGACCGGTATCTATTCTGGATTGGCGCCATTGGACGCCTCCATGGCGCAAAACGACAAGACCATCACCTCCGCTTGGAACACCATCGCCCCATGCACAACAAAACCACCCAACTGCTTTTGAACATCGGTCACGCCCTGGACCACATGTTTTTGCTGATTTTTGCCACGGCGGTCACCGCCATGGCCCAGGACTTTGGCGTGGCGCGCTGGGAAGACCTGATGCCCTACAGCGTGGCGGCGTTCTTCTTTTTTGGCTTGGGCTCCATGCCAGCCGGCCGCCTGGGTGACCTGTGGGGTCGGCGTCAGATGATGGTGCTGTTTTTTGTGGGCATCGGCATTGCCGCCCTGCTGGTGGCCATGACCCAGACGCCTGTGCAACTGGCACTGGCCTTGGCCGTACTCGGTTGCGCGGCGTCCATCTACCACCCGGTAGGCATTCCCATGCTGGTGCAGGGCGCGGCGCGTCCGGGCTGGACCATCGGCGTGAATGGCCTGGCGGGCAATCTGGGTCTGGCCGTCGCTGCCGCCGTGACGGGCCTGTTCATCAAGTACTGGGGCTGGCGCATGGCCTTTGTGATTCCTGGCGTGCTGAGCATCGCCTGTGGCCTGCTGTTTGCCCTGTGCACCCCCCGCGAAACCCAGGCCCCGGCGCGCAAGAAAGCCGCAGCGGCGGGCTCGCACGAAGGCATCTCGGTACCCCAGCTGCTGCTGATCATGACGATCGCCGCCACCAGCGGCAACATGTTGTTCAACTTCTCGACCAGCAGCAACTATGAGCTGCTGACCAGCAAGTTCACCGAGGTGTCGCAAGACCCGGCGCAAATCGGCCTGTTCCTGGCCGGGGTGTACATCCTGGCTTCGCTGACGCAGCTGCTGATCGGCCACCTGCTGGACCGAGTGGCCCTGAAAACGCTCTACCGCTCGGTGATCGTGGTGCAGTTGCTGGCCCTGCTGCTGGCCAACAACGTGCAGGGCTGGGGCTTTTATTTTGCGCAACTGGTGTTCATGGCCGCCATCTTTGGGGCCATCCCCTTCACCGACGCGATGGTGGTGAGGTATGTGGACGATGCCATGCGTTCGCGGGTGTCCGGCATGCGCCTGGCGGTGTCGCTGGGGGCCAGCTCACTGGCCGTCTGGCTGATCGGCCCCATCGTCAAGGCATCGGGCTTCACCAGCTTGCTGTGGGTGATGGCGGCCACATCGTGCATCACCTTCGCGGTGGTGAGCCTGCTGCCGCAGCAGCAGGCGACCCACACCTGATCGTGCCTCAGGCCTTGTCCAGGCCCAACAGGCGCACTGCATTGCCCTTGAGGATGCCGGGCATGACTTCAGGTTTGAAGCCCGCAACTTCAAAGTCTTTCATCCAGCGCTCGGGCGTGATGAGCGGGTAGTCGCTGCCAAACAGCACGCGGTCTTTCAGCAGGGTGTTGGCGTACTGCACCAGCTGCTTCGGAAAGTACTTGGGGCTCCAGCCCGACAGGTCGATCCACACATTGGGCTTGTGCGTGGCCAGGCTCAGGGCCTCGTCCTGCCACGGGAAGCTGGGGTGCGCCATGACGATCTGCATGTCGGGCCAGTCGATGGCCACGTCTTCGAGCAGCATGGGGTTGCTGTTTTGCAGGCGCAGACCACCACCGCAGCGCATGCCCGAACCGATGCCGCTGTGGCCGGTGTGAAAGATTGCGGGCAATTTGTATTCGTTGATGACCTCGTAAATGGGCCAGGCCATGCGGTCGTAGGGCAAAAAGCCCTGTACGGTGGGGTGGAACTTGAAGCCCTTGATGCCCTCTTCCTTGATCAGGCGCTCGGCCTCGCGGGCGCCCATCTTGCCCTTGTGCGGGTCGATGCTGGCAAAGGCCATCATCATGTCGCTGTTCTCGCGGGCGGCCTGGGCGATCTCTTCGTTGGGGATGCGGCGGCGGCCCAGCTGCGCTTCGCTGTCCACAGTGAACATGACCAGACCGATCTTCTTTTCGCGGTAGTACGCCACGGTTTCGGCAATGGTGGGACGGCGGTTGGAGCCAAAGTATTTGTCTGCAGCGCGGTCGTATTCCTCGCCGTAGTTGTCAAACGGATTCCAGCAGCTCACTTCGGCGTGGGTGTGGATGTCGATCGCGATCAAGTCCTGGTGTTTCATGGTTTCAAGTCTCCTGAGGTCAGAGGGACGATAGCCGATGTCGCCCCTGGTGGCGGTGGTTCGCAAGACTTCAGCAAGAATTTTTTGGCTAGACCTAGGGTAATCCCCAGGAAAAAAACAGCATCAGCCTGCTCACAATATCGTTATCAATAATAACCTTCTTGGCCGGCAGGTCAAGTCATTTGAGAGACCCACCGATGACAAAGCAAAGCAATCCCATCCTCGACCGTGCCGCTGCCAATGGCGTTTCCCTGGAGATGCAGGGCGCGGTCGCCGTGGTGCGCCTGTGCCGCCCTGCCAAGCGCAATGCCCTGAGCGACGGCCTGATCGAAGCGCTGCGCGATGTCTTTCAGAACCTGCCCGCTGAAGCCGGTGCCGCCGTCATCCACGGCGAAGGCGACCACTTCTGCGCAGGTCTGGATCTGTCGGAACTCAAGGAACGCGATGCCGGTGAAGGCATCCACCACTCGCGCAGCTGGCACGTCGCACTGAACGCGGTCGAGCAAGGCCGCGTGCCCGTGATCGCCGCCCTGCACGGCGCAGTCGTCGGTGGTGGCCTGGAGCTGGCCAGTGCCAGCCACATCCGCGTGGCGGACGAAAGCACCTTCTACGCCCTGCCCGAAGGCACACGCGGCATCTTTGTGGGCGGCGGCGGCTCAGTGCGTGTGCCCAAGCTGATTGGTGCCGCCCGCATGACCGACATGATGCTCACAGGCCGCGTCTACAACGCGGTGGATGGCGAGCGTGTGGGTTTTGCCCAGTACCTGGTGCCCACCGGCAACGCCCTGGCCAAGGCCATCGAGCTGGCCACCCGCATTGCCACCAACGCGCCGCTGACCAACTTTGCCCTGATGCACGCCCTGCCCCGCATCGCCGAGCAACCCGCCGACCATGGTTTCTTCACCGAGGCCTTGATTTCGTCGATTGCACAGTCCGCACCCGAAGCCAAAGCCCGTGTGCGCGCCTTCCTCGAAGGCAAGGCCGCCAAAGTACAAAAAGCCGACTGAGCGCGCTGGAGGAGACAAACATGACCGCCCCCAAATTCCGCCCCCTGAAGTTCGGCGTCACCCGCGTGGCGCTGCGCGATGGCGTGCCTGGCACCCACTACCTGAAGGCCGAGCAAGACCTGCAGGCGTTTCCTGACCGCCTGACCGACCGACTGCAGCACTGGGCCCAGGTCAAGCCCGCGCACACCTTCATGGCGCGCCGCGCCAAGCAAGCCGATGGCAGCTTGGGTGACTGGCAGCACATCAGCTACAGCCAAGCCTGGACAACGGCCCGCAGCATCGCCCAGGGCCTGATCAACCGCGGCCTGAACGCCGAGCGCCCTGTCGCCATCCTGAGCGAAAACAGCCTGGAACACGCTTTGCTGGCACTGGGCTGCCTGATCGCAGGCGTGCCTTACACGCCGGTGTCGCCACCCTATTCGCTGGTCAGCGTGGACTACGACAAGCTCAAGCATGTGCTGCGCACCGTCACCCCCGGCCTGGTGTTTGCACAAGATGCGCGCTATGCCAAAGCCATTGCCGCCACTGTGGGCGAGGACATGGCCATCGTCATGGGCGAAGGCAACGTGGAAGGCCGCCAGAGCACGAGCTTTGCCGAGTTGGCCGCCACCCCAGTGACCAACGCGGTGGACCAGGCCATGGCCGCCACCGGCCCCGACACCGTGGCCAAGTTCCTGTTCACCAGCGGCTCGACCAAACTGCCCAAGGCCGTCATCAACACCAACCGCATGTGGTGCGCCAACCAGCAGCAGATGGCCCAGTCCATGCCGGTGCTCGCCGAGCAGGAGCTGGTGCTGGTGGACTGGCTGCCGTGGAACCACACCTTCGGCGGCAACCACAACTTCGGCATGGTCGTCTTCCACGGCGGCACCATGTACATCGACGATGGCAAGCCCACGCCCGCCCTGATGCACGAGACCTTGCGCAACCTGCGCGAAGTCGCGCCCACGGTGTACTTCAACGTGCCCACCGGCTTCGAGGCCATTGCCAACGCGATGAAGACAGACGACGCCCTGCGCAAGACCTTGCTCTCGCGTGTGCAGATGTTCTTCTACGCCGGGGCCGCGCTGGCACAGCCGGTGTGGGACAGCCTGTACGAATCACAGGAGCGTGAAGTCGGCGAGCGCATCGTCATGACCACGGGTCTGGGCATGACCGAGTCCGGCCCATTCGGCATCTTCGTGACCAACCCCAACGTGCGTGCTGGCGACCTGGGCGTGCCCACCCCCGGCCTGGAGCTCAAGCTGGTGGACATGCAAGGCAAGACCGAGGTGCGTTACCGTGGCCCCAACATCACCCCCGGCTACTGGCGCGCGCCCAACGAAACGAAAGACGCCTTTGACGAAGAAGGCTTCTTCAGCACCGGCGACGCAGTCAAGTGGATTGACGAAACCGATGTGCACCTGGGCCTGAAGTTTGACGGTCGCATTGCCGAAGACTTCAAGCTGGCCACCGGCACCTTCGTGAGCGTGGGCCCGCTGCGCGGCAAGATCATTGCTGCGGGCGCCCCTTACATCCAGGACGCGGTGCTCACCGGCCTGAACATGAAGGAAGTCGGCGCGATGATTTTCCCGACGCCTGCCGTGCGCGCCCTGAGCGGTCTGGCCGCTGATGCCCCCATGTCCGATGTGCTGGCCTCGGCCCCGGTGCTGGCCAAGTTCCAGGAAATCGTCAACGAACTGGCCAAAACCGCCACTGGCAGCGCCAACCGCATCGCCCGCCTGTGCCTGCTGAGCGAGCCGCCCACGATTGACAAGGGCGAGATCACCGACAAGGGCTCGATCAACCAGCGCTCGGTGCTGACGCACCGCGCCGACACGGTGGCGGCCTTGCACGAAGGCACCTTGCACTACATCCTCAAACCCCAATAAGAGAAAAATCATGGCTTCCAAAGGATTCTTCAACGCTTTTGCCGACGTGTGGATGCACGAAGGCGTGCGCACCCCCATGGTGGACTACTGCGGCGCACTGGGCCACATCTCGCCCACGGACCTCGGCATCAAGGCCGCCCGCGAAGCGCTCAAGCGCGCAGGCATCGCCCCCACCGACATCGGTTCGGTCATTACTGGCAACATGGCGCCCGGCGACTTCGACCAGTTCTTCCTGCCCCGCCACATCGGCCTGTACGCCGGTGTGCCGCAAGAAGTGCCCGCCATCATGACCCAGCGTATCTGCGGCACGGGCTTTGAGCTGTTCCGCCAGGCGGGTGAGCAGATTGAAGCAGGCGTGTGCGAGGCCGCGCTGGTGGTTGGCACCGAGAGCATGACGCGCAACCCGATTGCCGCCTTTGACCACCGCACCGGCTTCAAGTTGGGTGCGCCCGTGGGCTTCAAGGACTACATGTGGGAAGCCCTCAAGGACCCGGCAGCTGGCATCAACATGATCCAGACTGCCGAGAATTTGGCCAAGAAATACAACATCACCCGCGAAGAGGTGGACCAGTTCGCCAGCGATTCCTTCGCCAAGGCCGTGGCCGCTCAACAAGCCGGTTTCCATGCGGGTGAGATCGTGCCCGTGGTCACCGAGAAGTTTGAGCTGGAGGGCTACAAAGCCCGTGGCATCAAACTGCAAGGCAAGATCACCGAGGTCAGCACCGACACCCACCCCCGCATCTCGCCACCCGAAGTGCTGGCCAAGCTCAAGTCGGTCTACGACGGTGGCGTACAAACCGGTGGCAACAGCTCGGCCCTGGTCGATGCCGCTGCCGCTTGCGTGGTGACATCTGGCGCTTATGCCAAAGCCCACAACAAGAAGCCGCTGGCCCGCGTGGTCGCCGCTGCGGCCGTGGGCGTGCCGCCTGAAATCATGGGCATCGGCCCGGCCCCGGCCATTCGCCTGCTGCTGGAGCGCGCTGGCCTCACGCTGGACCAGATCGGCCGCTTCGAGATCAACGAAGCCCAAGGTGCGCAGACGCTGGCCGTAGGCCGCGAACTGGGCATGGATTTGAGCAAGCTCAACGTGAACGGTGGCGCGATTGCCCTGGGCCATCCGCTGGCCTGCACGGGCGTGCGCCTGACCATCACCCTGGCGCGTGAACTGCAACGCTCAGGTCTGCGCTATGGCATTTCCAGCGCTTGCGTGGGCGGTGGCCAGGGCATTGCCTTGCTGATCGAAAACCCCGAAGGCGTTTGAACCATCCTGTAGGAGCGGCGACCTCGCCGCGATGAACCCCTGAAATCGCGGCGAGGTCGCCGCTCCCACAACAACTGAAAAGGCAAACAAATGAACATCCAAGGACAAGCAGCATTGGTCACCGGCGGTGGCTCCGGTCTGGGCGAAGCCACGGCCCGCGAACTGGCCCGTCTGGGCGCCAAGGTCGCCGTGCTCGATCTGAACATGGACAACGCCGAGCGCGTGGCCAAAGACATCGGTGGCGTCGCCGTGTCGTGCAACGTGGCCGATGAAGCCAGCATGCAAGCCGCCATCGACACGGCGGCTGCGGCCCATGGCCCCGCCCGCATCCTGATGCAGATCGCCGGCATCGGCTCTGCCAAACGCGTGGTGGGCAAAGACGGCAATGCCGCCCCTCTGGCCGATTTCGCCCGCGTGATCAACGTCAACCTGATTGGCACCTACAACGCGGCACGCCTGTTTGCCGCCGCCTGCGCCAAGCTCGACCCCATGGAAGACAATGCCCGAGGCGTGATGGTGTTCACCGCATCGGTCGCCGCCTTTGACGGCCAGGTCGGCCAGCAGGCCTACAGCGCGTCCAAGGCCGGTGTGGCTGGCATGACGCTGCCCATGGCCCGCGATCTGGCCCAGCACGGCATCCGCGTGTGCACCATCGCCCCAGGCCTGTTTGCCACACCACTGCTCAAGGAACTGCCTGAGCCCGTGCAGCAATCGCTGGCCGCCAGCATCCCCTTCCCCTCGCGCCTGGGCAAGCCCAGCGAATTTGCCGAGCTGGCCTGCCACATCGTGAGCAACGACCACCTGAATGGCGAAACCATCCGCCTGGACGGCGCATTGCGCATGGCCCCCCGCTGAAAGCAGAACATGAGCAAAACCGTTGTCTATGAAGTGGAAGTGATGTTCGGTGACTGCGACCCCGCAGGCATCGTCTTCTTCCCCAACTTCTCCAAATGGATGGACGCCTCGTCCCTGAACTTCTTTGTCAAGTGCGGTGTGCCGCCCTGGCGCGAACTGGTCAAGACGCGCGGCATCATCGGCACGCCACTGCTGGAGATCAACACCAAGTTCATCCGTCCAGCCACCTATGGTGAGCGCATCCAGGTACACACCAGCGTGCAGGAATGGCGCGAAAAGGTCATCGTGCACAAGCACGTCGTCATGCGCGGCGACACCGTGCTGTGTGAAGGCACCGAAGTGCGCGCCTTTTGCATCAAGCACCCTGAAGACCCGGACCGCATCAAGGCCATCCCGGTGCCCGAAGACATCAAGGCCCTGTGCAGCTGACCCTTTTCAAGTTTCCCTCTGTGTTTTTCAACCCCCCTTTCATTAGGAGACAAGCATGAACTTCAAGAAAACCCTGCTGACCCTGGCCATCGCTGCCACTGCCAGTTCCGCCGCTCTGGCCGACATCAAGATCGGTGTCAGCCTGGCCTTGACCGGCCCCGGCTCTGGCCTGGGCATCCCGATGCAGAACCAGCTCAAGTTGTTCCCACAAACCATCGCTGGTGAAAAAGTTCAATTGATCGTGCTGGACGACGCCACCGATCCCGGCAAAGGTGCTGCCAACGCCCGCCGCTTCGTGACCGAAGACAAAGTCGACATGATCATCGGCTCATGCATCACTGCCGTGGCCGCCGCCATGACCGACATCGCCGCCGAAGCCAGCACCGTGCAGCTGGCCGGCTCGCCCGTGGGCGTGCCTGCAGGCAAGGACAAGTGGATGTTCCGTCTGCCCCAGTCCAACACCGTGATTGGCCACGCCATGGTGGAGCACATGAAGAAGCAAGGCATCAAAACTGTCGGCTTCCTGGGCTACACCGACGCCTACGGCGAGCAATGGCTCAAGGAAATCACACCGCTGCTGGACAAGGCCGGTATCAAACTGGTCGGCACCGAGCGCTTTGCCCGCACCGACACCAGCGTGACCCCACAAGCCCTCAAGCTGGTGGCGGCCAACCCTGACGCCATGCTGGTCGTGGCCTCCGGTTCTGGCGCGGCCATGCCCCAACTGGGGCTGCTGGAGCGTGGCTACAAAGGCAAGATCTACCAGACACACGCCGCTGCCACCATGGACCTGATGCGCGTGGGCGGCAAGGCGGTCGAAGGCACTTTCGTGGCTGCAGGTCCCGTCATCGTGCCTGACCAGCTGCCCGACAGCCACCCTTCGAAGAAAGTCGCTCTGGACTTCGTGGCCAAGTACGACAAGGCCTACGGCACCGGCAGCCACAACCAGTTCTCTGGTCACGCTTATGACGCCCAGATCGCTCTGGAAAAAGCCATTCCCATGGCGCTGAAGAAGGCCAAACCCGGCACCGTCGAATTCCGTACTGCGCTGCGTGACGCGATGGAAACCATGGGCCGCACCGTGTTCGCGCATGGCGTGATGAACTGGACAGCGGCTGACCACTGGGGCTACACCATGGAAACAGGTGTGGTCATGAAAGTGGCCGACGGCAAGTTCAAGGTCGAATAAGACCTCTGCCGCGCAGGGCTAGCCCTGCGCGGACTGTTTCACCGTGCCCGCCGGGGCGGGCCCTACAAATACCCCCGACCGAACGTTTCTTTCCAAGGCTTCCCATGGACTTCTCCATTGCCAGCATCCTGCTGCTTGACGGCGTGACCAACGGCGCGATCTATGCCCTGCTCGGGCTGGCCACCGTGCTCGTGTTCACCGTCACACGGGTCATCTTCATTCCGCAAGGCGAGTTTGTCGCCTACGGCGCTCTCACTCTGGCCATGATGCAGACCGGCAAAACGCCTGGTACGGTCTGGCTGTTGTTGATCCTGGCCATCGTGGCCTCACTCATGGAGTTTGTTGAGCGCTGGCGCCACCATGGCAATGCGGTACGTGCGTTCAAATCCGGCCTCAAGACCCTGGCATTTCCTCTGCTCATTGCAGCGGTGTCCATCTGGGCAGCGCCACAGCAGTTCCCTCTTTGGGTGCAGGCCGCACTGAGCATCGCCATCGTCACCGCTTTTGGCCCTTTGGTTTACCGTGTGGCTTACCAGTCGCTTGAAGCCGCCACGCCGCTGGTGCTGCTGATCGTCTCGGTCGGCGTGCATTTCGCCATGACCGGCCTGGGCCTGCTGTTCTTCGGTGCCGAAGGTTTCCGCAATCCCTCGTTCTGGGAAGAGCGCTTTGCACTCGGCCCCGTCACCCTGTCGGGCCAGACCGTCATCATCTTTGCTGTCTCGCTGGCCCTGATCGTGTTGATGTGGCTGTACTTTGAAAAATCGCTGCGCGGCAAGGCCCTGCGTGCCACCGCTGTCAACCGCACGGGGGCCCGGCTGATGGGGATTTCCACCCATGCTTCTGGCCAGCTTACCTTTTTGTTGGCGGCCCTCATCGGCGCGCTGTCGGGCCTTTTGATTGGCCCCACCACCACCGTGTTTTACGACTCGGGCTTCCTGATCGGTCTCAAGGGCTTTGTGGCCGCCGTGGTCGCAGGTCTGTCGAGCTACCCCGGTGCCCTGGTAGGTGCCCTGTTCGTTGGCATCGTTGAAGCCTTCGGCGCTTTCTGGGCGAGTGCTTTCAAAGAGGTGATCGTGTTCACCCTGGTCCTTCCCATCCTCCTCGTGCGCTCACTGCGCAGTGGCCATTCAGACGAGGAGCACTGACATGTCGAATAAGAACCTCCCCATCCTGCTGTTGGCCCTGGCCGTTCCAGTCATCGCCCTGCTGCCCCTGCCCGACTTCTGGATTGCCCAGCTCAACTACATCGGTCTGTACGCCCTGGTCTCTCTGGGCCTGGTGCTGCTGACCGGCGTCGGTGGCCTCACCTCGTTTGGCCAAGCGGCCTTCGTGGGCATCGGCGCCTACACCACCGCTTGGCTCACGCTCAACACCGGGATGTCGCCCTGGCTGACCTTGTTCGTTGGCCTGGCCTTCACCGCCGTCAGCGCCGTCATCGTCGGCCTGATCACGCTGCGCATGTCGGGCCACTACCTGCCGCTGGCCACCATCGCCTGGGGCCTGTCACTCTACTACCTCATGGGCAACCTCGACGCCCTGGGCAAGTACGACGGCCTGCTGGGCCTCAAGAGCCTCTCGGCCTTTGAGGTGGACATTGGCCAGGGCCGTCTGTTCTTTGTCCTTTGCTGGGCCATTTTGATTGCCGGTGCGGTGGCGCTGATCAATCTGCTGGACTCGCGCCCGGGCCGAGCCATCCGCTCGCTCAAGGGCGGCACGCAGATGGCCGAGGCCATGGGCATCAGCACCTTCCGCTACAAGGTCACCATCTTCGTGATCGCTGCGCTGTTCGCCTCGGTGGCGGGCTGGCTGCTGGCGCACTTCCAGCGCACCGTCAACCCCTCGGCCTTCGGCCTGAAGATGGGCATCGAATACCTGTTCATGACCGTGGTCGGTGGCGTGGGTTATGTCTGGGGTGCCATCGTGGGCGCCGGTCTGGTCAAGCTGCTCGACGATTACCTGCAAGTCGCCCTGCCCGCCTTGATTGGCACCAGCGGCAGTTACGAGGTCATCGTCTTTGGCGTCGCCCTGGTGCTGGTGCTCAAGTACCTGCCTGATGGCCTGTGGTCGGTCGTGGCACGCAAACTGCCCAGCCCGCCACGCAAGGTGGATTGGCAAAACGCACCGGACCTGCCTGCACGCAGCAAGCCTGCACCCGGCGATCTGGTGCTGCAAGTGGACAAGATCCGCAAACAGTTCGGTGGCCTGACCGCCGTCAACGACATCAGCTTCAACATCGCGGCAGGTCAGATCGTCGGTCTGATCGGCCCCAATGGTGCTGGAAAATCCACCACCTTTAACCTGATCACCGGTGTGCTGTCCAAGACCAGCGGGCAAGTCCTGTTCCGGGGCAACGACATCAGCGCCTTGCCTTCCCGCGACATCTCGCGTCAAGGCATGGCCCGCACCTTCCAGCACGTCAAGATGATTGCCGACATGACCGTGCTTGAGAACGTGGCCATGGGCGCCTACACCCGGGGCAACAGGGGCGTGGTCTCGTCCATGCTCCGCACCAACCAGGCCGAAGAACAAAGCCTGATGAAAGAAGCCCAGCGCCAGCTGGAGCGCATCGGCATGGGCGCTTACCTGCACGAGCAGGCGGGCAACCTGGCCATGGGCCCGCAGCGCTTGATGGAAATTGCACGAGCGCTGTGCTGCGATCCGGCCCTGCTGCTGCTGGACGAACCCGCTGCCGGTCTGCGCCACAAGGAAAAACAAGCCCTGGCCACTGTGCTGCGCCAGCTGCAAGGTGAAGGCATGAGCATCTTGCTGGTCGAGCACGACATGGACCTGGTGATGAACGTGTGCGACCACCTGGTGGTGATGGAGTTCGGCACGCTGCTGACCCAAGGCACACCCGCTGAAATTCAGGCCAGCCCAGCCGTGCGTGCGGCTTACCTCGGAACGGAACACTGATATGGTAACCCCACTCCTCAAAGTCACAGACCTGCGTGCGGGCTACGGCAAGGCCGAGGTGCTGCACGGCCTGAGCATCGAGGCCGACAAAGGCAGCGTGATCACCGTGATCGGCCCCAATGGCGCGGGCAAGTCCACCTTCCTCAACAGCCTGATGGGCATCTTGCCCAGCAAGGGCCGCATCGAGTTCGAAGGTCAGTCCATCGAAGAACTCACTCTTGAAGAGCGGGTGATGCAGGGCATTGCCCTGGTGCCTGAAAAGCGTGAACTGTTTGGCACCATGAGTGTCGAGGACAACCTGGTGCTGGGCGGCTACCGCCAGATGCGCCTGGGCAACGCTCAGTGGCGTTCTCGCCTGGACGATGTGTTTGACCTGTTCCCGCGCCTGAAAGAGCGCCGTGCACAGGAAGCCGGCACCCTGTCGGGCGGTGAGCGTCAGATGCTGGCCGTGGGCCGTGCCCTGATGTCGCGTCCCTCGGTGCTGATGCTGGACGAACCCAGCCTGGGCCTGGCCCCGCTGATCGTCAAGGACATCTTCTCCATCATCGAGACCTTGCGCCAGACCGGCGTGACCATCGTGCTGGTAGAGCAAAACGCCCGCGCCGCGCTGGCCGTGGCCGACCAGGGCTATGTGCTGGAGATGGGCGAGATCGGTCTGCATGGCAAGGCCTCGGACCTGGCGCAAGACCCCCGCGTGATCGACACCTACCTGGGTGCCGCTAAAAAGTAATTGACGGAACTGACCATGAACGCCTACCAACCCCGCACCGACGACATGCAGTTTGTGTTGTCCCGCGTCCTGAACGCACCGGCCCAACTGCAAGCCCTGCCCGCCTTTGCCGAGGTGGACCCGGAACTCATGCAGCAGGTGCTGGATGAAGCGGGTAAGTTTGTGGGTGAAGTCATCGCCCCGCTCAACCGAGACGGCGACGAGATCGGCGCGCAGTGGAAAGATGGCGCAGTCACCATGCCCCCGGGCTTCAAGGACGCTTACCAGTCCTTCTGGCAATCGGGCTGGCCTGCTTTGGCAGCCAGTGCCCAAGACGGCGGCCAAGGCCTGCCCAGTGTGCTCGAAGCCATGCTCTACGAAATGCTGTCCGCCGCCAACCACGGCTGGACCATGGCCCCAGGCCTGCTGCACGGTGCTTACGAGTGCATCAAGCACCACGCCAGCGACGAGCTGAAAGCACAGTACCTCGAAAAAGTGGCCACCGGCGAATGGCTGGCCACCATGTGCCTGACCGAGCCGCACGCCGGCTCGGACCTGGGCCTGTGCCGCACCAAGGCCGTGCCACAGGTCGACGGCACTTACCTGCTCTCGGGCACCAAGATTTTCATCTCAGGCGGCGAACACGACCTGACCGACAACATCGTTCACCTGGTGCTGGCGCGCCTGCCCGATGCCCCGCCCGGCCCCAAAGGCCTGTCGCTGTTCCTGGTACCCAAGTTCTACCCCGACGGTTCAAGAAGTCGTGTGCATTGCGACCGCATCGAAGAAAAAATGGGCCTGCACGGCAGTCCCACCTGCGTGATGCGCTTTGACGAAGCTGCCAGCCAGATCGTGGGAGAGCCGGGCAAAGGCCTGAACGCGATGTTCGTGATGATGAACGCCGCCCGCCTGCATGTGGCCTTGCAAGGCATTGGCCTGCTGGATGCCGCTTGGCAAAAGGCCGATGCCTACTCGCAAGAGCGCCGCCAGATGCGTGCGCCCGGTAAAGGCAAAAGCGCAGGCGAGGCGGACCTGATTGGCGAACATCCCGCCATGCGCCGCATCCTCGACACACAACGCAGCTGGGTCGATGCCGGTCGCGTGCTGGCTTACCGCACCGCGCTCGAACTCGACTTGATCAAACACAGCGCAGACGCCGACACGCAAGCCGCAGCGCAACGCTGGTGCGCTCTGGTCACGCCGGTCATGAAAGCCGTCTTCACCCACCAAGCCTTCCACGGCGGCAGTGACTGCCTGCAGGTGTTTGGTGGCCACGGCTATGTGCGTGAGTGGGGTATCGAGCAGATCGTGCGCGACGCCCGCGTGGCCATGATCTACGAAGGCACCAACGAGATTCAGGCGATTGACCTACTGGTGCGCAAAGTGCTGGCCGATGGCGGCCAGAGCATGAACGCCCTGCTTGACATGCTGGCCGCTGACTTGCCACAAGGCGCCAAGGCCAGCGCTGCAGCACAAACCCGCATCCAGACACTGCGCACCGTGACCGAGAAAATCGTCAAGACGGCACCGCAAGACGCCGCATTGGCCTTCCGCGTGGCCGACGACTACCTGCGCGCCGTGGCCCTGGTGCTGATGGACTGGGCCTGGCTGCGCATCGAAGCTGGCCTGGACGACACCACCCCCAACGCCGACACGCGCTGGCGTGCGCCTGCCCAAGCGCTGCGCAACAGGGTGCTGCCCGAGTTCCAGATGCGCACCTTCATCATCGTGCAGCAGTGCACATCGGTGGCAGGCTAAACACGCCAGGAACACCCGCGCCATGGCCAATGCAGTACCGTCCCGCGCCAAGCGTCCCGCCAGCAAGAGCCCGACAAGCCGTCACAGCCTGCCAGCCGTGACAGCGGTCGATCAGGTAGACACGTCCTACCTGCAAACCCTGCTGGGCTACAACGCCCGACGCGCCGCGCTGACCATCATCGAAGGCTTTCTGGAGCGCATGGCCGAATTCGGCTTGCGTCCGGTGGATTTTTCGGTGATGTCGGTGATCCAGCACAACCCGGGTGTGACGTCACGCCAGTTGTGTGCTGCGCTGAACCTGCTGCCACCCAACCTGGTGGGGCTGATCCAGTCGCTCGAAGCCCGTGGCCTGATCCACAGGCAGCCGCACCCCACCGATGGCCGCGCAGTGGGTTTACACCCCACACCCGAAGGTTCAGCCCTGATCCAGCAGGCCGAACTGGCCGCCACCGACCTGGAAGTGGCCCGCTCTGCGCGGCTGACGACAGCACAGCGCAAAACGCTGCTGGATTTGCTGCAAAAAATTTACCTGTAGCAGCGACGATCCCGTCGCCATCTCAGCGGTTTGCCCGCTCGGCCAGGAACATCTCGATGCGCCGGTTGCGCGCTCGCCCTGCCTCGGTGGCATTGTCGGCAATCGGTTCGCGCTCGCCGCGTCCATCGATGCTGATGCGACTGGCACTCACCCCACGACTGACCAGATAGTCCCTGGCGCTTTGCGCCCGATTCACCGACAAAGGATCGTTGACCGCATGGCTGCCAATGTTGTCCGTGTGCCCGACGATGCGCACCTCCATCGTTGGCTGCTGGGCCAGCCCTTGCGCAAACTGGTCCAGGACAGGGCGCAGGCCGGGCTTGATGTCATGACTGCCCGAATCAAATGAAATGTCACTCGGGATGGTCAGCTTGAGTTGCTGGTCTGCAGTCCGCGTGACCTCTGTCCCGGTGCCTGCAGTCGCGGCTTCCATGGCGCGCTTTTTGTCCTCCATGTTTTTCGACCAGACATAGCCCCCCAGGGCACCGAGCCCAGCACCGATGGCGGTTGAGCGGGTGTCATGGCCCAGCAACTGCCCTGCGACAGCTCCGATCAAAGCCCCTGTGCCCGTGCCCTTTTGCTCTGGGCTGGCCGTTGTGCAGGCGGCAAGCAAGACACCGCAGGCCACCATCAGTGCGCCTTGACCAGATCGGAATGTGGTGTTCATCATGTGTCATCTCCTCCATGGCGCCCCACTCTAGCGGGCAAGCGATCGCAGGTCTGTGCAGCACCTCACAGGCCCCTGTGCGACAGCGCACCGTCTGTGCTTCTGGCATGCTGGCGTTTCGTCGCTTTTCCCTGACCGCACCATGAGCCACTCTGCACTGCCCCACGACCACGACCACGCCTGTCTGATTGGCCGCCTTTGGCAAGTTGGCCTTGGAGCCACCCTCGTCGCCATTCACTCGGGGCAGGTCCATGACCTGTCCAGGCTTGCCCCCACCAGCAGCGCCCTGCTGGACATGGTGCAACCGGCCAGGCAGGTGCGTCAATTCATCGCCTCGGGCCAGGCCCCGCTGCTGGCCCAGGCCATCGATGCACTGAACAACTCGGACGAGACTGTTCGCGATGTACTGCGCCCTTGGTTCATGGCCCCTTGCGATCTGCAGGCCATCAAGGCTGCTGGTGTGACCTTTGTCGCCAGCATGCTGGAGCGTGTGATCGAAGAGCAGGCCCGTGGCGATGCCAGCCGGGCCGAAGCCGTGCGGCAGGCGGTGGTGGCTGTGATTGGTGACAACCTGCGGAGTGTGAAACCCGGCTCACCTGAGTCGGCCAAGCTCAAGGACGTGCTGCTGGCCCAGGGCATGTGGTCGCAGTACCTGGAGGTGGGCATCGGGCCTGACGCCGAAATCTTCACCAAATCCCAGCCCATGAGCGCGGTGGGCACCGGGGCCATGGCAGGCATTCACCCCGCAAGCCAGTGGAACAACCCCGAGCCCGAAGTGGTGCTGGCCGTCAACTCGCGTGCCGAGGTGGTGGGTGCCACCTTGGGCAACGATGTGAACTTGCGCGACTTTGAGGGCCGCAGCGCCCTGCTGCTGGGCAAGGCCAAGGACAACAACGCCAGTTGCGCCATCGGCCCGTTCATTCGCCTGTTTGACGAGCACTTCGGCATCGACGATGTGCGCCAGTGCGATCTGAGCCTCAAAGTGCAAGGCCCCGAGGGCTTTGTCATGCAGGGCAGCAGCTCGCTCAGCCAGATCAGCCGCGATCCGCTGGACCTGGCAAGCCAGGCCATGGGCCCCTGCCACCAGTATCCGGACGGCATGATGCTGTTTCTGGGCACCATGTTCGCCCCCACGCAAGACCGACACGGCGCGGGCCAGGGATTCACGCATGTGGTGGGCGACACGGTCAGCGTGTCCACACCGAAGCTGGGCACGCTGACCAACACCATCACCACCTCGGACCAGGCCGCCCCCTGGACCTACGGAGTGCGTGCCTTGCTGAGTGACCTGGCACGGCGCGGGCTGCTGGCATAATTTTGGCTTCTGCCATCCTGGCTGCAGCGCTCTGCGCTCGGCCTTTGCCACTTCCAGAAAGCTCCCCATGAACACCACCCCCTCCGGCCTGCAATACGAAGACACCGTGGTCGGCGAAGGCACCGAAGCCAAGCCAGGCCAGGACGTTGTCGTGCACTACACCGGCTGGCTCTACAAGGACGGCCAGCAAGGCGCCAAATTCGATTCCAGCAAAGACCGTCGCGACCCCTTTGTGTTCCCACTGGGTGCTGGCATGGTCATCAAGGGCTGGGACGAAGGCGTGGCCGGCATGAAAGTCGGTGGCCAGCGCACCCTGATCATCCCGTCCGAGCTGGGCTACGGTGCCCGTGGTGCAGGCGGCGTGATCCCACCCAACGCCACCCTCAAGTTCGACGTTGAGTTGCTGGCGGTCGAGTAAGCCTCCTCTCGTGTGGGAGCCGCGCCTTGTGGGAGCGGCGCCCCCGCCACAAATGGGCGGTCATGGACCACACGTATTCGCCCCGGGGGCGGGGCTCTCACATCAGGCGGGGCTCCAACACCGAGCGTCTTCAAAAAATACCCCTTGAAATTCCCGGGCTTGACCTCAGTTAGGAGGTCTAGCCCCTGTTTTGCTGTTTTTTTAAGCACTCATGTCTGAAAACACCCCTTCACAAGACGCCGCAGAAGCGGCTCCCGAATCCGCCGCGCCCACCGCGGCACCAGAACTGGATCTGGCCGCCCAGCTGGCCGAACTTCAAGCCAAGAACGCCGAACTGGCCGACCTGTACCTGCGTGCCCAGGCCGATGTGCAAAACGCCCGCCGCCGTGCCGACGAAGAAATCAGCAAGGCCCGCAAGTTCGCCGTCGAAGGCTTTGCCGACAGTCTGCTGCCCGTGCTGGACAGCCTGGAAGCCGGTCTGGCCATCCCCAATGCCACGCTGGAGCAGATCCGCGAAGGTTCTGAAGCCACCTTGCGCCAGCTCAAGAGCGCGCTGGAGCGCAACAAGGTGATCGAGATCAACCCGACCGCAGGCACCAAGTTCGACCCTGCCCAGCACCAGGCCATCAGCATGGTGCCTGCCGAGCAGGAGGCCAACACCGTGGTCACCGTGCTGCAAAAAGGCTACCTGATCGCCGAGCGCGTGCTGCGTCCGGCCCTGGTGACCGTCTCGGCACCTAAATAAACCCTCAAATGACCTTTTTGGCGCAAGGGGACTTGAAAAGTCCTCCCTGCGCCCCACTTGCAGACCATCTGCACTTTCACTGAATTTCGGAGTAAAAAAATGGGAAAAATCATCGGTATTGACTTGGGCACCACCAACTCGTGCGTGGCCATCATGGAAGGCAACACCACCAAAGTGATCGAGAACGCTGAAGGCGCTCGCACCACACCCTCCATCATTGCCTACCAGGAAGACGGCGAGATCCTCGTCGGCGCTTCGGCCAAACGCCAGGCCGTCACCAACCCCAAGAACACGCTGTACGCCGTCAAACGTTTGATCGGTCGCAAGTTCAGCGAAAAAGAAGTTCAAAAAGACATCGACCTGATGCCCTACACCATTGCCAAAGCCGACAACGGTGATGCCTGGGTGGAAGTGCGCGGCAACAAGATGGCGCCGCCCCAGATCAGCGCTGAGATCCTGCGCAAGATGAAGAAAACCGCCGAAGACTACCTCGGCGAAGAAGTCACCGAAGCCGTCATCACCGTGCCCGCTTACTTCAACGACGCCCAGCGCCAGGCCACCAAGGACGCCGGTCGCATTGCCGGTCTGGACGTCAAGCGCATCATCAACGAGCCCACCGCTGCGGCCCTGGCTTTTGGCCTGGACAAGCAGGAAAAAGGTGACCGCAAGATCGCCGTGTATGACCTGGGTGGCGGCACATTCGACGTGTCCATCATTGAAATCGCTGACGTGGACGGTGAAAAGCAGTTCGAAGTGCTGTCGACCAACGGCGACACCTTCCTGGGTGGCGAAGACTTTGACCAACGCATCATCGACTTCATCATCGAAGAATTCAAGAAAGAGTCCGGTGTCAACCTCAAACAGGACGTGCTGGCCCTGCAACGCCTGAAAGAAGCGGCAGAGAAAGCCAAAATTGAGCTGTCCTCGTCTTCGGCGACCGATGTCAACCTGCCCTACATCACGGCCGACGCCACCGGCCCCAAGCACCTGAACGTCAAGCTCACCCGCGCCAAGTTCGAGTCGCTGGTGGACGAGCTGATCGAGCGCTCGATTGCGCCTTGCCGCACCGCCATCAAGGATGCAGGTATCAGCGTCAGCGACATTGACGACGTGATTCTGGTCGGCGGCCAGTCGCGCATGCCCAAAGTGCAGGAAAAGGTCAAAGAATTCTTTGGCAAAGAGCCACGCAAGGACGTGAACCCCGACGAAGCCGTGGCCGTGGGCGCCGCCATCCAGGGCCAGGTGCTCTCGGGCGACCGCAAGGACGTGCTGCTGTTGGACGTGACCCCGTTGTCGCTGGGCATCGAAACCATGGGCGGTGTCATGACCAAGATGATCACCAAGAACACCACCATCCCGACCAAGTTCGCCCAGACCTTCTCGACCGCTGAAGACAACCAGCCAGCCGTGACGATCAAGGTGTTCCAGGGTGAGCGCGACATCGCCAGTGGCAACAAACTGCTGGGTGAGTTCAACCTCGAAGGTATTCCACCCGCATCGCGTGGCACGCCCCAGATCGAAGTGTCGTTCGACATCGACGCCAACGGCATCTTGCACGTGGGCGCCAAGGACAAGGGCACCGGCAAGGAAAACAAGATCACGATCAAGGCCAACTCCGGTCTGTCGGAAGACGAGATCCAGCAAATGGTGAAAGACGCCGAGCTGAACGCGGCCGAAGACAAGAAAAAGCTGGAGCTGGTACAAGCCCGCAACCAGGGCGAAGCCTCGGTGCACAGCGTCAAGAAGAGCCTGACCGAGCACGGTGACAAGATCGAGGCAGCCGAGAAGGAAGCCATCGAAAAAGCCATCAAGGAACTGGAAGAAGTGCTGACGGGCGAGGACAAAGACGCCATCGACAGCAAGACCGAAGCCCTGATGACGGCCAGCCAGAAGCTGGGCGAGAAGGTGTATGCCGAGATGCAGGCGCAGCAAGCTGCCGCCGGTGCCGGTGCTGCCGAAGCCAAGCCCCAGGACGACAACGTCGTGGACGCAGAAGTCAAGGAAGTCAAAAAGGACTGATGTCCTCCGCCTGCGGCCTTGGCCGCAGCCTCGCCGCGCAAGCCGATTCAGCCATCTGAATCGCCTTCGCGGCGTTCTTGTTCCAACGGTTTGATTCGCACATGGCCAAACGAGATTTTTACGAAGTGCTGGGCGTTGCCAAAAACGCCTCAGACGAAGACATCAAGAAGGCTTATCGCAAGCTGGCGATGAAGTACCACCCTGACCGCAACCAGGGGGATGCGGCCAAGGAGGCCGAAGCCAAATTCAAGGAAGTCAAGGAAGCCTACGAGATGCTGTCCGACTCGGACAAGCGTGCAGCTTATGACCAGTACGGTCACGCTGGCGTCGATCCCAATATGCGGGGCGGCCCAGGCGGGGCTGAAGGCTTTGGTGGCTTCGGCGAGGCCTTTGGTGACATCTTTGGCGACATCTTTGGTGGCGGCGGCCGTGGTGGTCGCAGTGGCCGCCAGGTCTTCAGGGGCAATGACCTGAGCTACGCCATGGAGGTCACCCTGGAAGAAGCCGCCAACGGCAAGGATGCGCAGTTGCGCATTCCGAGTTGGGAAGAATGCGACACCTGCAGCGGCTCTGGCGCCAAACCCGGCACCAGCGCCAAAACCTGCTCCACCTGCCACGGTCAAGGCCAGGTGCAGATGCGTCAGGGCTTTTTCAGCGTGCAGCAAACCTGCCCACACTGCCGCGGCACGGGCAAGATCATTCCCGATCCTTGCGGCACCTGCCACGGCCAGGGCAAGCTCAAGAAACAAAAGACACTGGAAGTCAAAATCCCGGCCGGCATCGACGATGGCATGCGCATCCGCAGCGCAGGCAATGGCGAGCCCGGCACCAATGGCGGGCCTGCGGGCGACCTGTACATCGAGATTCGCCTCAAGAAACACGACATCTTTGAGCGCGATGGCGATGACCTGCACTGCGCCGTGCCGATCAGCTTCACCAAAGCGGCCTTGGGCGGCGAGATCGAAGTGCCCACGCTGGGCGGCAAGGCGGCCATCGACATCCCCGAAGGCACACAAACTGGCAAGCAATTCCGTCTGCGCGGCAAAGGCATCAAGGGCGTGCGGGCCAGCTACCCTGGCGACCTGTACTGCCACATCACGGTGGAGACCCCGGTCAAGCTCACCGAGCATCAGAAAAAATTGCTCAAGGAGTTTGACGAGTCCCTGAAGAAAGGTGGCGCCAAGCACCAGCCCTCCGAAGGCAGCTGGACCGACAAGCTCAAAGGTTTTTTTGGTGCTTGAGTCCGACTGAACCCCGAAGGGCCTGCAAATGCAGGCCCTTTTTCTTGATGCCCATCAATAAAACCCAGCACTTGCGGTCTACCATGGGGCCATGAGCGCAACCATCACTTTCCTCGGCGGAGCCGACACCGTCACCGGCTCCAAATACCTGGTTGAACACAACGGCCAGCGCCTGCTGGTCGATTGCGGACTGTTCCAGGGCTACAAGCAGCTGCGCTTGCGCAACTGGCATCCCCTGCCTGTGGCCGCCAGCCAGATCGATGCGGTGGTTCTGACACACGCCCACCTGGACCACAGTGGTTACCTGCCCCTCTTGGTCAAGGAGGGCTACACAGGGCAAGTGCATGCCACCACCGGCACCTGCGATCTGTGCCGCATCCTGCTGCCCGACAGCGGGCACATCCAGGAAGAAGACGCGTTCTTTGCAAACCGGCATGGCTTTTCCAAGCATTCGCCCGCCTTGCCGCTGTACACCAAGCAGGACGCCATTGACAGCCTGAAACAACTGCAAGCCGAACACCTGGGGCAATGGTTTGAACCCATTCGGGGATGGAAGGCCCGCTTCCAGAGCGCTGGCCACATTCTGGGCGCAGCCAGCCTGCTGCTCGAAGTGGCCGGACGGCGCATCCTGTTTTCAGGCGATCTGGGCCGCCCCGACGACACACTGATGAACCCGCCCGAGCCCCCACCGCAGGCCGACACCGTGCTGATCGAATCCACCTATGGTGACCGTCAACACCCACAGGAAAAGCTGTTCACCGAACTGGGCCCCTTGCTGCAAAAACTGGCCAAGCGCGGCGGTGTGGCGGTGGTGCCCGTGTTTGCCGTGGGTCGGGCGCAGGCGGTTCTGCACACCATTGCCCAGCTCAAGGCGGCAGGCGAGTTGCCTAAAGGGCTGCCCATTTTCCTGGACAGCCCGATGGCCATCCATACCACCGCCTTGTTTGCGCGGCACATGGGTGAGCACCGATTGGATCTGGCCGAAGTCCATGCCATGGACAGGGTGGCCACCATGCTGGAAACGCCCGAGCAATCCAAATCGCTGGCTGCGCGCCATGGACCGATGGTGATTCTGGCGGCCAGCGGCATGGCCACCGGTGGGCGCGTGCTCCATCACCTGGCCAATTACGCAGGTGACCACCGCAACATGGTGATCTTGACCGGCTACCAGGCGCCGGGCACACGTGGTGCCACACTGGCCAGCGGACGCAGCACGGTGCGCATTCACGGACAGGATGTGGCAGTTCGGGCCGAAGTGGTGCAAATCGAATCCGCATCGGCCCACGCCGACAGCAACCAGCTGGTGTCGTGGCTGCACAAAATGCCCAGCGCCCCTGGGCAGGTGTATGTGGTGCACGGCGAACGTGAAGCCTCTGACGCGCTGCGCCAGCGCATCGAGCATGAGATCAAATGGCGTGCCGTGGTGCCCGAGCAAGCCTCGGTTTGGCCCTTGTAAGACGGGGGCATGGAACAAGCGAAGCGGCTGAGGGACAATCGGGGTCTGCTTTGCACTCCCCCGTCATGATCCGTCATTTCCTGCGCACCTGGGCACCCTCAGGCCTGCATCCTCTGTGGTTCACATCGGCCACCACCTTGTGGCTGGTCACACTGGCCAATGTGCCGCTGTGGCGTCAGCTGTACCAACTGCCTGAAGTCAATGGCTTCAGAGGTTGCTTGTTCGGGCTGGGCATGGCCGCCATGATCGCAGGCCTGACGCATGCCCTGATCAGCCTGCTCAATGCACGCAGATTGCTCAAACCCGTGCTGAGTCTGTTCCTGCTCAGCGCCGCATCCGGCGCTTACTTCATGCTGAGTTATGGGATCGTGATTGACCCAACCATGATCCAGAACGTGGCACAGACCGACCCCCGCGAAGCAGCAGACCTGTTGAACTGGCGCATGCTGGTGATCTTGGGTTTTCTGGGTGGATTGCCTGTCTGGGTTCTGTGGCAAGTGCCCCAAAAGCCTCTGGGCGCGCTGCAGCGCTGGATGGGCAACGGCATTTCCGTGCTGTTGTCGATCGCACTGATGGTGTTGAGCTTGCTGGTCATCTACCAGGACTTTGCCTCGGTGATGCGCAACCACACCCAGATCCGCTACCTGATCAATCCGCTCAACAGCTTTTTTTCTGTCGGCTGGGTGGCCGCACAGCCTCTGCAACGCGAAAGCACGGTCCTTCTGCCGCTGGGGGAAGATGCACAGATGGCACTGCCCACCGGGCAAGCGCCCGCCACCATCGTGCTGGTGCTGGGTGAAACCGCACGCATGGGCAACTTCGGCATCAACGGCTATGAACGCAACACCACGCCGCGCCTTGCGCAATCTGACGTGGTGAGCCTACAAGGCGTGATGTCGTGCGGCACGAGCACCGCCGCATCCGTGCCCTGCATGTTCTCGCATCTGGGGCGAGGTGGCTACGACAAGCGCCCGGCCAACTACGAAACCGTGCTCGATGTGCTGCAACGTGCCGGGCTGGCGGTGCTGTGGGTGGACAACCAGTCTGGCTGCAAGGGGGTTTGTGATCGCGTCCCGCAAGCGAGCACCAGTGAGCTCAAAATCAGCCCGTATTGCGACGGGGGCGAATGCCACGACGAAGTCATGCTGCAAGGACTGCAGGCCCGCATCGCCGAACTACCCGCCGAGCGGCGCGCCAAAGGCACCGTGATCGTGATGCACCAGATGGGCAGCCATGGCCCCGCGTATTACAAGCGCGTACCGGGTGCCTTCAAGAAGTTCCAGCCCGAATGCGCGAGCAACGCGCTGCAGGACTGCTCGCGCGAACAGGTGGTCAATGCCTACGACAACACCATCCTCTACACCGACCACTTCCTGGCCGAAACCATCGGGTGGCTCCAACGCCAGAAAACCCCTGGCGCACTGATGTATGTGTCCGATCACGGCGAATCTCTGGGCGAAAACAACCTCTACCTGCATGGACTGCCGTATTCGGTGGCCCCCGATGTACAAAAGCGGGTGGCCTGGATCAACTGGTTCTCAAGCAGCTTTGAAGCGCAGCGGCAAATCAGCACCGCGTGTCTGCGCCAGAAAGTTCAGGAGCCCCTGAGCCACGACAACTACTTCCACTCGGTGCTGGGCCTGGCCGGTGTGCGCACCAGCGTCTACCAGCGCCAGCTCGATGTCTTTGCCAGCTGCAGGCCTGCGCCGTAAGGGGCTCAGAGAAAGCGGTCGAGCAGTTTGCGCGAATGGCGGTCCATCGCCGCCAAATCGCGGATCAGGTACTGCACACCATCGGCGTCGTTGACCAGCAGCACGCTTCCGGTCAGGCGGCGGATATCCTCCTCCCCCTTGAGCATGAAACGGGTCGTGCCGCGGTCGGTTTCAACGGTCCAGGTGCTGGGCGTCACCAGGCTGCTCACCGCCTTGAGTTGCAGGATTTCGGGTAGGAACTCCCGCTCCTGCATCGCTTCCAGCAGACGTGACTGCAAGACACCCTTGACTCCGCTCAGACGGTCAAACCAGGCCAGTTCATGGCCTTCTGCGTCCATGATGCCCGCCCCCTGATCCGGAGCCGTGACGGGATAGGCCCGCACCACCACCACCTGTTCATGGCGCTGCCCTTGCGCATCGGTCCAGACCCAGCGCCCCAGCGGGTCGCGTTGCAAATCGCCGCTCATGCGCTCACTCCTTCGGTTTGATCCAGGCCCAGGACGGCACCTTCGGCCTCGGCCTGGCGCTGCTGCGCTTGGTACAGGCGCCAGTAAGCGCCTTCCAGCGCCATGAGTTGGTCGTGCGGTCCCTCTTCCACCACCACGCCCTTGTCCATGACCACCAGCCGGTCGGCCTTGCGCAGCGTGGACAGGCGGTGGGCGATGGCAATCGTGGTGCGTCCGCGCACCAGGTTGTCGAGCGCCCGCTGGATTTCCTTCTCGGTTTCGGTGTCCACCGCCGAGGTGGCTTCGTCCAGGATCAGGATGCGCGGGTTGATCAGCAAGGCCCGGGCAATGCTGATGCGTTGGCGCTCACCACCCGACAGGCCCTGCCCGCGTTCGCCCACCAGCGAGTCATACCCCTGAGGCATGCGCAGGATGAACTCGTGGGCATGGGCCGCACGCGCAGCCGCCACGATCTCTTCTCGCGTGGCTTCGGGCTTGCCGTAGGCGATGTTGTCGGCAATCGTGCCGAAGAACAGAAAAGGCTCCTGCAGCACCAGACCGATTTGGCGGCGGAAGTCCGCAATGCGCAGCTGGCGGATGTCGACGCCATCGAGTTCGATCACGCCTTCGCTCAAGTCGTAGAAACGGCAAATCAGATTGACCAGCGTGCTTTTGCCAGAACCGCTGTGCCCAACCAGGCCGATCATTTGACCGGGCTGGATGTCCAGATTCAGCTGCCGGATCACTGCCCGGTTGCCGTAACGGAACCCGGCATCGCGCACCGTGATGTGCCCGGTGACCTTGGCAGGCAAGGGCACCGGTTGGGCCGGCTCGGGCACGCTGGAGACCTGGTCCAGGATGTCGAAAATACGCTTGGCCCCTGAGGCCGCTTTTTGTGTGTGCGAGACAATGCGGCTCATGGAATCGAGCCGGGTGTAGAAGCGCCCGATGTAGGCCAAGAAGGCGGTGAGCACACCCACAGTAATGCGGTCATGCGCCACCAGCCAGATGCCAAAACCCCAGACCACCAGCAGACCCACTTCGGTCATCAGCGCCACGGTGGGCGCAAACAGCGACCAGACGCGGTTCAAGCGATCATTCACCTGCAGGTTGTGGCGGTTGGCGTCCTTGAAACGCTGGGCTTCGCGGTCTTCCTGTGCGAAAGCCTTCACCACGCGGATGCCCGGGATCGTGTCGGCCAGCACATTGGTCACTTCAGCCCAGACGCGGTCGATCTTTTCAAATCCGGTGCGCAAGCGGTCGCGCACCACATGGATCAGCCAGCCAATGAACGGCAGAGGCAACAGCGTCACCACGGCCAGCGTCGGGTTGATGGTGAACAGGATCAACGCCGTCATGCAGATCATGAGCACATCGGTCGCAAAGTCCAGCAGGTGCAGCGACAGAAACACGTTGATGCGGTCGGTCTCGTTACCGATGCGGGCAATCAGATCGCCCGTGCGGCGACCACCAAAGTACTCCAGCGACAGGCTCAACAGGTGCTGGTAGGTGGTGGTGCGCAAATCGGCGCCAATGCGCTCGGACACCAGCGCCAGGATATAGGTCTTGGCCCAGCCCAGCGCCCAGGCCAGCAAAGCCGCGCCGAACAAGCCCCCCAGGTACAAACCCACCTGAGCAGGATCGATGGGCTTGCCGCTCTGGTACGGGATCAGCACCTCGTCCATCAAGGGCATGGTCATGTAGGGCGGCACCAAAGTCGCTGCGGTCGAAGCCAGGGTCAGAACAAAACCCAGCAAAAGCTGCTTTCGGTAGGGCCGCCCAAAGCGCCACAGCTTGAGCAGCGTCCAGGTCGAGGGCGGTGCCAGGTCTTCCCGTCCGCAAGTGGTGCACTCCTCATCGTCATCGCCCAGAACAGCCTGGCAAACGGGACACACAGCGCCTGTCAGTCGCTTTTGCAGAGGGGCACCGTCTGCGTCCCGGCTCTTGTGCAATTCGAGTTGCGCCACCAGGCGGGACGCTGCAGCCTGCAGGCCCAGGGTGAAACGCCAGACGGCCAGACGCTCGGTGCCATCGGTCAATTCCAGAGACCCTACGCCAGCGTGATCGCTCAATTTCAGCGTTAAATGGGGCTTCAAGTCCCAGCTTTGCCAGTTTTTTTGATCTTCAAAGCGCGTCAGCAGCCGTTGATCGGTCAAAATAAGGGCAGTTTTTGCGAACTTCAGTGCCTTGTTCAGGTCAACTTCAAGAAAGGCTGAGACGTTTTCATCAGGTTGAAACAATGCTTTGACCTCCGAAAGCCAAGCATCCGGAATGACCGGACGTGACGCAGAGGATGTGTTTGGAGTCATGTAGTACAAACCTGAAGCGGACCGGGATGTCCCGGCACCACGAAATCACCCGATTGATAAACGGCACCGTTTATGCCCATGCACCCAGTCACCACTGAGCGAAAAGCCGGAACCCTGAATGGTCGGTCATTGTATCGCCGAGCCCTTTTTTCATGAGCGCCAAAGACATACTCTTCCTGCGCACGACCTATCTGCGTGGCCCCAACATCTGGACCTACCGTCCAGTCATCGAAGCCCTGATCGACATCGGCGAGCTCGAAGACTTTCCCTCCAACACCCTGCCTGGTTTCAACGATCGCCTCAAGGCCTGGTTGCCGACCATGATCGAGCACCGCTGCACGCCAGGTGTGCGCGGCGGTTTTTTCCAGCGCCTGGACAACGGCACCTGGACCGGCCACATCCTTGAACACGTCAGCCTGGAACTGCAAACCCTGGCGGGCATGCCCAGCGGTTTTGGCAAGGCCCGTGAAGCGGGGCCCCGTGGTGTTTACAAGGTGGTGATCCAGACCGATCACGAAGACGTGGGCTGCGCCGCTTTGCAAGCGGCACGAGAGCTGATTCTTGCAGCCATCCACGACAGACCGTTCGATGTGCCCGCTGCCGTGGCCCGCCTGACCGACATGGTCGACAGCCTGTGCGTGGGCCCCAGCACCGCCAGCATCGTGGAGGCAGCCAGGGAGCGGCGCATACCGTTCATCCGCCTCAATGCAGGCAACCTGGTGCAGCTGGGCCATGGCGTCAACCAGCGCCGTATCTGGACGGCCGAGACCGACCGCACCAGTGCGATTGCCGAAGGCATCTCCAAAGACAAGGACCTCACCAAGCAATTGCTGACCATGTGCGGCATTCCGGTGCCCGAAGGCATTGTGGTGGAAACGCCCGCCGCTGCCTGGGAAGCCGCGCAAGACATTGGCGTGCCCGTGTGCGTCAAGCCCAGTGACGGCAACCGTGCCCGTGGTGTCTCGCTCGACCTGCGCGAGCAGGCCGACATCGAGGCCGCTTTTGCGGTGGCCCTGGAGCAAGGCAGCGAGGTCATCGTCGAAAAATTCATCCAGGGCCTGGAACACCGGCTGCTGGTGGTGGGCGAACGCGTGGTCGCAGCCAACAAGGGCGAAACCGCCAGCGTGCTGGGCGATGGCCGGCATACTGTGCGCGAGCTGGTGGACCTGCAGATCAACTCCGACCCGCGTCGCGGCAGCGACGGCAGTCTGCCCCTGGAGCGGGTGCGCCTGCGCAGCGGCAGCCCCGAAGTGCTGGAACTCCAGCGCCAGGGCTTGACCCCTGAGAGCGTGCCTGAAGCCGGCCGCCAGGTGCTGGTCAAGCGCACCGGCAACATGACCACCGATGTCACCGACGATATCCACCCCGATGTGGCACGCCAGGCCATTCTGGCGGCACGTGTGGTGGGCCTGGACATCGCAGGCGTCGATGTGGTGACCCCCGACATCACCCTGCCCCTGGCCAGCGTGGGCGGTGTCGTGGTCGAAGTCAATGCCGGCCCCAGCCTGCTGATGCACCTGAACCCCGCCGTGGGCCAGGCGCGTCCGGTGGGTGCCGCGATTGCAGAGCATCTGATTCCTTCGTCTGACAATGGGCGCATTCCAGTGATCGGCATCATGGGCGATGGCGACACCACCCCCAGTGCCAAACTCACCGCATGGCTGTTGCACATCCAGGGCATGCACACCGGCCTGGCCTGTGCCGATGGTCTGTACCTGGACCAGCGCCGCCTGCAGACCACCAAGGCCATGGATTTCGAGCAGGCACAGCGCCTGCTGATCAACCGCTCGGTCGAAGCAGCCGTCATTGAAAGCGACGCCCGGCACCTGATGACCCAGGGCATCCCCTACGACCGTTGTCAGGTGGGCATCGTCACGCGCATGCCCAAGGCCGCAGGCCTGGAAGACCTGTACGCTGGGCCGGACGAAAAAATGCCGTCCTACGTCCGCACCCAGATCGATCTGGTGCTGGACAACGGCTACGCCGTGCTCAATGCGGCCGACCCCGCCGTGGCCGATCTGGCCCAGTACAGCGACGGTGGCGTGATCTTTTATGCCCCCTCCGAGCACGAACCCCGTCTGGCAGAACACCGACAAAGCGGAGGGCGTGCCGCCTTCTGGCGTGATGGGCAACTGATTCTGGTGCAAGGCGATAGCCAGACCGAAGTGCTGTCCATCCATCGGCCCGCAGTGGCCAGGTTGCTCAAAGGCGGCCAGCTGAGCACCGACGACATGCTGGTCGCGGCCTGCGCCGCCTGGGCTCTCGACATTCCTGCCGACGTGATCCGTGCAGGCGTCAAGAGCTACGGCCAGAACACCCCAGCCATCTGAATCGAACGACAGGAACACTGGTTCATGGAAGTGTCAAGAATTCGCGCCTTGCGCGGCCCCAATCTGTGGAGCCGACATACGGCCATTGAAGCCATCGTCACCTGCCCGGCAACAGAGTGCAGTGTGTCGCCTGCTGTCGAGCAGCAGTTGCGCCGCATTTTCCCAGAGTTGGGCACCATCGAAGGCAGCCGCCCTGGTCAGTCGGCCAGCATGGCACACGCCCTTGAAAAAGTGACGCTGGGCCTGCAGTCGCAAGCCGGATGCCCCGTGACCTTCAGCCGAACCACTCCCACCGAAGTGCCCGGCACCTACCAAGTCGCGGTGGAATACACCGAAGAATCCGTAGGCCGTCTCGCCTTGGATCTGGCCGAAAAGCTCTGCCAGGCCGCGCTGAGTGGCCAGGCTTTTGATCTGGAAGCGGCACTGGCCCAGCTCCACGAACTCGATGAGGACGACCGCCTGGGGCCATCGACCGGCTCGATCGTCGACGCGGCCGTGGCCCGCGGCATCCCGTTTCGCCGCCTGACCCAAGGCAGCCTCGTGCAGTTTGGGTGGGGCTCCAAGCAACGCCGCATCCAGGCTGCCGAGATCGACACCACCAGTGCCATCGCTGAATCGATTGCGCAAGACAAGGACCTCACCAAAAGCCTGTTGCACGCTGCCGGTGTGCCTGTGCCACTGGGCCGTCCGGTCAAGTCGCTGGAAGACGCCTGGAGCGTCGCGCAAGACATCGGTCTGCCTGTCGTGGTCAAGCCGCAGGACGGCAACCAGGGCAAGGGCGTGACCGTCAACATCACCGAGCGTGAGGCCTTTGACAACGCCTACCAGACCGCCGAGCGTTACGGCACCGTGATGGTCGAGAAGTTCCTGCCCGGTCACGACTACCGCTTGCTGGTGGTCGGCGACAAGCTGGTGGCGGCGGCGCGGCGCGAGCCCCCGCTGGTGGTAGGTGACGGCACGCACACCGTGCGCCAGCTGGTCGACCAGGTCAACGCCGACCCGCGCCGGGGCGTGGGCCATGCCACCTCGTTGACCAAGATCCGTTTCGATGACATCGCGATCGGTCGCCTGCACGAGCAAGATCTGGAGCCCGAGTCGGTGCCAGAAAAAGGGCGGCGCGTCATTTTGCGCAACAACGCCAACCTGTCCACCGGTGGGACCGCTACCGACGTGACCGACGAAGTCCACCCCGAAGTGGCAGCCCGCGTGGTGGCTGCAGCCCAGATGGTGGGCGTGGACATTTGCGGCGTCGATGTGGTGTGCGAATCGGTGCAGCGCCCGCTGGAAGAGCAGCACGGCGGCATCGTCGAAGTCAACGCCGCACCGGGCTTGCGCATGCACGTGACGCCCTCCTACGGTAAAGGCCGCGATGTGGGTCAGGTCGTGATCGACCAGATGTTCCCCAATGGCGAGAACGGCCGCATCCCGGTCATTGCCGTCACCGGCACCAATGGCAAGACCACCACCGTGCGCCTGACCGCCCACCTGATCAAGGCCCAGGGCCTGCGCGTGGGCATGACCAACACCGATGGCGTGTACGTCAACGGCCACCAGACCGACTCCGGCGACTGCAGCGGACCACGCAGTGCCCGCAACGTGCTGATGCACCCGGAGGTGGATGCCGCCGTGTTTGAAACCGCCCGAGGCGGCCTGCTGCGCGAAGGCCTGGCCTTTGACCGATGCAAGGTGGCTGTCGTCACCAACATGGGGGCTGGCGATCATCTGGGCCTGAACTACATCACCACCCTGGAAGACCTGTCGGTGCTCAAGCGGGTGATCGTGCTGAATGTCGAACGCGATGGCATGGCCGTGCTCAACGCCGCCGACCCTGCCGTGGCCGCTATGGGGCCGCATTGCCCCGGCGATGTGACCTTCTTTGCACTCGATGTGAACCAACCCGCCCTGGCGGCCCACCGGGCCCAGGGCAAGCGCGTGATTTTTATCGACGACGGTGACATCGTGGCCCAAAAGGGCAAGCACATCTTCCGCATCCCGCTGGCACAAGTGCCGCTGACGCGCAACGGCCAAATCGGCTTTCAGACCGAGAACGTGCTGGCCGCGATCGGTGCGGCATGGGCTGTAGGCGTCACTTGGGACGCCATCGCACAAGGTTTGTCCACCTTCATCAGCGACATCCAGGGCGTGCCAGGCCGCTTCAATGTGTTCGACTATCGTGGCGCTACCTTGATCGCCGATTACGGCCACAACCCTGACGCCATCCAGGCGCTGGTCAACGCCGTGGACAACATGCCCGCCAAAAAACGCGTGGTGGTCATCAGTGGCGCGGGCGATCGCCGCGATGAGGACATCAGCGACCAGACGCGCATTCTGGGCGCCGCCTTCGACGATGTGGTGCTCTACCAGGACGCCTGCCAGCGAGGCCGCGCCGATGGCGAAGTGATTGAGCTGCTGCGCCAGGGACTCGACGGAGCGGCCCGCACACGCCATGTGGAAGCCATTCAGGGTGAGTTCAATGCCATTGATACCGCTCTGGCACGCCTGTCTGCTGGCGACTTGTGCCTGATCCTGATCGACCAGGTCGAAGAAGCCCTGGCCTACATCACAGCCAAGGTCAAAGCCTCAACCTGACATTTTCATGGCCAGTGCCACACTGACCATGAAAAACCCGACCCAAAGCCCCCAGTGACGCCAGCCCTGGGGGCTTTTTTCTGTCAACCGGTACAGGCCTGCGCCCGCCACCACCGCCCCAAGCACAGCCATCAGCATGCCCATGCTGTTGGCCAACACGCTCTGTGGCCAGAAATGAGTCACCACGGCACTGACCAGCAGACTGACGGCATAGTGGATCACGAACACGGAATAGGAAATCCGTGACAACATCTGGACGCCTCGGTGCCACATGCCTTGTACCGGTGGCACCAGCAGCCATCGCTCTGGTGCTGCGGCCAGCAGCAAGGCAGTCCCCCAGGCGGTGGTGACGCGCCAGCGTGGGTCCACCCACAGTGCCAGCAAACCCATGAGCAGGAGAATCAACCAGCCCTTGAGGGGAATGCGGCTTTGTCTGGCCCTGTAGGCCAGCAGGCCCAAGCCGTAGGAGCCGAAGTAATACAGGCCGTAAATGTCCAAATCGTAGTTCAGACTCCAGCGAATGAGAGACAGCAGCGTCAACGCCAACCAGACCTGCCAAAGCACTCGGTTGGCACGCAGGCTGGTGTGCTGCGCGACAAAATGGTTCACCAGCATCAGCGAACCCAGCACAATCAAGTACAGCTGGAAGTCAATGGCCACATACCAGACCCCGGCGGACAAGGATTCCATGCCAAAGAGGTGCTCCATCAGGAACACATGGGCCAGCGCCTGCCCCCAATCGGGCGTGGCCGACAGACTGGAAAAATCAAACTCAGGCCGAATCCATTCGGTTACCAACACTGTCGCAGCCAGTGCAACCAGGTAAGGAATGGTCAAGCGCAGGTAACGGTGCTCCACCATGGCCAGCGCCTGCCGCCAGCCCAGCATCGGTTTTCGCTGCAGGCTGGCTGCGGTCAGAAAACCTGAACACACCAGAAAAACCTGCACAGCCAAACGCCCATGGTCGTACAACTCGGCAATGAGCCTGGGCCATGCCATCAACACCACATCCGACATCGGGCCATAAAAAGCCAGGTGATGCAAAACGATCAGCAGACACGCGGTCGCCTTGAGCAGGTCGAGCAAAAAAGAGCGCCCCGAAGGGCGCTGCTCGGTGGAAAGAGGGACAGTACTCAATGTGTCAAACCGCCAAACGAGCACGCGCCGCCTGGTACTCGCGCTTGAGACGTGCCACCAGTTCGGCCGTGCTGACCACTGCACTCACGGCACCAATGCCCTGCCCACAGCCCCAGATGTCTTTCCAGGCTTTCTTGGCATCGCCGCCAAAATTCATTTTGCTGGGGTCCGACTCAGGCAGATTGTCTGGGTCCAGACCTGCCGCTCGGATCGATGGTGCCAGGTAGTTGCCATGTACGCCGGTGAACAGGTTGCTGTAGACCACATCGTCGGAGTTGCAGTCGACAATGGCCTGCTTGTACTCTTCAGCCGCACGCGCTTCATGGGTAGCGATGAAGGCTGAACCCATGTAGGCAAAGTCAGCCCCCATGGCCTGCGCGGCCAGAATGGCATCGCCCGTGGCGATGGAGCCGGACAAGGCCACCGGGCCATCGAACCATTGGCGGATTTCCTGGATCAGAGCGAAGGGACTCTTCACACCCGCATGGCCTCCTGCGCCTGCGGCCACGGCAATCAGACCATCGGCACCTTTTTCAATGGCCTTGTGGGCAAACTTGTTGTTGATGATGTCGTGCATCACGACACCACCATAGCTGTGGGCAGCCTGGTTGATTTCTTCGCGCGCGCCCAGCGAAGTGATGATGATCGGTACCTTGTATTTCACACACAGGGCCATGTCGTGCTCCAACCGGTCATTGCTCTTGTGCACGATCTGATTGATCGCAAACGGCGCCGCAGGCTTGTCGGGGTTGGCCTGGTTGTAGGCCGCCAGGGTCTCGGTGATTTCGGCCAGCCAATCTCCCAACTGTGCAGCAGGCCGGGCATTGAGCGCAGGCATGGAGCCGACCACACCGGCCTTGCACTGTTCAATCACGAGCTTGGGGTTGCTGATGATGAACAGCGGCGATGCAATCACGGGAAATGGCAGTTTTGCCAGGACAGCGGGTAGCTTGGACATGGGGTCTCCTATCGTGGTGGTGGCATTGTCAAAGACAGCCCCTTGCGAGGCTGTCTGCGGGGTGACATGCCTGCCGATCAGAACGCATCCAGCGGCAGAGCCGTCACGCTGTCAGCACCTTCCACGATGCTGTCGCGGATGCCCGGCACCTTGGACAGAATGTGGTCGCCGTAAAAGCGCGCGGTCGTGATCTTGGCGGCCATGAACGCGGCGTCCTGCGCCTGCGCTTCAGGGCTGAGTGCCACCAGCAGGGCGCGCCCCAGCTGCCAGCCCGCCACCAAGTTGCCGGTGAGCATCAGGTAGGGCACGCTGCCCGAGTAAGCGGCGTTCGGATTGGATTTGCCGTTCGCAGCAATGAAGTCCACCACATCCACAAAGGCTTCGCGGGCGGTCTTCAGGCGTTTGCCCATGGCTTGCGCATCAGCGTTCGAAGAGGCCAGCAGTTCGGCTTCGGTCTTGGCAATTTGTGCAGCAATGCTTTTGGCGCCCGTGCCGCCATCGCGTGCGGTCTTGCGGCCGACCAGGTCATTGGCCTGGATGGCGGTGGTGCCTTCGTAGATGGTCAGGATCTTGGCGTCGCGATAGTACTGGGCGCAGCCGGTCTCCTCGATGAAGCCCATGCCACCGTGCACCTGCACGCCCAGGCTGGCCACGTCGATGCTCATCTCGGTGCTGTAGCCCTTGACCAGTGGCACCAGGAATTCGTAGAAGGCCTGGTTGTCCTTGCGCACGGCAGCATCGGGGTGGTGGTGGGCCGCGTCGTAGGCGGCCGCAGCCACGCTGGCCATGGCGCGGCAGCCTTCGGTGTAGGCACGCATGGTCATGAGCATGCGGCGCACGTCTGGGTGATGAATGATCGGGCCAGCAGCGCTCAGGCTGCCATCCACAGGGCGGCTTTGCACGCGGTCGCGGGCGTATTGCACGGCCTTCTGGTAAGCGCGTTCAGCGGTGGCAATGCCCTGCACACCCACTGCGTAGCGGGCAGCGTTCATCATGATGAACATGTATTCGAGGCCGCGGTTTTCTTCACCCACCAGATAGCCAATGGCACCGCCGTGATCACCGTACTGCAGCACAGCGGTCGGGCTGGCCTTGATGCCCATCTTGTGTTCGATGGAAACGCAATGCACATCGTTGCGATCGCCCAGCGAGCCGTCGTCTTTCACCATGAACTTGGGCACCACGAACAGACTGATGCCTTTCACGCCCTCGGGAGCGCCCTGCACACGGGCCAGCACCAAATGGATGATGTTGTCAGCCATGTCGTGCTCACCGTAGGTGATGAAGATCTTGGTGCCGAACACTTTGTAGGTGCCATCGGGCTGGGGCTCGGCGCGCGTGCGCACGGCGGCCAGGTCAGAACCGGCTTGCGGCTCGGTCAGGTTCATGGTGCCGGTCCATTCGCCAGAGATGAGTTTTTCCAGGTACTTGGCCTTCATCTCGTCAGAACCGGCGGTCAGCAGGGCTTCGATCGCGCCATCGGTCAGCATGGGGCACAGGGCAAAACTCATGTTGGCTGAGTTCAGCATCTCGCCGCAAGCCGCGCCAATCGTTTTGGGCAGACCCTGACCACCAAAGTCGGCCGGGTGCTGCAGGCTTTGCCAGCCGCCTTCGGTGAACTGCTTGTAGGCGTCCTTGAAGCCGGGCGTGGTGGTGACCTGGTTGCCGTCGTGGTGAAAGGACGGGTTCTTGTCGCCTTCCCAGTTGAGAGGTGCGATCACTTCGGCATTGAGCTTGCCACACTCTTCGAGCACGGCCTGGGCGGTTTCAAGACCGGCATCTTCGAAGCCGGGGATCTGTGCGATCTGGTCAATACGGGCCAGATGCTCGATGTTGAACAGCATGTCCTTGAGGGGTGCGGTGTAGCTCATGAAAGTCTCCGGTAAGGGGAATAGGGGATACAAAAAAGGCCTCTGAGCGAGGCCTTTTTTGCGGTCGTTAAAAGATCACAGTGCGTTGGTCAGTTCAGGCACAGCAGCAAACAGATCGGCTTCAAGGCCAAAGTCCGCCACGCTGAAGATCGGGGCTTCGGGGTCCTTGTTGATCGCAACGATCACCTTGGAATCCTTCATGCCAGCCAAGTGCTGGATAGCGCCCGAGATGCCACAAGCGACATACAGCTGAGGCGCCACGATCTTGCCGGTCTGGCCAACCTGCAGGTCATTGGCGGCATAGCCCGCGTCCACGGCGGCGCGGCTGGCACCGATGGCGGCACCCAACTTGTCGGCCAGGGGCGTCATCACTTCGTTGAACTTTTCCGAGCTGCCCAGCGCGCGGCCACCGGAGACGATGATCTTGGCGGCGGTCAGTTCGGGGCGGTCGTTCTTGGCGATCTCGCTGCCCTTGAAGCTGCTCTTGCCGCTATCGGCTTGCGCAGCGGCGCTTTCCACAGCAGCCGAGCCACCTGTTGCAGCAGCGGCATCAAAACCGGTGGTGCGCACGGTGATGACTTTGGTCGCGTCAGAGGACTGCACGGTGGCGATGGCGTTACCGGCGTAGATCGGCCGCTCGAAAGTGTCGGCCGAGTCCACTTTGGTGATGTCACTGATCTGCGCCACGTCCAGCTTGGCAGCCACGCGGGGCGCCACGTTCTTGCCGCCTGCGGTGGCGGGGAACAGGATGTGGCTGTAGTTACCGGCAATGGCCAGCACTTGCGCAGCGACATTTTCGGCCAGGCCATGGGCCAGGGCTTCACTGTCGGCGTGAATCACTTTGGCCACGCCAGCGATCTGGGCAGCAGCAGCAGCAGCGGCAGCGGCGTTGTGGCCAGCCACCAGCACATGCACGTCACCACCGCAAGCGGCGGCAGCGGTCACGGTGTTCAGGGTCGCGCCTTTGATCGAGGCGTTGTCGTGTTCTGCAATAACAAGGGATGTCATGTTCTTCAGTCCTTAGATCACTTTGGCCACGTTCTTGAGCTTGTCCACCAGGGTGGCGACGTCAGGCACCTTGATGCCCGCGCTGCGTTTGGCAGGTTCTGCCACCTTCAGGGTCTTGATGCGGGGGGCCACATCGACGCCCAGATCTTCTGGCTTGAAAGTGTCGAGTTGCTTTTTCTTGGCCTTCATGATGTTGGGCAGCGTCACATAACGCGGCTCGTTCAGGCGCAGGTCGGTGGTCACCACTGCAGGCATGGACACGGCCAGGGTTTCCAGGCCGCCGTCGATTTCGCGGGTCACCTGGGCCTTGCCGTCCACGATCTCGACCTTGGAGGCGAATGTGGCTTGGGGCAGATCGGCCAAAGCAGCCAGCATCTGACCGGTCTGGTTGCAGTCATCGTCAATGGCTTGCTTGCCCAGGATGATCAGACCAGGTTGCTCTTTGTCCACCAGGGCCTTGAGCAGCTTGGCCACGGCCAGGGGTTGCAGGTCCAAGTCAGCAGGGGTCTCGACCAAAATGCCGCGATCCGCGCCAATGGCCATGGCTGTGCGCAAGGTTTCCTGGCACTGGGTCACGCCGCAGGAAACGGCGATCACTTCAGTCGCAACACCTTTTTCTTTCAGGCGCACGGCTTCCTCAACGGCGATCTCGTCAAACGGGTTCATGCTCATCTTGACGTTGGCGATGTCCACGCCGCTGTTGTCGGACTTGACGCGAACCTTCACGTTGTAGTCCACCACTCGTTTCACAGGCACGAGAATTTTCATTTAAGCATCTCCGTTGGATTGATTTTGAAAACCAGAAAACAATTGACGTTAACGTAAACGTCAATTGTGCACCAAGTTGGATCTCGATGTCTCGAAATTCAGCCAAAAAAGCACGGTCGTTCACATTTTACATGCCAAGCATGCGTACTTTTGCCACATCGTAACCTCGGGAATTTACCGACCAATCGGTCGGCCAATCAAGGTTAGCATGGGCGCAGTTCAATCCTAAACAGATGGAATGGTGTTTTCTAACCAATTTGCGTGGAGTCCGCTGTGAAAAAAAATCTGATTTCCCTCTCTGCTGCAGCCCTTCTGGGTCTGGCAGGTTCTGCTCAGGCGCAGACTGTGCTCACGGTCTCCAGTTGGCTGCCCCCTACCCATACCGCCAGCATGGCGCAAAAGGAATGGTGTGATCTGCTGGAAGCCAACACCAAGGGCCGCATCAAATGCAACATCCTGCCCCGTGGAGTGACCCCGGCGCCCGGGACCTATGACGCCGTCAAGAATGGCCTGGCCGATCTGTCCTACACCGTTCACGGCTACACACCAGGCCGCTTCATCACCCCTCAGATGGCCGAACTGCCCTTCCTGGGCAACAGCGCCGAAACCATCTCAGTCGCTTTCAGCCGCATCAGTGGCAAGCATCCTGAGTTTGCAGCCGAGCATCCTGGCGTGAAAGTCATCAGCCTGTTCACCCACGGCCCTGGCATTGTGTTCAACACCAAGCGCGCGATTGCCAAGGCAGATGATCTGTCCGGTCTGAAATTCCGCGTGGGTGGTGGCATGGTCAATGAAATGTCCAAAGCCCTGGGCATGAACGTCACGCTCAAACCCGCACCCGACTCCTATGAGCTGCTGTCGAGCGGCGTGATGGACGGCACCCTGTTCCCGGCCGAGTCCACTGAATCGTTCAAGATCGACAAGATCATCAAGCACGCCACCACCTTCCCAGGCGGTCTGTACAACACCAGCTTCATTTTCATGATGAATCAGGCCAAGTACGACAAACTGTCGGCTGAAGACAAAAAGGCCGTGGACGAGATCTCCGGTGAAACCGCAGCCCGCATCTTCGGCCGCGGCTGGGACAAGGTTGACCGCCGCGCTTTCGCACTGATGCAGGCCAACGGCGTGGTTGTCACCAAAGCCGACGCCAAGTTCGTCAAGGAGATCAAGGACAAGACGGCCCCTCTGGAGCAAGCCTGGATCAAATCGGCTGAAGGCAAAGGCCTGAAAAATGCCGCCAAGGTGCTGGCTGACTTCCGGGCCGAAATCGCCAAATTGGAGAAGTGATTTCCACTTTGCCCTGTGGGCAAACGGCGTGATCAGCGGTCCCGGCTTGTCAGCGGGGACCGCTTTTGAATTTGAAAGACTCTGATTTTGAAAAAACTGCTTGAAACCCTTTGTGGGCTGCTGGCCGGGATCGCACTGTTCGCGATCATGGTGCTGACCTTCCTGGACGTTGGAGGGCGAAAACTCCTCGACAACTCCATCACTGGCTCTCTCGAATTGACCGAGCTGCTGATGGTCGTGGTGATTTTTGGCGCACTGCCCTTGGTGTCCGAGCGCGGCGAACATGTGGTGTTCGACTCCATGGACCCTTACTTGCCCGATTTCGTCAAGACCATCCAGCGTGCCTTGGTGCATCTTTTGTGCGGTGCCGCTTTGATTGCACTGGGCTGGCTCATGTGGAAAACCGGTGGTGACTTTCTGGAAACCGGCGAGACCACGGCCCAACTCAAAATCATCAAAGCCCCATTCATTTATGGCATGGGTCTGCTGTGCGCCTTCACCGGTGTCATCCACTTGGGTTTGATGTTCAAGGAACAACAAGACAACGAAGGAGGCGTGCTGTGATTGATGCGCTGATTGGATTTGCGGCCATCTTTGGCCTGGCGCTTTTGCGCGTGCCTCTGGCTTTCTCCATGGGCCTGGTGGGCCTGGTGGGCATTGGCGTCACACGCGGCTGGATGCCTGCATTGGCCAGCACCGCACAGGTGGTTTACGAGACCGGTTTTGCCTACACCCTGTCGGTGATCCCTCTGTTCATCTTGATGGGCAACTTTGTGGCCCGTGCAGGGCTGGCGCATGAACTTTTCCATGCTGCCTACACCTTCATCGGCCACCGCCGTGGCGGTCTGGCGCATGCCACCATCGCGGCCTGCGCGGGCTTTGGTGCCATCTGCGGTTCGTCGATCGCCACGGCAGCCACCATGAGCAAGGTGGCCTACCCGTCCATGAAAAAGCTCGGCTACAGCGATGCACTCTCCACTGGCGTGATCGCTGCAGGCGGCACCCTGGGCATCATGATCCCGCCGTCCACCATCATGGTGATCTACGGCATCATCACCGAGACCCACATCGGCAAGCTGTTCGCGGCAGGTGTCATCCCCGGCATCCTGACGGCCATCCTGATGATGGTGGCGGTGGTCATCATGACTTCGCGCGATCCGCAGCACGCCCCCGCAGGTGAAAAATTCACCTGGGCTCAACGCTGGGCCGCACTGCGCGGCATCTGGGGCGTTCTGCTGCTGGTGGTGATCGTGCTGGGTGGCATCTATGGCGGTTTCTTCACCGCCACCGAAGGCGCGGGCATGGGGGCCATGGGCGCGTTCCTGTTTGCGGTGGCTCGGGGTGCACTGAGCATCAAAGCCCTGTTCGAGGTGTTGGTCGAATCGGCCCGCACCACCGCCATGTTGTTCACGCTGCTGATCTCGGCCACGGTGTTTGCCAACTTCGTGAACTTCACCAGCATGCCGATGGAACTGAAAGAATGGATCACGCACCTTGGCTTGTCGCCCCTCATGATCGTGGGTGCCATGATGTTGATCTACGTGATCCTGGGTACTGTGATGGAAGAGCTCACCATGGTGCTGCTGACCATTCCACTGTTCTTCCCGATCGTCACACAGCTGGGTTTTGATCCGGTGTGGTTTGGCGTGCTGATCGTGATGGTCATCCAGATTGGCCTGATCTCGCCCCCTGTGGGCATGAACTTGTTCGTGATCAACACCCTGCTGCCCAAGGTTGGCCTGGGGACCATCTTCCGTGGCGTGTGGCCGCTGGTCCTGGTTCTGGTTGTCACGCTGGGTATCTTGCTGGTGTTCCCGGGCTTGAGCCTGTGGCTGCCTTCGATGATGGACTGAGGACATCACGCCCCTCCTGTGGGAGCAACGCCCCGTCGCGATCAAACCATCGCCACGGGAGCGCGGCTTCTACACACCAAAGCCCTAGCGCGGGGTGTGCACCACCCTCTGCGGGAACGGGATCTCGACCTGACGCCCATGCAAGGCCTGCAGGATGGCACGGTTGATGTCCGACTTGAGCTTGAGCGGTCCGTTCTCAGGATCGTCAATCCAGTAAGTCACCGTGAACTCCAGCCCATCGGCACCAAAACTGGCAAGACACGCCGCAGGCGCAGGCTCGACCAGCACACGAGGCTGAGCCTTGCATGCAGCTTCGAGCAACTGCACCACCTCGTCCACCGGGCTGTTGTAGGCCACCGCCACCTGTGTGGTCTGCGCGACCTTGGGGTCGGCCAGTGACAGGTTCTCCACGCGGCTGGTGATCAGCATCTCGTTGGGTACGATCGACTCGCGCCCCGACAGGGCCCGGATCACGGTGTAACGCGCCTTGATGTCGGTGATGCGCCCCTCAAAACCATCGACCCGCACCATGTCACCGATGCGCATGCTGCGCTCGGCCAGGATCACAAAACCGCTGACGTAATTGGCCGCGAGTTTTTGCAGACCAAAGCCAATGCCCACACCCACCGCACCACCCAGCACAGACAAGGCAGTCAGATCAATGCCCACCGAAGACAGTGCCAGCAGCACGCCCACAAACATCAGCAGGGCACGCACCGAATTGCTGATCACCTTGCGCAGCGACAGGTCGCTGCCCGTGGCCGAGCGCAGCAACCGCGACTCCAGCGCGGCAGACACCCACAGCGTGACAATCAGCACGGCGCCAGCCGTCAAAGCCCCCTCCAGCAGGGTGCGCACCGACAGCATCGATCCGCCAACCTTCCACTGAATCTGATCGAGCTCGTCCAGCATCAGAGGCAAAATGCCCGTGACCCAGAGCACCACCGCAAACCAGGCCACCCAGGAAATCGTGCGCTCCAGTGCCCGCACAAACGGGGCACCACCAAAGGCCACCTGCAACACCTTGACCCCCAGACGGATCAGCGCCAACGACATGCACACCGGCAGCAAGATGCCAAACAGCGCCATCGGGTGGTCGCCCGTCAGCAAGGTGCGGGCCACAAAAGTGAAGCCCAGCAGCAGTGCCGGAAACAGCGCCCCATCGAACAGGCGCTGACCCAGCAGCACAGACAACTCGTGGCCGGCGAGCACTTTGCGCAACAACCAAACCAGCAATGCGGCCAGTCCAACACAAGCGCCAAATGCCACCAACACCTGCAAGGACTCAGCCCGCGCCAGCGAGTCGATCCAGGCCAGTGGATCGGAAATCTGCGCTGCGTGCGCTTTCAAAGCCGCCATGACGGACTCCTTTTGTCAATGAAGGCCTGCACGCCCTCCTGCGCGACCTCGTGCACCATATTGCAGGCCATGGTCTGCCCGGCCAGCTGGTACGCGGCCTCGATGCCCATTTCAGCCTGTTGGTAAAAGAGCTGCTTGCCCATGCGCACCGCTTCTCGGGGTTTGGACAACACCGCATCCACCAGCTGCTGCACCTCGGCATCCAGTGCATCGACGCTGGCCACCCGGTTGATCAGGCCACGCCGCTGGGCCTCGGCCGCGTCGATGAAGCCACCCGTCAGCAGCATCTCCATCGCCTGCTTGGGCTGCATGTTGCGCGACAGGGGCACGCTGGGCGTGGCGCAAAACAGGCCCACATCGATGCCATTGACGCCAAAACGCGCACTGTCCACAGCCACTGCCAGATCGCACTGCGCCACCAGCTGGCAACCGGCTGCAGTGGCCACGCCCTGCACACGGGCAATGACGGGCACCGGCAAATGACGGATCGCCATCATCATCTTGGTGCACTGCGCGAACAGTTTCTGGTAGTAAGCCAGCTCGGGCTGGGCGCGCATTTCCTTGAGGTTGTGACCGGCGCAAAAGGCCTTGCCGTTGGCGGCCAACACCACGGCGCGGGCCTCGCCGTCACGGCCAATCTGCGCCAGCGCCGCTTGCAGCGC
>Ga0228703_1000194_pt1 | contig 49193 bp, 44 predicted proteins | sample McNCre217_Aug_MG_3_FD_178020 | JGI IMG/M metagenome (GOLD analysis project Ga0228703, IMG submission 178020) | Freshwater microbial communities from McNutts Creek, Athens, Georgia, United States - 29-17_Aug_MG | ecosystem: Environmental > Aquatic > Freshwater > Creek | place: USA: Georgia...
TGGTCGGCACCTTGAAGCGCGGCAGCAGCACACGCACTTTGGGTTTGCGTGCCGACATGGATGCGCTGCCCATTCAAGAAGCCACAGGCGCTGAGTGGGCCAGCGTCAAACCCGGGCTGATGCATGCTTGCGGTCATGATGGCCACACGGCCATGTTGTTGGCCGCTGCCAAAACCCTGTCGCAAGACGTGGCGTTTGATGGCACCTTGAATTTGATTTTTCAGCCCGCCGAAGAAGGCGGTGGCGGTGCTGTGCGCATGATGGCCGATGGCCTGTTTGAGCAACATCCGTGTGATGCGGTGTTTGCCATGCACAACATGCCGGGCACACCGGTGGGTCATTTTGTGTTTCGTGATGGCGCAGCCATGGCGTCCAGCGATTACGTCACCATCCGCGTGCACGGCACGGGTGGGCACGGCGCCATGCCGCATCGCGCGGCGGATCCGTTGGTGGCAGCGGCGTCCATTGTGATGGCCTTGCAAACCGTGGTGTCGCGCAATGTCGATCCTTTGCACACTGCAGTGGTCACGGTGGGGGCTTTGCATGCTGGTCAAGCCAACAACGTGATTCCCGCCTTGGCCACCTTGGAGCTGAGCGTGCGCTCGCTCGATCCTGAGGTGCGCCGTTTACTGGAGCAGCGCATCAAAGCTTTGGTGGTTGCCCAGGCCGAGAGCTTTGGTGTCAAGGCGGAGGTGGATTGGCGCGCGGGTTATTGCGTGTTGGTCAATGCGGTGGATGAAACTAATTTTGCGCGTCAAGTCGCGCTCGACTTGGTGGGGCCTGAACGCGTCACCTTGCATGGTCCCGCATTGACAGGCAGCGAAGACTTTGCCTTCATGCTTGAACAAATACCCGGCAGCTATTTGCTCATTGGCAATGGCGACGGCGACTCTGCTGGGGCATGCATGGTGCACAACCCAGGCTACGATTTCAATGACGACAACATCGCCACTGGCGCCTCCTACTGGGTTGCGCTTGTGCAGAAGTTTTTCGCCCACTAGAATGATTTGAAATTCACTCGACCTTGTGTCGACGTGTGATCGGGAGAGACTGCCAACGCCACCGCGTGCTGGGCAGCGCCGAAGGAGCAACCGCCCCGGAAACTCTCAGGCAAAGGGACCGGTCACACGCATTTATCTCTGAAGAGCTGCTGGCGCATTCGTCCGCCAGTGCACCGAAGGAGCAAGCAAACGCCTTGTGCTGTTTGTGAATCTCTCAGGTCAAGATACAGAGGGGGCGCATTGGGCACGCGGCTTGCATGCTCGGCGCTCACACCCCTCGACGTTTTGAAAGCTCGAATCCCATGAAAACAATTGCAGTCATTGGTGGTGGTATCACCGGCGTGACCACGGCCTACGCTTTGGTCAAACGCGGCTTTGCCGTGACCTTGTTCGAACGTCATCGCTATGCCGCGATGGAAACCTCGTTCGCCAACGGTGGCCAGCTCTCGGCCTCCAACGCCGAGGTTTGGACCCACTGGTCCACCATCCTCAAAGGCCTGAAATGGATGCTCAAAAGCGATGCACCGCTCTTGGTCAACCCTGCACCGACTTGGCACAAACTCTCGTGGTTTGCCGAGTTCATCGCGGCCATGCCCCATTACGAGCGCAACACGATCGAGACTGCACGCTTGGCCGTGGCCGCTCGCCAGCATCTGTTTGCCTGGGCGCAAGAGGAGGGCATCGACTTCGACCTCAAAAAAGAAGGCATCTTGCACATCTATCGCGACAAAAAAGGCTTTGACCATGCGGGCTATGTCTCGACGCTGTTGGCCAAAGGCGGTTTGCCACGCCGTGCCGTCACACCAGCGGAGATGAAAGCGATTGAGCCCACGCTGGCAGGCACCTACTACGGTGGCTATTTCACCGAAAGCGATTCGACGGGCGACATTCACAAGTTCACCAACGGCTTGGCCGCTGCAGCTGCGCGTCTGGGCGTGCGGACCTTGTACGGGCAAGACGTGACATCGGTACAAACTAACGGGCAACAGGCTGTGATCACCGTAGCCCAAGAAGATGCTACGCCGAGCGTCCATACCTTCGATGGGGTGGTGGTCTGTGCTGGCGTCGCCAGCCGCGACTTTGCGGCGCAGTTAGGCGACCGGGTGAATATTTATCCTGTCAAAGGCTATTCCATCACCGTCAACTTGAACGACGAAGAAAGCCAGCTCGGCGCACCCACGGTGAGTTTGCTCGACGACGAGACCAAGCTGGTCACCAGCCGTTTGGGGGTCAACCGCTTCCGCGTGGCGGGTACGGCTGAATTCAATGGCGTGGACCGCGACATTCGGGCTGACCGCATTCGTCCCCTCATCGCTTGGGTGGAGCAGTGTTTCCCACGCATCAACACCCGCTCGGTGGTGCCTTGGGCGGGCTTGCGCCCCATGATGCCCAACATGATGCCGCGCGTGGGCCGTGGCAAAGCGGCCAATGTGTTCTACAACACCGGTCATGGCCATTTGGGCTGGACTCTGTCTGCCATCACGGCCGACATGGTGGGCAATGTGGTGGCCAAGTCTGCGGCGCAAACAGTGCAAGTGGCAGGAACTTTGCAAACCGCTTGATGGATTGAGCGCAAAAGCCATGTCGCGGCGTGGCTTTTGCTAGGGTTTTTCCGAGATTTACCCGCTTGGCTTGGCGACAAAAATTGTATACACTTCGTGTCACCAGTCGCAGCGGAGCAGGCCTTAGATGTCAGGCCTTGTTCGCGACCCTCGTGTTGTTCACAGCGCCCGCAGTGGTGAACAGCAAACATTGAATCAGTGACTGAGGTCTCGACATGGACGCATATTTTTTAGACTGGGCCAACCTGCTGTTGCGTTGGGTTCACGTCATCACCGCCATCGCATGGATTGGCTCCTCGTTCTACTTTGTCTTTTTAGACAACAACCTCATCAAACCCAACTCACCTGACTTGCTGGAAAAAGGCGTCGATGGTGCCATGTGGGCCGTGCACGGTGGTGGTTTTTACAACCCCCAAAAGTACATGGTGGCGCCGAAGAAGATCCACACCAAGCTGCATTGGTTCTATTGGGAAAGCTATTCCACCTGGCTCACGGGTTTTGGTTTGTTCACCGTGCTGTACCTGTGGAACGCAGGCACGTTTTTGATTGACAAGTCGCTCATGGACTGGTCGCCTGCGGCGGCCATCACGGCTGCGTTGAGCTTCTTGGTCGCCTTTTGGTTGATTTACGACACCGTGTGCCGCGTGTTTGGTTTTCGTGAAAACGGCGAGCGCATTGTGGCCCTCACCATGATTGCGGTGGTGGGCTTTGCCGCTTGGTTGTCGTGCCAGTTGTTTGCAGGCCGCGCGGCTTTCCTGCTGGTGGGCGCGATGATTGCCACGGCCATGAGCGCCAACGTGTTCTTCTGGATCATTCCTGGTCAACGCAAAGTGGTGGCCGCCATGACATCGGGCGTGGCGATGGACCCCAAAGAGCTGGCCATGCACGGCAAGCGCGGCAAGCAGCGCAGCGTGCACAACACTTACTTCACCTTGCCCGTCATCTTTGCGATGCTGAGCAACCACTACAGCTTCTTGTACACCCACAAACACCATTGGGTCATCCTGGTGATGATGATGTTGGCAGGTGCCTTGATTCGCCAATTCTTTGTCCAGCGCCATGGCTACCACCTGGGTCGCGCCAAGAACCCGCTGCCCTTTGCGGTGGCCGGTGTGGTGATTTTGCTTAGCGTGATTGTGTGGATGCGCCCCGAACCCACGAGCACGGCGCCTGCTGCTGTGAATGCCACACCCGTCACCTACGCAGAAGTCAGTCAAGTGTTTGCCCAGCGCTGCTACATGTGCCATGGCGAGCAAGTGCAAATGAAAAATGTGCGCTTCGATACCGCAGATGGCGTCAAACAACACGCCTTGGGCATTTACCAACAAGCCGTGGTGACTAAGCAAATGCCTATGAACAACGCCACGGGCATCACCGAAGACGAGCGTGCGTTGATCAAACGTTGGTATGAAGCTGGCGCTGCGGTGCAATAAACCCGCATGGTGCTGATGCGAGATCAGGGGGCACAAGGTTGCTGTCTATACTGACGCAACTTGAATTTGCCCTCACATCTCGAATGAAACTGCGTTTGTTGTTCGCTCTGTTCAGCGCCTTTTATGGCTTCAGCACACAAGCCAGTGAGGTGATGGTGGCGGTGGCGGCCAACTTCACTGCGCCGATGCAAAAAATCGCTCAGGCTTTTGAGCAAGACACAGGCCACAAAGCCGTGTTGTCGTTTGGGTCCACGGGTCATTTTTATGCCCAAATCAAAAATGGCGCGCCTTACCAATTGCTCATGGCCGCGGACGACGAAACACCTGCCCAGCTGGAAAAAGAGGGTCGAGGTGTTGTTGGCTCGCGCTTCACCTATGCCACGGGGAAGCTGGTGCTGTGGAGCAAACAGGTGGGCGCGGTGGACAGCAAAGGCGAGGTGCTGCGCCAAGGCAAATTTCAGCAGCTGGCAGTGGCCAATCCCAAACTGGCACCCTATGGCGCTGCAGCCTTCGAGGTGATGGCGCAGCTGGGCGTCTTGCAAGACCTCAGACCTAAATTGGTACAAGGCGAGAGCATTGCCCAGACCTACCAGTTCATCGCCAGCGAGAACGCACAGCTGGGCTTTGTGGCGCTTGCGCAAATCATGGTCGATGGCAAGATCACACAAGGTTCAGCCTGGCTGGTGCCTGCGCATTTACATGCGCCTCTTCAGCAAGATGCGCTGCTGTTGGTTCCAGGTCGAGACAAACCTGCCGCTGTGGCTTTGATGGCTTACCTCAAGGGCGACAGAGCCAAAACCATCATCCGTTCATTTGGCTACACGCTGTGATGCGTGGATCATGGTGTTTCACATGACTGAATGGTTCAACACAGAGACCCGTGATGCCATTGGGCTGACCTTGCAGCTGGCCCTGTTGACCGCCGTGGTGCTGCTCGTTGTTGCTACACCTCTGGCTTGGTGGTTGTCGCAAACGCGCTCGGTGTGGCGCGCGCCTGTCAACGCGTTGTTGACTTTGCCTTTGGTGTTGCCTCCGTCGGTGCTGGGCTTTTATCTGTTGGTGGCCATGGGACCAAACGGGCCTTTGGGTCAATTCACGCAAGCCATGGGCTGGGGTGTGTTGTCGTTTACCTTCACTGGCTTGTTGCTGGGCTCGGTGATTTACTCATTGCCTTTTGCGGTGCAGCCCATTGAGCACGCGTTCATCATCATGGGCCCGCGGCCGATGGAGGTGGCGGCTACCTTGCGCGCATCGCCGCTGGAGGCATTCTGGCGTGTGGCCTTGCCGTTGGCTAGGCCAGGTTGGATGACTGCGGCCGTTTTGTGTTTTGCACACACTGTGGGCGAGTTTGGCGTGGTGCTCATGATTGGGGGCAATATTCCAGGCGCAACAAGCGTCATCTCCACCCGAATTTACGGTCATGTTGAAGCCATGGAATATGCCCAAGCCCACATCTTGGCCGGGTGCATGCTGTTGTTTTCGTTTGTCGTGTTGCTCATCCTGGCTTTGATGAGACGACGCGTCGCGCGGGTGTTGCCATGAACATGGCTGATCGTTTGGATATCCATCTTCAACTCCAGCGCGAGGGCTTTGCGCTCGATGTGCAGATGTGTTTGCCCGCAAAGGGCATCTCGGTGTTGTTTGGCGCTTCGGGTTCAGGCAAAACCACGGTGCTGCGTTGTGTTGCAGGCCTAGAGCCTGCAGCCATTGGCGAGGTGCGGGTGGGGTCGGAGCTATGGCAGTCGCATGAGGCAGGGGTGTTTTTGCCTACACACCGGCGCACACTGGGCTATGTGTTTCAAGAGGCCAGCTTGTTTGAGCACTTGAATGTGCAACACAACATTGCCTTTGGTTTGCGCCGTGGCGCTACATCGGACGCCGCAAGCGTGCTGCGCATCGCGGTGGAGCTTTTGGGCATTGATCATTTGTTGCAACGTCGGGTCGATGAGCTTTCGGGTGGTGAACGTCAACGCGTAGCGATTGCCAGGGCTTTGGCAACCAACCCACGACTGTTGCTATTGGATGAGCCTTTGGCAGCGCTCGATCAGTCGCGCAAAAATGAACTCATTCCTTGGCTGGAGAGGTTGCGTGACGAGTTGCACATTCCCATGCTGTACGTCACGCATGCAATGGATGAGCTCACACGTCTGGGCAATCATCTGGTGGTGTTAGAGAATGGTCGCGTCAAAGCCAGCGGCACCTTGGCAGACACCTTGTCGTCGCTGGATGTGCAAGTGGTGCAGGGCGACGACTTTTCGGTGGTGATCGAGGGCCGGGTGGTGGACATCGACGCCCAATGGCATTTGGCCAAGGTGGCATTCCCGGGTGGCGCCTTTTGGGTGCGCGACACGGGCGCGGCTGTGAATGCGGGGGTGCGTTTGCGTATTCTGGCCAAAGACGTGAGCATCGCCACCGAAGAACCTCAACACACCAGTATTCAAAACCATGTGGAAGCCGTAATCGTGGCAGCTGTCGACGATGTACACCCTTCACAAATACTGGTGCGCATGCGTTTTCAGCAGCAGCACATCGTGGCACGCATCACACAACGTGCATGGCACACGCTCTCGCTGGCCGTGGGGCAACGTGTGTGGGCACAAGTGAAATCAGCGGCCCTGATCGGTTGAAACCCGGTCCCGATGTTAAGACGTTGACAAGGCGTGGTGCATCAAAGCTCCGCCGCTGATGACCAACAACAAAGCAATCGCTTGGCGCAAACCCTTGGACGACACACGCTCAGCCCAGCGTTGCCCAACCAGCACACCTGCAATGGCCAACGGAATCAGAGTCAACCATCGCCAACCCAACTCGGGTTGAGAGAGTCGACCAGCGACAGCCATGGTCAGCAGCACGACGCAGGTGCTGACGGTGATCGCCGCCGATGTGCTGGCGCGCAAAACCATCACATCAGGGAGGCGCCGTGTCAGCCAAGCCACGATCAGCGGTCCAGAGGTTCCAAAAAGCATTTCTACCAAACCGATGACGCCACCGGCGGCCAAGCTCCAGGGTTGAACCAAGGTTTGAGTCCTTACTTCTGTGACACGCAGCGTGCGCAGACCCACCACCACCACATAAACCCCCAATGCCACCAACGGCCAACGGCTGGCCAGTTGTTGCGTCAGCCAAAGGCCCAACACTGCCCCCAGTAAGACGCCAGGCAGCAGGCGTTTGAGCTCTTGCCAATGTATATAACGGCGGTTCATGCCGCCTAGCAGCAGCGACGCTGGCAGGTCCAAGAGCAAGGTCAACGTCACCACCTCGGCCAACGGCCAATGCCAAGCCAATAAGGGAACGATCAGCAAGGCCGAACCAAAGCCTGTGATGCCCAGCACCGTGTATCCCATGAACACCACGGCTACGGGATAAAGCATCTCTTGCATGGGCGGAAACAGGGTGATTCTCCTGAGGTGTTTGTGCTGTTGAGAATAGGCAAGTCTTGACGGTGCGTATAGAGCCAGATCGCATAAATCGCCTGCGCCAGCATCGCTTGCACCCGTTGCCTTGCCTATACTGCAGAACATGTCCAGTCATCGCATCAAAGATGTTCAATGGGAGAGCCTCTTTAATTTAGAGGACAAGCCCGCTCTGTCCCTGCAGCAGCGCCTGCGTCTGGCCGTGGTGGAGGCGATCCTTGACGGACGTCTGCCCTCGGGCGCAACCCTGCCATCGTCACGCGAGTTGGCCAAGGCGCTGGGGCTGAGCCGTAACACGGTGACTTCTGCCTATATGCGTTTGGTCGATGATGGTTTTTTGGAAGCCCATCCACGCAGTGGTGTGTTTGTCAAATCACACCGCGATGACCGTGCACCTCTGGCAGAGTCGCCCCAACCTGCGCACGCAACGGGTCAAACGCAAGCGTTTCCCCCGGATTGGACGACGCGCCTGCTACGTTCTGTGAGCGACCAACGCACGCTGGTCAAACCGGACCAATGGCATCAGTATCCCTACCCCTTTGTGTACGGTACGTTTGACCCGCAGCTCTTTCCCACCGAGGCGTTTCGTGAGAGCTGCGTGCACAGCCTGGCGCGTGCCCACTTGCCGCAATGGACGCCAGACTTTGAACTCAGCGATGTCCCCGAATTGATTGAACAGATTCGCTTGCGTCTGTTGCCCAAGCGCGGGGTGTTTGCATTGCCCGAAGAAATCCTGATCACGGTAGGCGCTCAAAACGCTTATTACATGCTGAGCGAAGCCCTGTTTGATGCGCATTCACGCGTGGGATTGGAAGAGCCTGGCCACCCGCATGCCCGCAACAGTTTTGCTGCACGTCAGCCGCAATGGGTGCCGCTGCCGGTTGACGACCAAGGCTTGATGGTGGAGCACATCTCGACGCTTGACTATGTCTATGTCACACCTTCACACCAGAGCCCGACCACCCGAACCTTGTCGTTGGAGAGGCGTCAGCAGCTGTTGACGCTGGCCGAACAACGCGACTTTGTGGTGATCGAAGACGACTACGAGGCAGAAAATTTGTATGCAGGCGAACCCATGCCCGCCCTCAAGAGTCTGGACAAAGTGGGTCGTGTGATTTACGTGGGCTCGATTTCCAAGAGTCTGTCGCCTTCCTTGCGTCTGGGGTATATCGTGGCGCCACGTCCGCTGATTGCTGAGCTGCGGGTCTTGCGTCATGCCATCGTGCGTCACCCCAGCGCGTTTTTGCAACATGCGTTTGCCCACTTTTTGTCGCTGGGCCATCACGAATCGCACGCGCGTCGTGTTAACCAGGCCTTGCAGGCGCGCATGCAAGCAGTGGGTGAGGCTTTGCGGTTGGCCTTGCCTGATTTTCAGTTTGAATTGCCCACCGGCGGTGCCTCGGTCTGGGTGCGGGCCCCCGACTGGGTGGACACGGCCGAGCTGGCTCTGATGGCGCGCGAGCAAGGTGTGCTGATCGAAGCGGGGGAAGTGTTTTTCATGCACCCACCGTACCCTTGTCCTTATTTTCGCCTTCGCCTGTCGTCGATTGCACTGGATCAAATCGGGCCTGGCATTCGTGCACTGGCCACAGCTGTTCAAGCTCTGGCGCAGGCGCGTGGTGTGCCACGTGCCCCCCTGCGATTGCACTGATGTGGTGGCACTGAGGCGTGGCACCACGTACTCATGTCACACGCTCACTTCACGCCTTCAACTTCGCATTCTTCAAACACCGTATCCAGCCAGGATGCCAGCGCTTGCGCGGATTGCACCGAACGCTGTGAAATGGTCAACACGCGCGCCTGTGTGGGCGCATGGCGTGCGCGCCGCACGCTCGCGTGGCGACCCGCAAACTGAACTTCTGACCAACCGTGTTCATGCGTGCGCACCCAGCCTTTGATTCGCATCACCCAGGTGGGTGTTTGTTTCAGTTGTTCGCGCAACCAGTTGGTGTGAAACACAGCCTCGGGCCTGCGACAGTCGCTGGTAAACAAGGCGCCATGGTCTGTGGCGTGGTGGTGTTCGCTTGCATGTTCGTGCGTGCAGTGCGGCGTGCAGACATGCCCGGACAAGCCATCGCTCAAGGGTTCAGGCATCCAGTCACTTTGCAGCAAAGTCAGTGCAAGTTGTCCATGCTGGCTATTCACATAAGGTACAGGTCCGAGAGTTTGATGCAACCAAGTGATGCAATCTTGCTGCTCGACGGGGCTGCACAGATCGGTTTTGTTGACCACCAACAAGTCAGCCGAGCGCAGCTGTCGCATCAGACTGTCTTGCAGCAGAGGGTCGCAGGCATGTTGGCGCACTGCTTGGGCATCCACAACCACCAACACGCCGTGCAGACTCAAGCGCTTGTCAGCCAGTGCGATCTGAGCAATGGGCCAAGGGTCGGACACGCCACTGGCTTCGATCACGATGGCGTCAAAGGGCGCTGGATTGTTCAGAACCTGCAACAAGGCTTGACTTAGATCGCCACCAATTTGGCAACACACGCAGCCGTTACTCAAGGCAATCGTGTCGCTGTTGCGTGCGCTCAGCAATTCAGCGTCGATGTTGAGTTCACCAAAGTCATTCACCAGTACCGCGATGCGTTGGCCTTGCGCTTGCTGCAGCCAGTGCGTCACCAGACTGGTTTTTCCGGCGCCAAGAAAACCACCAACCACAGTGAGTGGGATGGCGACAGGCGAGACGGCGTTGCTCATGGAGTCCAGTCAGGGGAGTGGGCGCGCAGGGGTGCGTGCCGATCAGGCCGTGTGTGCAGGAAAGACCTGCCCGCCCAGCACGGTGCCCCAAACTCTGGCGTCCTTGAGCTTCTCGGCCCCCAGGGTCAACGGGTGGTCGCGTAGCACGCAGAAATCAGCCCGTTTGCCGGTTTCGATGCTGCCGATTTCATGGTCCATCTTCAACGTCCAGGCTGCGCCCAAGGTGATGGCATGTAAGGCCTGCATCACGCTCAGGCGCTCTTTCTCGCCAAGCACGCGGCCTTTGGGGGTGATGCGGTTGGCCGCACACCAAGCGGTGAACAACGGCCCCAAGGGAGTGACCGGTGCGTCCGAGTGAATGGCCAGCGGCACACCAGCGGCCAAGGCGCTGCCACAGGCATCGAGACGATGGGCGCGGTCTGGCCCCATGGTCATCTCGTAATGCTGGTCACCCCAATGCCAGAGGTGGTTTGCGAACAGGTTGACGCACAGACCCAGACTGGCCATGCGTCGAAACATGGGGGCATCGACCATTTGGGCGTGTTGCAGGGTGTGGCGGTGATCGGGCCGTGGTGAGCGGGTCAGCACACGCTCAATGGCATCGATAGCGGCTAGGCTCGCTTCGTCGCCATTGGTGTGGGTGTGGATGTGCAGGCCAGCGCGGTGGTAAATCTCAAAATCGGTTTCGTATTGAGCAGGCGCTGTGACCCAGATGCCATTGGGTGCGCCGTTGAAGTGCCCAGGCCAGCGCATGCGTGACGAGAAGCCTTGGATGGAGCCGTCGAGCATCATCTTGACCAGACCATAGCGCAGCTTGTCCGTGTTGCGCTGGGTCATGGCCTTGACGTGCTCGGCGCCTTGTGCGGCGCCGTGGGTACCGTGAAAAGCCTTGAAGGCGGGCAAGATACGCACGCAGCATTCGTCTTTGGCCAGCGCTGATTCCAAAATTGCGCAATCAGCTTCGCTCAAAGTGTTGACCAAATCGGTGGCAGTGGTCACGCCCTGCATATTGGCTAGGCGGGCAAAGTTCAGCATGCCAGTTTCATCCATCGGCGAGAGCAGTCCTGCATCGCCCACATGGCGCAAGACCAGGAACATGGCCGCGGGCTCTTGCAACTCGCCTGTGGGCTGGCCTTTGCGTGGGCCACTTTTGAATTTGACGACGCCTTCGACCTCAATGTCTTCGTCAACCTCGGCGATGCGCAGCATGGGGCTGTTGACGTTCATCAGATGCCCGTTGGCATGCGCAATCACGATGGGCCGAGTGGTGCTGGCGCGGTCCAGGTGTTCAACCGTCATGCGCTCGCCGCCAAAATAAATCGGATCAAATCCCCAGGCCAACAAGGGCTTATCGGGCGCCGCGCCGCTTTGTTGCATCTTGCGGTCGATCTCGATCAAGCGTTGCACCACGGCCTCCATGGAATGCAGGCCCTTGACGGTTTGACCCCAAGGGTTGAGGCGGTCGAACCAACCTAGGTATTCCATGTCCCACATGCCGCCTTCCTTGAGGTGGCAGTGGCCTTCAATCAAACCTGGCAGCAGCACGCAGTCGGCAAAACGGGTGTCCAGTGTGTAGTCACCCCATTGGGCCAACTCGGCCAGATCGCCCACACCCAGGATGCGGCCATCGCGCACTGCCACATGGGTGGCCGAGGCTTGCATCGGGTTCATGGTGAGGATGTCGCGGGCGACATAAATGGTGATGGGCGTGGGGTGCATGGCAAGTCTTTCGACAAAGGGTACGAATGGCGCAGGTCGGTGCTTAACTGACCGTGGGCAAGGGATACAGCGTCTGGCCCGTGTCTGACACGCGGTGACAGGCTACGTGGTGGCCGGGGCGCACTTCGCGCAGGGGCGGCGGCGTGGCACGGCAGGCGTCTTCAGCGAACGGACAACGGCTCGCAAAACGACAACCCTTGGGGACATTGAGTGGGCTCGGGGGGTCCCCTTGCAGGCGAATGCGTAACTTGCGTTGCTGACCGCGCGATGCCATGGAGGGTGCGGCTGACCACAGCGCCAGTGTGTAGGGGTGCAGCGGTTGCGCAAACAGATCTTCTCGCGGGGCGCGTTCTACAAACTGCCCCAGGTACATAACGGCGATGTCATCGCACATGTGGCGGATCACACCCAGATCGTGCGAGATGAACAAATAGGTCAGCCCCAACGCCTTTTGCAGTTGTTGCATCAGGTTCAGGATCTGTGCTTGGATGGCCACGTCGAGTGCAGAGACAGGCTCATCGCACACCAACAGTTCGGGCCGTCCAGCCAATGCGCGTGCCAGGGCAATGCGTTGTCGTTGCCCGCCCGAGAATTGGTGGGGAAAGAGCTGCATTTGTTCTGGGCGCAGACCAGTTTGCAAGAACAGCGTACGGGCTAATTCATCGCGTTGGGCAGGCTCGCCGACATCCATCAAATCGAGCGCATCTCGAATGGCTTGTCCCGCGCGCACACGCGGATTGAGGGAGGCAAAGGGGTCTTGGAACACCATCTGGAAACGCTTGCGTTGCGTGCGCAGTGCTTCACCTTGCAGGTGACTGATGGGGGCGTCACCGAGTTGAATTTCACCCGCGCTCACGGGCGCGAGCCGCATCACGGCCAAGGCCGTGGTGCTTTTGCCAGAGCCGCTTTCACCCACGATGCCAAACGTACGACCCCGCTCGATGTCAAAACTCACGCCGTCGACAGCCTTGACGGTGGTGCTGTGTTGAAGCAAGCCTCCTTGGATGGGGTAATGCACGCACAGGTCGCGCACCTGCAGCAAGCGATCATTCATGAGAGTTTCCTTGCGGGTGCAGCCAGCACATCACGCGGTGTCCTGGCTGCACCCAGGTGCTGGGCGGCACGTGGGTGCGGCAACGCACTTGGACGTGACTGCAACGGTCTGCGAAGGTGCAGCCACCGTGGCGCTCCAGAAGCGAGGGCACGGTGCCCGGAATTTCCTGTAGGGGCTGACCATGGCTTTGTGTGTTGTGGCCCGGGGCACAGGCGATCAGCCCCTGGGTGTAGGGATGGCAAGGGTGGGAAAGGATCAGGTCGGTGGGGCCTTCTTCAATCATGCGGCCTGCGTACATGACGGCCACGCGATCGGTCATCTCGGCCACAGCCCCCATGTCGTGGGTAATCAGTAGCACTGCCGTGCCGGTGCGTTCGCGCATCTCGCTGATGAGATCAAAAATCTGCGCCTGCACCGTCACATCCAGCGCAGTGGTGGGTTCATCGGCAATCAACACATCGGGTTGGCAGGCCAGTGCCATGGCGATCATGACGCGTTGGCGCATGCCCCCCGAAAACTGGTGCGGGTACTGATGGACGCGACGCTCAGCGTCAGGAATGCCCACCGCTTTGAGCATGTCGATGGCGCGTGCCAACGCGGCACGGGCATCGAGCCCCTGGTGCAATCGCACCGACTCCATGATCTGTTCACCCACGCTGTACGCGGGGTTCAGCGAGGTCATGGGTTCTTGAAAAATCATCGAGATGCGGTTGCCGCGCACATGCCGCATTTGTGCTTCAGGCAGTTGCAGCAAGTCTTGACCTTCAAACAACACTTGACCAGAGGTGATCCGTCCTGGTGGTTGTGGAATTAGTCGCATCAGCGCCAGCGCTGTGATGCTCTTGCCACAGCCCGACTCGCCCACCAGACCCAGGGTTTCGCCGCGTTGCAGATGAAGGTGGATGTCTTCCAGCACATGGGCGGTTCCACCCCGTGTTTGAAACGCCACGCTCAAGGCGCGGACTTCGAGCAGTGGGGCTGCTGACGAAGGGGAATCGGTGTGTGCGGTGTTGGAGTGGGAGGACATGCGTGGACTCAGCGCAAATGCATTTTGGGATTGAGTGCGTCGTTGAGGCCATCGCCCACCAGACTGACAGACAACACGGTCAGAAAAATCGCCGCACCAGGAAGCGTCACGGCCCACCAGCATTCCAGAATGTGTCGACGGTTGGCACCAATCATCATGCCCCAGCTCATCACATTGGGGTCTGACAAACCGAGAAAGCTCAGACCTGCCTCGAAAAGAATCGCCACGCCGACCACCAGCGTGGCCGAGACAATCAGCGGCGCCATGGCATTGGGCAATATTTCGCGCCAGATCAGATGCCAGTCGCCTGCGCCCATGGTGCGTGCGGCATGGACGTATTCAAGACTTCTCAGACGGATGAATTCGGCCCGCGTGAGCCGCGCCGTGCTGGTCCAACTCACCATGCCAATGGCGCAAATCACCACGCCCAGGCTGGGCTGAAACAGCGTGACCAAGACCATGGCAAACAACAAGGCAGGCAAGACCTGAAACAGCTCGGTCAGGCGAGACAGCCAGGCATCGATCCAACCGCCGAAGTAACCGGCCAACGCACCCACCGTGATGCCAATGACCACCGTGATGGCTGCCGCGCTCACCCCGACCAGCAAAGTGGCGCGCCCCCCGATCAACAGGCCGGCCAAGATGTCACGGCCCAGGTAGTCGCTGCCCAACCACAGCTGTGGGTTTTGGAACGGTTCCGAAAATGGTGGTGCCACGATGGCAAAGGGGTCCACGCCATACAGGCGCGGTCCACACAGCATGACCAGCATGATGAGCAGCAACACCACCAAGCCCCATATCGCAGCCTTGTTGCCGCGAAATACGCGCCAAGCCTCATGCGCAGGCGACAAGACGGGCACGAGCGGCGCTTGAGGGGGGAGGGCTTGATCGGTCATCGTGTGGTGCGCAGACGGGGATCGATCCAGCGGTAGCTCACATCGGTGAGCAGGTTGGCGGCGATCACAAACAGGGAAGAAAACGTCAACACGCCCAGCAGGGTGGGGTAGTCACGTCCAAGGATGGCGTCCAAGGCCAAGGTGCCGAGTCCGGGCCAGGAAAACACGGTTTCCACCAGCACTGCCCCGGAGATCAAGTTGCCAAATTGCAAGCCTGCCACTGTTACCAATGGCATCAATGCGTTGCGCAAGGCATGCTTGAACACCACGACGGCTTCGTGCAAGCCCTTGGCACGGGCGGTGCGCACATAGTCAGAGCCTAAGACTTCGAGCATGCTGGCGCGTGCGAGTCGGCTGTACTGGGCCAAATACACCAAGGTCAGGGTCAGCGCGGGCAACACCAAGTGGTGCAGCGCATCCAGCGCCGCCGCCCAACCCGTGGCACCGTAGTTGCGCACGTCGTACATGCCTGCGATGGGCATCACGGGCCACACTTTGCCAAACAAGATCACCAACAAAATACCTGTCCAGAAAACCGGCATGGCCAAGCCCGCGAGTGAGAAAACAGTGACCACAGCACTGCGCAAACTCTTGGGCTTGAGTGACGCCAGCACGCCCAAGAGTGTGCCCACGATGATGGCGGTCAAAAGAGCCGTCATGACCAGCAAGATCGTTGGGCCGATGCGCTCGGCAATCAGGCTGCTCACTGGTTTGTTGTAGGTGTAGGACATCCCCAGATCACCGCGCACACTTTTGCTGAGATAGGCGATGAACTGCTCGGGCAAAGGCTTGTCAAGACCGTAGGCCTTTTTGATGCTGTCGATCACGGCCTGATCACCACCACCCATCTCGCCTGCGATGACGCTGGCGGGGTCGCCGGGGGCGGCATGGATGAGCGTGAAATTGATGGCCAGTACGGCCACCATCAGGCCGAGGGCCACCAACAAGCGGCGAACGATTGTCACGAAGGTATTCAAGCGGCTACTTCCATGTATGAAGACATCAGCCTTTGACGCTTGTGTCGTTGATGCCGTCGATCAGCCCCCAAATACCAGCAGGGCGGTTCTGCACCTTGCCATTGAAGGCCATGTTGAAATTAAATTCCAGCAGGAACGCCACAGGACACTCGTCGACCACGATTTTTTGCATTTGCGAGTACATGGCCTTGCGCTTGGCCACGACGGGCTCTTTGCCAGCGGCCAACAGCAACTCGTCCACCTTGGGGTTGCTGTAGCTCTGCGTGTTCGACCAGATGATGCCTGGTTTGATATTGCTGCTCAGCCAGGTGCGGTGCACACCAATGACTGGGTCGCCCCAGTTCCAGACCGAATCCACCGTCATGTCGAACTGCAAGGAAGACACGCGGCGTGCCCAGCTGGGGAAGTCGGGCGAGCTACGCACGTTCACTTCGATGCCGATTTTGGCCAGCGCCGCCTTGGCGTACTCCTGAATCACGATGCCTTCGCTCAGCGCGGGTAGGTAGTCCAGGTCAATCGTCATGCGTGTGCCATTGGCGCCTGGCTTGAAACCCGCGTCATCCAGCAGCTTGGCGGCTTTTTGTAAATTGAAATCGTATTTCTCGACCTGGGGTTCATAGAACGGACTGCCCGATGCGATCGGCCCGGTGGCGCGGCCATGTACCTTGCCCAGCAGCGTCTCGCTGATGTATTTTTTGTCCAGCGCGTAATTGATGGCCTGGCGCACCCGCTTGTCGCTGAGCTTGGGGCTTTTGGTGTTGAACGCCAGCCAGATAATGGGGCCAATTGCGGGTGCCATGCTGGCCACGGTCACGTTTGGATTTTTCTTGGCACGGTTGATCAGGTTGACGTCGGTGAGCTCGGCGTGGATGTCAATCTCACCGCGCTCGAAGGCCAGCATCATGCTCGACGAGTCTTTGAACTCACGCACGATGATGCGTTCCAGCTTGGGTGCGTCCTTCATGAAGAACTTGTCAAAGCGCTCCAGAATCAAAAATTCACCCGGCTTGAAGTCAACCAGTTTGAACGGTCCGCTGCCCACTGGGTTGACGTTGCGGGGGTGGATTTTCACGTCGGTGCCATCGCCGTAAATATGCTTGGGAATGATCGGTGTCAACGAGGTAGACATGGCCAGCAACAGCGCTGGGTGAGGCTCCGACAAACGCACCACGGCGGTGTAAGGGTCTGGCACCGTGACCGCATTGACGGGGCCATACATGGTTTTGAACGGGTGGTTGTCACGGATGGTTTCGATCGAAAACTTGATGTCCTCGGCTGTCACGGGCTTGCCGTCGTGAAACACAGCGTCTTTGCGCAGATGCAGCGTGACGCTGCGGTTGTCGGCCGACAGATCCCAGCGCTCGGCCAAGTAAGGCTGGGGCTTCCAATTGGCATCCATGCGGATGGGTGAGGCAAACAACTGAGCGGCAGGCATCATTGTGGCGATACCGCTTTGCACGGCCGAGTTCAGATGCCTGGGCTTTTGCGTGGAACCTATGACCAGAACGCCTCCCTTGGCCGCCTGTGCCGCCACATGCAGCGGAATGCCCATGATGCTTGTCGCCGAACCCATGGCAGCAAGTTCGAGGAACTTACGTTTGTTCATTTTGTCCATTTCATGCTCCTGAGAATTGAGGGATCCAAATCAGAACCTATCTCTATGTTGGAACATAACAAAATGCGGAGCCCTTTGAGAGGGCCACAATGGGTAAAAACATAGGGCCAGCCCTATCGTTTCCACCTAGAACCAAACTGCTGTTGCATAAGGAATCACCACCGCTCCCACAATGCCGTGCAATCCCATGCCGAGGCTGGCGTAGGCTCCGGCTTCGGCATTCACGCTGAACGCACGCGAGGTGCCGATGCCGTGCGCGGCCACACCTAGCGCAAAACCACGCTGCCACCAGGAGGTGATGCGCAAGACGTCGAGCACGTAGCGGCCCAGCACGGCACCTAAGATGCCGGTGCTGACCGCGAAGATGGCGGTCAAGGTGGGCGAGGCTTGCACGCGCTCGGCAATGCCCATGGCAATGGGTGCGGTGACCGACTTGGCCACCAAGCCGCGCACCAGCGACTCATCCACACCCAGCCAGCGCGCCATGCCCACTGCGGTGAACACCGAGGTTACGCCACCTGCTACCAACGACAACAGCAAAACCAGCATGCGACCTTTGAGCGATGCAAAACCTTTGTAGATCGGAATGGCCAGCGACACGGTGGCTGTGCCGAGCAAGAAATGCACAAACTGCGCGCCCTCGAAATACTTGGCATACGGCATGTCGAGCAGGGTGATGCTGAGTGTGACGACCAGCACTGCAATCAACACCGGGTTGGCTAACGGGTTGCGCTGGCTGCGCTCGTACAACGTGAGGCCCAGCAGATAGGCACTGAGCGTGAGCACCAATGCCAGCAAGGGGCTGCCCGAGAGGTAGACCCAAATTTCAGAGATGGGTGGCAATTGGGCGAATGAGTGAGCAGGCAGTGGAGCGTTCATGGTGTCCCGTGCTTCTTGCTGAGAGCTTTGAGCAAGCCCGCCGTCACAGCCACCGTGGCCACCACGCTCACCACCAGTGCTGCGCTGATCGCCCAGGCGTTGGCTTGTAGCAGCGGCAAGTAAAGCACCACGCCCACCGAGGCAGGAATGAACAACAACCCGAGGTGCTGCAAGATGCTGCTGCCGACCAGATCAATGTGCTCGGGCACCTTGCCATGTAGGCTGAGAAATACCAACAGCAGCACCAAGCCCAACACGGGCCCCGGAATAAAGGACAAGGCGAATTTGGAGAGCAGCTCACCGAGCGCTTGGAAGATGAAGAGTTGAACCAGACCTTGAATCATGCGGTCAGTGTAGGCAAGGCTTCTCGAATTGACCAGTTAAAACAGTTGTGATCAAAACAGATTCATTGGTCTCACGCGCGCCACTCACTTAACATGACGGCCATCCCTGTGGTTCATTGAGGAATAGAAATGAAAATCGTCGACATCCGTGAAGTTACCTTGCCGATCAGCTCACCGATCCGTAATGCCTACATCGACTTTAGCAAAATGACCTTGAGCCTGGTGGCTGTCATCACCGATGTGATTCGCGATGGCAAGCCCGTGGTCGGCTACGGTTTCAACTCCAATGGCCGCTACGGTCAAGGCACCTTGATGCGTGAGCGTTTCATTCCGCGTGTGCTCGAAGCCAAGCCCGACAGCTTGCTGGACGGCACAGGCAACAACTTGGACCCTCACAAAATTTGGGCCACGCTGTTCACCAATGAAAAGCCTGGCGGCCATGGCGAGCGCTCGGTGGCCATGGGCACCATCGACATGGCCGTTTGGGACGCAGTGGCCAAAATTGAAGGCAAGCCTTTGTTTCAGTTGTTGGCAGACCGTTATGGCAACGGCCAACCCAACCGCAAGGTGTTTGTGTACGCGGCAGGCGGTTACTACTACCCAGGGCAAGACCACGAAAAACTCAAAGATGAAATGCGCAGCTACATCGACCGTGGATATTCGGTAGTGAAGCAAAAAATTGGCGGTGCGTCCTTGGATGAAGACTTGCGCCGCATTGATTCTGTCTTGAGTGTGCTCAAAGATGGCCAAAGATTGTGCGTCGACGCCAACGGCCGCTTTGACCGTGACACGGCAGTGGCCTACGCCAAAGCCTTGTCGCAATACGATTTGTTCTGGTACGAAGAGGCGGGCGATCCGCTGGACTACGAGCTGCAAGCCACGCTGCGCAGTTATTACAAAAACCCCATGGCCACCGGCGAAAACTTGTTCTCGATGCAAGACGCACGCAACCTGATTCGCTACGGCGGCATGCGCCCCGACCGTGATTGGTTGCAGTTTGACTGCGCCTTGAGCTACGGTTTGGTGGAGTACCTGCGCACGCTGGACATGCTCAAAGAGCACGGCTGGTCAGCCAGTCGCTGCATTCCGCATGGAGGCCATCAAATGTCTTTGAACATCGCGGCAGGTTTGGGTCTGGGGGGCAACGAAAGCTACCCCGATTTGTTCCAGCCCTTTGGCGGTTTCCCCGACGGTGTGAAGGTGGAGAACAGCTTTATCACCATGCCAGACCTGCCTGGTATTGGTTTTGAAGGTAAGTCTGATTTGTTCAAGGTGATGCAGGATTTGTCGCGTTAACTTGAGGCCGTTAACGCCAACTGCAAGGCCAGTTGGTTATGCCGCTCAATCAGTGGTCCCATGTCGACGGTTGCAATCTCACCCTCGCGTACCACCACACGACCATTCACGATGGTGTAGTCGGCGTTGTCACTGGCGCAAAGCAGAAGCGCCCCGATGGGGTCATGCACTGCGCCACCGGCCATGCTGAGTGTGTCGGTACGGAACATCGCAATGTCAGCGCAATAGCCTGGCTTGATTTGCCCCAATTCATGAGCGCGCCCCAACACTTGGGCTCCGCCGCGTGTGGCTAGGCGCAGGGCATCACGCGGCGTCATGTCTGATGGCCCTAAGTCACAGCCAAACACAGGGCGTCCGTTTTCCACCCGTGGTGCTTCCAGTGCGCGCCCCACGCGTGCCAGCAGCATGGCTTGGCGCGCTTCGTTTAACAAGTGCGCGGCATCGTTGCTGGCGCTGCCGTCTACGCCTAAGCCAATGGGCACACCAGCGTCTAGCATTTTGCGTAGGGGCAAGATGCCGCTGGCCAAGCGCATGTTGCTGCACGGGCAGTGGGCGATACCGGTGCGTGTTTTGGCAAACAGGTAGGTGCCTTCATCGTCGAGTTTGACGCAGTGGGCGTGCCACACATCGTCCCCCACCCAGCCCAGGTCTTGTGCATATTGCGCGGGTGTGCAGTTGAATTTTTCTTTCGTGTACGCAATGTCGTGGTCGTTCTCGGCTAGGTGCGTGTGCAGGCGCACTTTGTGTGCGCGGGCCAGTTTGGCGGCTTCGCGCATGAGGTCTTGGCTCACGCTGAAGGGCGAACAGGGGGCCACGGCCACATGCGTCATCGCGCCAAAACTGGCGTCGTGGTAGGTCTCAATCAGGCGCTGGGTTTCTTTGAGGATGAAAGCTTCTTTTTCCACCACACGGTCGGGCGGCAGGCCACCTTGTGACTCGCCCACGCTCATGCTGCCGCGTGTGGCGGTGAAGCGCATGCCAATGGTGTGCGCGGCTTCAATGCTGTCGTCCAATCGCACGCCGTTGGGGTAGATGTAGAGGTGATCGCTGCTGGTGGTGCAGCCACTCAGCAGCAGCTCGGCCATGGCCACTTGGTTAGACACCAACACCATCTCGGGCGTGAGGCCTGCCCAAATGGGGTACAGCCCTTGAAGCCAACTGAACAACTCGGCGTTTTGCACCTGCGGCACAGCGCGTGTGAGGCTTTGCACCATGTGGTGGTGGGTGTTGATGAGGCCCGGCACCACCACATGGCGGCGGGCATCAATCACTTCGTCGACTTGCGTGAGTAGCTCGTCGATATGCTCATCGGCGGGAATGATGCGTTCAATGCGGCCACCCTTCAGCAGCAGCGAGGCGTCATGCAGTTCGGAGTTGGCATCGTCTTGTGTGGCGATGCAGCGGGCGCGGTGAATGAGCAGGGTGGTCATGGACTTGTCCTCAAACAAACAATCAAACAAGTCGTGGCCGAGTCCCCTTGCCCCCGCATGTGCCGGGGTTGGGCGAGCACCACGTTGCCGCGCATCCCGGGCTTTTGCAGTGGTTTAGATTTTAAGCAGGCGCTGCGCTTGGGCCACCACGGCCTCGGGCGTGATGTTGAACAGTTTGTACAACTCGTCAGCAGGGCCAGACGCACCAAAGCCGGTCATGCCCACAAAGCCGCCGTCGATGCCAAGGTAAGCATCCCAACCTTGACGTACCGCAGCCTCGATGCCCACGCGAACGCCCGTACCCAACACGCTTTGGCGATAAGCAGCGTCTTGCACGTTGAACAATTCCCAGCACGGCATGGACACCACCGCTGTGCCCACGCCTGCGGCTTCTAACTGTTCGCGGGCTTGCACAGCCAGCAACACTTCTGAGCCCGTGGCCAGCAAGGTCACCTGGCGTGGGCCGCAGGCCGCTTCGTGCAACACATAAGCGCCTCGGCGTGTGAGGTTGTCAGTGGTGTGCGTGTGGCGCACCAAGGGCAATGATTGACGTGCAAACACCATGCTGACTGGACCGGCTTGATGTTGCAAAGCCAGCTCCCAACACTCGGCCGCTTCCACTGCATCGGCGGGGCGCATGACCCACATATTAGGCATGGCACGCAGGGACGCAATGATTTCCACGGGTTGGTGTGTGGGGCCGTTGCGGCCAATGCCAATCGAATCGTGGCTGAACACAAACTTCACAGGCAAGCCCATGAGCGCGGCCATGCGCATGGCGGGGCGCTCGTAATCGGCAAACGCGAGGTAAGTCACCGACAGCGGAATGACACCGCCGTGTGCGGCCATGCCGTTGGCCATCGAGCCCATCACATGCTCGCGCACGCCGCAATGCACATACGAGCCTGCACGGTCTTGCGCGTTGAAGGCGCTGAGGCCACGCTTGTGGCTGGTGGGCGCTTCAAGGTCGGCGCAGCCCACCATGCGCTCGGGCAACACGGGGGTGAGCAGGTCATTGATTTCCGCCGAGATGAAGATGCCGCTGGGCGCGGGTGGCGCTTGCAGCGCTTTTTGTTTGTAGTCCAGCAGCACCTGTTGCCATTGCGCGGGCAGTTCACCGCGCATGACGCGTTCAAACTCGGCGCGCTCGGCAGTGGGCAGGGCGGCCACGCGGGCTTGCCAAGCTTGGTGTTCGCCAGCGCTGCGTTGGCCTGCTGCGCGCCACGCCTGTTGCACGTCCGCAGGAATTTCAAATGGGCCATGCGTCCAGCCCAGCATGTCGCGTGCGGCTTGCGCGTCTTCCTCAAACAAGCGACCGCTGTGACCGCCTCGCTGGCCTTGCAAGCGTGCAATGCCTTTGGCAATCACAGTGCGACACGCCAGCATGGAGGGGCGTGGGTCTTTGCGTGCGGCATCGAGGGCCGCAGACACGGCCTCGATGTCGTGGCCGTCGAGTTCCACCACGTGCCAACCCGCCACGCGAAAGCGCTCGGCCACGTTTTCGCTGATGGACAGCTCGGTGCTGCCGTCGTCGGTGATCTGGTTGTCATCCCACAGCAGCACGAGCTTGCCCAATTGCAAGTGGCCCGCCAGTGAAATCATTTCTTGGCCCACACCTTCTTGCAGGCAACCGTCGCCCACAAACGCGTAGGTGAAGTGGTTGACCAAGTCCTTGCCAAAGCGGGCATTCAGATACGCCTCGGCCACCGCCATGCCAAAAGCGTTCGCAATGCCTTGGCCCAATGGGCCGGTGGTCACTTCGATGCCGTTGGCTTGATCATGTGGTCGCTCGGGGTGGCCTTCGCAGACCGAGCCCAGCACACGAAAGCGCTGCACTTCTTCAATCGGAAATGCGGGGTAGCCGGTTAGATGCAGCAACGAATACAGCAGCATGGAGCCGTGCCCGTTGGACAGCACCACGCGGTCGCGGTCAAACCAGCCGGCGTCTTGTGGGTGGAACTTGAGGTGGCGCGTGTACAGCGCCGTGGCAATTTCGGCCATGCCCAGCGGCACGCCTTGGTGGCCTTCTTGGGCTTTGACGATGGCGTCAATCGAGAGAAAACGGATGGCGTGGGCCAGGGCTTGTTGAGGGTGTGCGTTCATGGCGCGGATTTTTGCCAACCATATACATGAGCGCAAGCGATGAATATTCAGGTTTGGATGAAATCGGTTCAGTCTTATAGGTGGTGCTTGTGTTGTTGGTCTGACTGGAAAGCATGTCAGCACAGCAGTTTCTTTGAGAAGTTCGTACTTTGAAAGTTGCATTAAAAATTAAAAAGATAACTACATAAATTTATTTAAGTGCTGTGCGGATAGTCTGAGGAGGTATGGAGAAAAAGTATGCCATTGCGACAGGTAATTGAATCTCAAATCAATGCTGCGTTATGGGAGTGTTGCTCCCCTGCGTATGTCCGCTTGGTCAATGCCACCGGCATGATGGGTGAGGCGCTGGAAGCATTGATGGAGGATGCGGCGACTTTTGCAACAAAGGATCCTGCATCAATGGGGGATCCTTTCCGCATAGTTCAGACGTACACATCGTTTCGCGCTGTGCTTCATTACCGAATCGCACATGCAATGGTATGCACTCAGGCAATCTCAGCGGAAGCATCCTGCTACGCCTCACTTGTCTCCAGTAGAGGAAAACTGCTATCTGGGGCAGAGCTTCACCCTTGTTGCCACATCGGTAAGAGGTTTGTACTCGATCATGGCATTGGCACTGTATTTGGTGAGACAGCCAGTATTGGTGACGACTGTTACGTGCTTGGCGGTGTCACGCTGGGTGCAAGTGGAATTGCCGGCAACCCCCAGGGCAAGAGGCATCCATCGATTGGGAACCGCGTGCAACTCGGTGCCTTCGCACGAATATTCGGAAGCGTGAGTATTGGTGACGACGTTTTCGTCGGGTCGCATTGCGTTATTACTGACGATGTGCCTGCCGGCAGCAAAGTAACGCTGCGTAGCAGCCTGCAGGTCATCAAGCCGATATCGAAAATTTACCTTAAAGCATGAATTCAGCCCTCTTACTGTCAACCCTAGGAAAATAATGACTTTCAAGCGAAAAACCAATCGTCTCTATTATCAAGATTTTCACTTAAGCGAAGCGAAAGCTAGGGTGATTCGGGTCGAGAAAGATAGCATCGAACTAGATGCCACAGTCGCTTACCCAGAAGGCGGAGGGCAAGAGGCTGATCATGGTGTTATTCACTTAGAGGGTGGGGCAGCACTTAGATTCAATGACGCGAAAAAGATCTACACGCGATTGGCCGCATTAAGCGATTTTCCCGGCTTGTATGTCGATGGCGTGATACAGCATGTTATCGCTGAGGAAGACAGGCAATTACTTAGCTTGGTTGAACCAGGCATGTCGGCTACCGTAAGTATTGACGTTAAGCGTCGCGCTTGCTTGGCGCTTAGTCATACGGCATCTCACTTACTATATTTAGGAATCGCAGAAGTCAGGCCCGATGCAATTGAATCGACTATTGGGTGTCATATTAAAACGGATAGTGCCCGTTTTGACTTCAAGGTTGAAACCCGTTTCAGCACTGACGAATTACTAGCGATTGAACAGGTCGCAAATGGCTATGTGCAGCGAAATGCCTCTATAACTGTTAGTGCGCACCATCTAGTGCCTGATGCACGGCTTTGGCACTGCGAGGGGCATACTATCCCTTGCGGAGGTATTCACATAGCCCAAACAGCAGCTATCGGCTTGCTGCAAGTGCGGCGGCGTGGTTTAGGTGCAGGGAAGGAACGCATCTCTTGTACGTTTCCGCAGGCACTTTTAAAGCTTGAAGGCTATCACGGCAAGCACTTCGGGGTTTAGTCAAATGAAAAAGCAAGTGAGCCGCTTTCTGCCCGACCTTCCTCGCGCTACCTACTTGCTAACCATAGCGCAGGCGTTGAATCTCACGTGCGCAGTCATTTCCGTGACCATCGCTGCACTAGTCGGAAGCCATTTAGCAGAGACACCTGCACTTGGAACGGTACCCTATGGTGCGCAGTTTGCAAGTGTGATGCTTTGCACCTTGCCCGCGTCGATGCTGATGCGCCGATATGGACGTCGCGTCATATTCTCCTTCGGTGCCGTCATGCTTATCCTCGCAGGAATTGTGGGGTACTTCGCAGTTGTGCGCATGAGCTTCGCATGGTTGATCTCTTCTCATACCTTGTTGGGCATCTATATCGCATGCGCAAACTTCTACCGATTTGCGGCGGTCGACAACGTCGAATCATCAACCAAGCCTCAGGCTATATCGTTAGTTGTCTCAGGTGGCGTTCTTGCCGCAATCATCGGGCCGACTTTAGCGACTTACCTAAGAGTCGTTCCTGGTTTTGTAGATTTCTCCCTATGCTATGCCGTGTTTTGCGTGATGGGCGTTGCGACATTGGCATTGATGGCTGTGTGGCGGTCACAAGCCGCCAGTTCGATGCCCACGCTGATTGAAAACACGCCTGAGCTGTATTCATCGCTCGATATGCGTATTCCAATACTGATTGCCATTTTTTGTGCAGCTGGTGGCTACTTTCTTATGAACCTGCTGATGGTTCAGGCTTCGTTGGTGATGAAGGACATTTGTTCCTTCTCTGCGATCTCCTTTGCAATTGAAGTACACGTACTGTCAATGTTTGTGCCTTCCTTTTTTACCGGATCCATCATTGCGCGGATCGGATTGCAAAAAACTCTACTCACCGGCTTTTTGCTGATTAGCGCTGCGATGGTCGTGGGTACGCTTGATGTGCGTTATGAGTATGTTTTTGGCGCATTGACCTTACTAGGTCTGGGATGGAATTTGACCTATGTTGGTGGAGGTGCTCTTCTTGCGCAGAGTGTCAGTGAGTACGACCGCTATCGGTGGCAAGGCATTAACGATACTGTTATTGCGGCTTGTGCAACCTTAGGCGCTTTGCTGCCTGCACCGATGATGGCCAGACTTGGATGGAATTGGTCGAACATCGCGCTTTTTCCCCTCTGCCTTATTGGCTTGGTACTTTGCATAAAAGTACTGCCGCGAAGTGAGCTTCTCTCCATTCAACCGTTGGTAGATAGGTCTGCAAAATGACTGAAAATTTTCTTCGTTGCCATGTTGACCAATCTGCGGAATGGACGCCCTTGCGAGAAATTGAGCCCGGGTTGCTTATTAAGTTCGAGATCGACAATCCCGGCTCTAGTCATAAGGTTCGTGCAGCACGACGTATAGTTCAACGTGCAGTGAAAGCTGGTCAAATAATTCCTGGAAAAACGACAGTCATCGAAAAGACCGGCGGCAATTTTGGTCTTGGCTTAGCGTTGGCATGTTCCGAAATTGGTGTTCCCGTGGAGCTGGCTGTTGGCTTGTCTTTCAGTCCGTTGAAGCGACGTTTTCTTGAGTTCAGCGGGGCTACATTAATTGGCATTGACCGACTGCAAGCAGGAGCGACGCCACGCGAAGTCGTCGAGTGGCATCTTGCCAACGCAGCGATGCTCTGTAAGTCATATTTCTATACAGATCAATTCAATAATCCAGGGAGTATTGAGGCGCATGAATACGAAACTGGCCCCGAGATTGTTAGTCAACTAAGAGCGTTCACCCACTGCCGTGCTATCAGTTTCGTCAGTTGTGCAGGAACGGGTGCTCATTTGACGGGTATCACGCGTGCATTGCGTCGAGCTGGATTCATCGTGGACGTGACATTGGTTGAGCCGGCCGGCTGCGATAGTCGTGCCGGCATATTCGTGGACCATCGATTTGAAGGAATGGCCGTTGGCGTTAAACCGCCATTGCTCGATTGGAGCCTTGTTGACCGCACTGAGCATGTAGACCAAGTGACCATGCTAGCAACTCAGCAGCGCTTCGCAGCAACGTACGGTTATTTTTTTGGCAATACCTCTGCAGCATGCATCTCTGTTGCATCAGCTTTGGCTGCTCGTAGGCCCGCATCACACAAGGTACTCGCGATTGCATATGACCATGGGCTTTGGTACGCATAATTAATGAAAAGACTGTTTGAGAGAAGGCAAAAAGAGGAAAAGCTGTCAAATGACGCACAAGCCGCAGTTGAGTTTTCGATAAATATTTGGCTACTTAATCAGTCTTAACAAATAGGTTCACCTGAAGAAAGTTACGGTTTGCGGTGAAGCGGACAACCCGCCACCGTCATGTCAGCGCGCAAGATGTGGCCGTGCGTGGAGTCTGTGCAGAACACGGTCTTGCGGTCGAGGCCGCCAAACGCGAGGTTGGTGACCGAGGCGCCCGCTGGGCCGGTGAGCACTTCTTCAGGCTCGGCCCGAGGGCTGAGCACCCACACATAGGCCAGTCCGGGGTTGGCCACCAGCAGGCGACCCCCTTCATCCATGGCCAAACCGTCAGGGCCGCTGGGGCCATACGAGGTGAAGAACTGCCCCGCTTTGGACACGCTGCCATCGGCCAGCAGCGGCATACGCCATACGCAGTTGCCACGCGTAGCAGCGACGAATAAAAAGCGTTCATCTTTGGACAGCACGATGCCGTTGGGACTGGGCACATTCGACAACAGCATGTCCAAGCGTCCATCAGGACCAAGTCGGTACACCCGCCCCGTGGGGTCGTGCAAGCCGGTTTGGCCTTGGTCGGTGAAATACAAATTGCCGCGTGAGTCAAACACCAGATCGTTCACACCCTTGAAGCGTTCGCTGTTGCGTCGCTCCAAGTAGGGGCGCACTTGGCCGCTGGCAATGTCCAACACCACCAAGCCGTTGCGGTAATCGGTGATCAGCAGTTGCTGGGTGTTGAGAAACTTCATGCCATTGGGTTCGCCGTCCCATTGAGCGACCAAATCCCATGCGCCCTTGGGATCAATGCGAAACACGCGCCCAAAGGGGATGTCGGTGACGAACAAGTTGCCTTGCTCGTCAAACACGGGTCCTTCCAGAAACGAGTCGGCCAGTCGTCCCCCTTGGTTCACATCCGCCCACAGGCTGCGCACACCCGTGCGACGGAAATGGTCGGGCATGGAGGTGAACACCTCCAAGGGGCGAACGGTAGGGGGGGTGAGTAAAAACATGGTGCGGATTATTGACGTTCAAACGCGGTGTTAGCGGCGACTTTGCCCCACGCTTCGGTGCTGTCTTTGAGCAGTCTCGCAAAGGCTTCGGCATTGACTTGGCGTGGCTCGGCACCCATGCCTTCAGAAAATGCCTTCATGTCGGGCGTGGCCATGGCGATGGCGATTTCTTTTTGTAGGCGAGCCAGCGCAGCAGGTGGCGTGCCTTTGGGGGCCCACAGGCCGGTCCAGTTGAGCACGCCGCCCCAAACCACACCCGCTTCTGTGAAGGTGGGCACATCGGGCAAGGCCACCAATCGCTTGTCACCGCTGACGGCCAACATGCGCAATTTGCCGCCGCGCACATTGGGCATCAAACCAGTGGTCGAGGCGATCTGCATGTCGATCGTGTTGGAGAGCACGGCTTGTGTGGCTTCGGCCGCACCTTTGAAAGGCACGTGCATGAGGTTGGCACCTGCCGCCAGCCCCAAGGCCTCGCTGGCAAAGTGCGGTGTGGTGCCCGCACCACCCGAACCGTAGGTGACTTTGTTGGGTTGTGATTTGGCTTCAATCACCAGATCACGCAGGGTTTTGAATTTGGAGTTGGCATTGACGACCAACCCCATAGGCGCGAACACATAAGCACCCACGGGAACCAGATCAGTCCCGTAATCAAAAGGTAATTTTTTGAAAATGTGTGGCAGCAGCGAGTACGTGGTGTCATTGGCCACCAGTGTGTAGCCATCGGGCTCAGCCTTGACCACGGCTTGAATGCCGATGGTGCCGGTGGCGCCTGCCTTGTTCTCCACGATGAAACTTTGGCCTGTTTGCTCGCTGAGTTTTTGCGCCATCTTGCGCGTGACGATGTCGACTGCACCGCCAGGGCCGTAAGGCACGATGATTTTGACGGGCTTGCTGGGCCAGGTGTCGGCAAAGGCTTGAGGCGCAAGGCCCACGCAAAGCAGTGCGATCAATGTGAGCCGGCGGGTTGTGCAACGAATTGTCATGTTTTGTATCCTGTCGAATTATTGTGAGGTCAATGCATCCAACACATTGCGCGCCGCACCTACGCCCATGTTGATGTAAGCGTCGCTGGTCACGCCACCAATGTGCGGGCTCAGAATGATGTGAGGCGCATTGTGGAACGGGTGGGGTGCTGTCATGGGTTCTACCGCAAAGCTGTCTAAGCCCGCGGCAAATACATGACGCGATTGAACCGCAGCGAGCAACGCTGCCTCGTCAATCAGGCCACCACGTGCGGTGTTGACCACCATCACTCCTTGTTTGCATTGGGCCAGCGTGGCGGCGTTGAGCAGCTGTTTGTTTTCTGGGGTCAAAGGACAGTGCAACGAAATGGCATCGCTCTCGCGCCAGAGAGTGTCCAGATCAACGGTCTGGATGTAGTCAGGCAGGTTCTTGGCAAATGGGTCAAAGCCCAGCACCTTCATGCCCATGGCATCGCACATACGCGCAAAGCGCTGGCCAATGGCGCCTAGGCCCACCAAGCCGATGGTGCGGCCGTGCAGTTCGATGCTCTTGTGCGTGGCCTTGTCCCAGTGACCAGCATGCATGCGGGTGTTCAGATCGACCACTGATTTGGAACATGCCAGCAACAAGGCTAGTGCTTGTTCAGCAACGGCGGCTGCGTTGGCACCAATCGCGGCGCGCACGTCAATGCCGCGCGCTTGAGCGGCGGCTTTGTCAATGGTGTCGGTGCCACTGCCGTGCTTGGAGATCACGCGCAGCGAGGGCGCTGCGTCCATCACCTTGGCACCCACCGCGCCGTAGCGCACGATGATGGCCACGGGGTCATGCTGTTGGCACAGCGCCACCATGTCCGGTTCGGTGGGCGTCTTGCCTGCATAGACGATCTCGAAATCGGTCAGCAGGTTGAGGGCTTGTTGTGCCAGATCGGCACCGGTCACGATGAGGCGAGGCTTGCTCACAGTTCCTCTCCTTCTTTCAACACACCCGCAGCGCGCAGTGACGACACCAGCCACGAGGCGGCCGTTTTGCCTTCTTTGATTTGGGCGATGCGCTTGGCTTCGTCTTCGATTTTTTTGTGTGCGGCAGGGATCAGGCTGGCGAGTTTTTCGCGCTCCACCACGACCACGCCATCGGCATCGGCCAACACAAAATCACCCGCGCAAACCGTGACACCGCCACAGGTGATGGGATGACCAATGCGACCACCGATGTTTTTGGTGGGTCCGTTGGGGTTGGTGCCCACGGAGAACACAGGGAAATCCATCTCGTCGATTTCCAAGCTGTCGCGCACCGCACCGTCCACGATCACGCCAGCAATGCCGAGTTGGCGGCAAGCCGTCATCATGATGGTGCCCATGAGCGCCGAGGTTTGGTCGCCTTTGCCGTCAATCACCAGCACGTCGCCGGGTTTGGCCATGGCCATGGCAGCGTGGATCATCAGGTTGTCGCCGGGGCGCACTTCAATGGTCAGTGCGGGACCAGCCACTTTCATGCGGGGTTGCAAGGCTTGAATGCGGCCATGCATGGCGCCGCGACGGCCAGCCACATCGGCCAGGATGGCGGCTTGAAATTCTTCAGCCTGTTTGACCAGTTCAGGGGAAACACGCTCAAAGTTGCGCACGATGTCTTGATTCATGGAAATGTCCTTTTTGAAAATGAAATAAAAATTCAGTCGGCTTTGATGTTGGCTGCACGGATGACGCGAGCCCAAGTGGCCGAGTCGTTGGTTTGCACATCGGCCAAGGTTTTTGCAGCACCATCCACCAGCGTGATGCCAAGCTTGTCAGCCAGCTCAGTGATGGCGCTGTCCTTCAGGGCTTTGTTGATTTCGGCGCTCAGGCGTTGCACCACGGCAGCGGGTGTTTTGGCTGGCAGATAGACGCCTTGCCACTGTTCCACCACAAAGTCTTTTTGACCGGCCTCGGCCATGGTCGGGGTGTCGGGCAAAACTTTCAGGCGTGTGGCTGAGGTGGCGGCGAGGGCGCGCAGCTTGCCCGCTTTGATGTGTGGCAGTGCGGCAGTGATCGGTGCAAACATGAACTGCACTTGCCCGCCCAGCGTGTCTTGCAGTGCAGGTGTGTCGCCTTTGTAGGGCACGTGAATGAAACGCACGCCATTGCGCTGCGCCAGCAACTCGGCTTGCATTTGCAATATCGTGCCGTTGCCGCCAGATGCAAAAGCGAGTTCACCGGGTTTGGCTTTGGCGGCCTGCAACAAGTCGGCGACTGACTTGAAAGGCTGTGATGTGGACACCACCAACACATGAGGAATCGTGCCCACCAAGGCCACTGGTTCGAGGTCGTGCAAAGGGTCGTAGGGCAATTTACCCATCAAATGCGGTGCAATGGTTTGTGCACCGATGGTGGTGTGCAACACGGTGTGGCCATCTGCTGCAGCCTTGGCCACAACGGCACCACCGATGGTGCCGGTTGCGCCTGGCTTGTTGTCCACGATCACGGTGGCGTTCATGGAGACCGCGAGGCGTTGTGCCAAAGCTCGACCCAGCACATCGGTGCTGCCTGCAGCTGGGTAAGGAATCACCCAGCTGATGGGGCGTGTGCTTGGCCAGTCGGCTTGAGCCAAAGCTGCAGGCAATGCGAAAGACAAGGCAGCACTGGCGAGCCAATCGCGGCGTGTGAGGTGTGATGAGGTGCTCATAATTTTCAGGGTGTCGTGGTGGTTGTGAAACCGTAAAGTTGTTCAGGGTTGGTGACCAAGATTTGTTTCAGTTGATCGGCATCTCCGGCCCAACGTGCCAACGCATCCACTTGCGCTGCATCGTTGGGCATGGGTTGCCGTCCTGCCGATGCTGTGGCGTGCGGCCAATCGCTGCCCCAGATCACGCGATCACCGGCTGCGTGGATGAAGCTGCGTGCCAGTGGCTGCAATTGCGGGTCATCGCTGCTGCCTGTGGGGCTGACCAAGTAGCCACCAGACAACTTGACCCAAGCGCGCCTTTCCTGCAGCAATGCCAGCAGAAGTTCATGCGCGGGGTGCTGGTCGCACAAGTTGGGTGGGATGCGAGCGAAATGGTCAAACACCACATCCACTGGCAGTGAACGCAGCAGGCTGGCCAGCGGTGTCAAGGTGTCGAGAGGCATCAGCAGTTGCAGGTGCCAGCCCAAAGGCGCAATACATTCAGCCACTTTCTTGATGTCGCTGGGCTGATGCTGTACACCCAATGACAGGTTGATGCGCGCGCCACGCACGCCAAGCGCATGCAGTGCGCGCAACTCGTCGATGGTTTCATTGCCAGTCAAGACCGCTACGCCACGACTGTCCTCTCCCAGTTGTGCAAGTCCCGCCAACATGGGGTGGTTGTTCGCGCCATAGGTAGACGGCGTAACCACCACGGCCCGATGTGTGCCCATGCGTTGTTGCACGTGTTTGTAATCGGCGATGGATGCTGCAGGGGGATGCAAGCTTGCGCCTGCGACCGCAGGCGTGCTCGCATCGTAGACATGGATATGGCAGTCACAGGCGCCCGCTGGCAGTGGCGTGTTCGCCGAATTCGTGCCTGTAGAAAATGGAATAAGCGTCGACATGAAACGTCTTGGCGTTGATGCAGATGTCTTTAGTCCGCCTTAGCGCCAGAGTCTTTGACGACCGGTGCCCATTTGGTGATGTCGGCCTTGATGAGCTTGGCGAATTCTTCGGATGAGCTGGGGGTGACGTTGAGTCCTTGGTCTTCCAACTTTTTACGCAGGTCGGGAGAGTTCAGCGCTTTGTTCAGTTCCGTATTGGCCGTGCGAACCACGGAGGCGGGGAGCTTGGCGGGCCCCAAGAGACCGAACCACGTCACCGCTTCAAAGCCCTTGTAGCCAGATTCAGCCACGGTGGGGGTTTGGGGTAAATCGTCGGTGCGTTTGGCGGCAGTCACAGCCAAGGGACGCAGCTTGCCATTCTTGATATGACCCAGCAGCGTCGGCACCGATGACATGTAGAGCTGGACTTGCCCACCAATCACGTCGTTGATGCCTTGTGTGGCGCCTTTGTAGGGAATGTGCGTGAGCTTGATGCCCGCTTCGCGCTGAAATAGTTCAGTCGCCAAATGCGCCACCGTGCCGTTGCCTGAGGTTGCGTAGTTGATGAAGCCGGGCTGTGCTTTGGCAGCTTTCACCACATCGCCCAAGGTTTTAAACGGTGAGTCAGTGGGAACCACCAAGACCAAGGGGGCGTTGCCGATCAAACCAATCGGCGTCAAATCCTTGATGGGGTCATAGGGCAGCTTGCTGTAGAGCGATGGATTGATGGCTAAGTTGCTGGTTTGGCCAATCACCAAGCTGTAACCATCCGCAGGGGCTTTGGCGGCCGTGTCAATGCCGAGGTTGCCACCCGAGCCTGGTTTGTTATCAATCACAAAAGTCCATTTGGCGGTGACGGACATCTTTTGGGTCACATCGCGTGCCACGATGTCGGTGCCGCCGCCCGCTGGAAACGGCACGATGGCTCGAATGGGCTTGCTAGGCCACACCTCGGTCTGAGCAATCGCGGGCGCGAGGGCGAGGCTGCTGAGCAGGCTGATTACCCAGCGACGCGAGGTTGTAGATGTCTGCATGTATGTCTCCATGACTGTCGTTGTTTTGTGTTGCGGACTGTAAATACATGTTTCACTCAATACAATATAGTTTCGTACAACGAAAGATATTTCATGCCACGATATTCCGGAGCCACCGCTGCTGAAGGTCACGACAAAGGGGGTGAAGGTGGGGTGATCTCGGTCACCCGAGCCTTGCTCATCATGGAAGCCTTTCGCATTGGTGAGCGTCACCTCACCCTCGCTGAATTGAGCCGCCGCACGGGTTTGCACAACAGCACGGTGTTGCGATTGGCACGCACGCTGGCGCAGGCAGGCTATATGGTTCAGCGCGAAGAAGGTGAGTGGCGATTGGGGCCTGCCGCCGGTTGGTTAGGCGCGCGTTACCAAGCGGGTTTTGATATCAACAATGTGGTGGAGCCGACCCTGCGCGAGTTGTCGCAATCCACGCAAGAGAGCGCCTCTTTTTATGTGCGTGAAGGCAATGAGCGCGCTTGCATTGCCCGTGTGGAAGGTCCTCAGTCGGTGCGCCATCATGTGCGCATTGGCATGCGTTTGCCGCTGAATTTGGGGGCGCCAGGTCGCGTCATCTTGGGATTTTCAGGCGAAGCTGGCGCGGTGTACGAAGACATTCGACGCTGTGGTTATCACATCTCAATGGGTGAACGCGAGTCGCAGGTGTCTAGCGTGGCGGCGCCCGTGTTTGGATTGAACTGGCGCTTGTTGGGATCCATGTGTATCTCGGGTCCCACCTCACGTTTGACCGAGGCGGTTCTGAAAAAACATGCACAGACCGTGATGGATGCTGCCAACCGCTTGTCCTATGCCTTAGCAGGTGCGCGCTCTGACGAAACCCCTAAAGTGGTCTCTACTTGGCACCCTTAAATTCGGGCGTCACTGGCCTCTTCTTTGAGCCACTCCACAAAGCTTTTCACTTCAGGTCGCGACGCGTGCCGCGCGGGATAGACCATGAAGTGCGCTTGCACTTCGAGGCTGAGTTGCTCTTCAAACACAGGCTGCAGCTTGCCGCTGTCAATGAGGGACTGGCCCACGCTTGAACTCTCCAGTGCAACGCCCAACTTTTGCACGGCGGCGTCCAAGCTCATCATGGCGCGGTCAAAGCGCAGGCCCATGCGCTCGGGGCGCACGTCACCCCCAAAGCGAGTGAACCAATCGGGCCATTGCACCACGCTCACACTGGACTGAATCAGGGGCACGCGCATCAAGTCTGCGGGTTCGTGCAGGGCATGGATGCGGATGAACTCTGGGCTGGCCAGCGGCATGATGCGCTCGGTGAAGATGCACTCCACCTCCAAGTTGGGCCAATTGGGCATGCCATAGCGAATATCGATGTCCATTTGCCCGAGCTGAAAGTCTGAATGCACATGCGAGGCCGACAACATCAGCGAGATGTTGGGGTGCTGTTCCGTGAAGCTGGCAATGCGTGGCATCAGCCACAAACTGGCAAAGCTGGGGCTGCTGTGCACGTACAAGGTGTCTTGCACGCCGTGGCGCAAATCTTCGGTGGCCGAGTTGATGGCGCCCAGCGCACTGGCCACACGCTGTAGGTATTGCTGACCTGCTGGGGTCATTTCCACCCCACGCGCCGAACGTTCAAACAAACGCACATGCAGCAGGCCTTCGAGCTTGGCCACCTGGTGGCTCACGGCCGAAGGTGTGAGGTGCAGTTCCTCGGCGGCGAGCGCAAAACTCTTGCGACGGGCAATGGTTTCAAAGGCTTGCAAGGCGGCGAGAGGAGGAATCATGGCGCGAAATCCCTTCAATTGTTGCGACGCAACATGAATGAAATTAAATTGCTGATGAGTTTATATCGTTTGTGCTCAAGTGCCTGCCTGCCAAACAATCGCGCCACTCGATCAACGCAATGCAATCAAAAAAGGAGACATGCATGCTACTCAAGGACAAAGTGGCCGTCGTCACAGGCGGTGCAGGTTTGAACGGTTTGGGCTTTGCCACCGCACGCATGATGGCGGCACAAGGCGCCAAGGTGGTGATCCTTGATTTGGAAGTGGCCAACCCACAAGCAGCCGCTGCGCAACTCGGTGCCGATCACTTGGGCCTGGTGGCCAACGTGATCGACAAGGCATCGTGCGAAGCCGCTGCTGCGCAGATCAAAGCCAAGTACGGTCGCATCGACATCTTGGTGAACAACGCGGGCATCACCCAACCTGCCAAGTTCCTCGACATCACCGGCAACGATTACGAGCGCATCATGGACGTCAGCCTGCGCGGCACGCTCTACGCGTCGCAAGCCATGTTGCCCACCATGATTGCGCAAAACAGCGGCTCTATCGTTTGTATTTCTTCCGTGTCAGCCCAGCGCGGCGGCGGCATTTTGGGTGGTCCGCACTACTCAGCGGCCAAAGCAGGTGTACTCGGTTTGGCTCGCGCCATGGCCCGCGAATACGGCGGCAACAACATCCGTGTCAACTGCGTCACGCCTGGCCTCATCGCTACCGATATCAACAAAGGCAAGATCCCCGAAGACAAGCGCCAGGGCATTCTGGACGGCATTCCTCTCGCGCGCATTGGCGAGCCTAACGACGTGGCCGGCTGCGTGGTGTTCCTCGCCAGCGACTTGTCCAAGTACTGCACCGGTGTCACGTTGGACGTGAACGGCGGCATGTTGATTCACTGATCCCCCGGGCATAGACCCTTTTATTTAAAACACAGGAGACAAAACCATGAAAACGACTTCCCTCATTCGCCGTACCGTTCTAGCCACCGCCTTGCTCGCCGTCACTGGCTTTGCGTCTGCGCAAACTGTCAAATTGACTTTGGCGCACGGCAACCCACCGGATAACCCTCGCCACATTGCGTCGGTCAAGTTTGCTGAAACTGTGAAAGCCAAGACCAATGGCCGTGTAGAAATTCAGGTGGCGCACTCTGCCCAGTTGGGTGACGACGCCGCGATGGTCACCGCCTTGCGCTCTGGGACCTTGGACTTCTCGGCCAACAGCCAAGGCGCGGTGTCTTCCACCGTGCCAGAGTTTGCGGCGTTGGGCATGCCTTTCTTGTTTGCCGATGTGCAAAAAGCGTGGACCGTGATGGACGGCGCCATTGGCAAGGAGTTGGGTGACAAAGCCGCGGCCAAAGGCATGGTGTTGTTGGGCTTGTGGGACAACGGCATTCGCCAAATGTCCAACAGCAAGCGCCCCATCAAGTCGCCAGCCGATATGAAGGGCTTGAAGATGCGCACGCCACCTGATGCTGTGACGGTGGACATCATGCAATCCCTGGGCGCCGATGCACAGCAAATCAAGTTCTCTGAACTCTATGTGGCTTTGCAACAAGGCGTGGTGGATGGTCAAGAAAACCCATTGACCAATATCTCTTCTGCCAAGTTGTACGAAGTGCAAAAGTACATCTCTTTGTCTGGCCACAAGTACGAGTCGACACCGTTCTTGATGAGCAAGCGCACCTGGGACCGCATGACACCTGCTGATCAAAAAGTGGTGACAGAAGCGGCGACGGAAGCGACACAACTGCAACGCCGTTTGAACAAAGAAGTCGACGACAAATTGGTCGCCGACCTCAAAGGCAAAGGCGTGCAAATTGACACCGTGGATCGCAAAGCCTTCATCGATGCATGTGCGCCTGTTTACACCAAGTGGACCACTGGCCCGATTGGTGAGTTTGTGACCCGCGTGGTCCAAGCTGCACGTTAATTTTTCCTTCAACCGGACCCGCTTTCAACAGCGGGTCCACAAGGTGTTGCCATGAATCCTTTTTTCAAAGCGGTGGACACGGCTATTTCTTGGTGGTGTCACGTTGTGCTCTACATCACCCTGTCGGTCGTGTTTGTCATCCTCAGTGTGAATGTGTGCCTGCGCTATGCGGCGGGCAGCAGTCTGTCTTGGGCGTCTGAACTGCCTGAGCTGATGTTCCCTTGGATGATCATGTCTGGTGTGGTCATTGCCGCGCAACACGGTTCGCACATTGCTGTGGTGATGTTGACTCAAAAACTGGGCGCTGCCCGCCGCTGGGTGTTGACGGGCGCTTCACTGGTTGTGGCTGGTTTGTACTTGGGTTTGGCCTATACCGCTTGGCCTGTTTTTGAAATTGCTGCGGATGAGCGCTCGCCCATCATGCAAGTGCCTGGCTCTGTGAGCGTGGGCTGTTTGCTATTGGGTTTTGTGATGTTGGCCATCGTCACGCTGTGCCGCTTGCCTCAAGTGTGGCGCGGTGAAGAACACCATGAAGTAGGAGCAGATGCATGACATTACTGATCATTGGTTTATTTATCACGGCGGCGCTGCTCTCCATCCCGATTGCGCATTCGCTGGTGCTGGCGTCGGTTGCGGGTTTGTTCATCATTGATCGAGTGCCTGTGCACTTGGCGGTGGAGCAGATGATCACGCAAACACAAAGCTTTCCGCTGATTGCGATTCCCTTTTTCATGATGACCGGTGCATTGATGGTCAGTGGCAAGTTAGGCCAAAGTTTGGTCAGTTTGTTGACCATGATGATCGGTCGCGTGCATGGTGGTCCTGCGCAAGTAGGCGTGTTGTCGTCCACCATCTTTGGTGGTGTGTCGGGCTCTGCCGTGGCAGACGCATCTGCCATCGGTTCGATGTTGATTCCTTGGCTCAAGAAGTTGGGCTATCCCGCGCCGTTTGCAGCGGGTACCTTGGCGGCAGCGGCCACCATCGATATCTTGATTCCGCCCTCGATTCCAATGATCGTCTATGCGCTGGTGTCTGGCGCGTCGATTGGTGCGTTGTTCGTCGCGGGTATCTTGCCCGGCCTCTTGATGTGCGGTGGCTTCATGCTGGTGTGCTACGTGCAAGGTCGTCGCCGTAACTTTCCACGCGACACCACGCCGTTTGAGTGGGGCGCGTTCATGCACCAACTCATGCATGCAGGTCCAGCGTTGGCCATGCCTGTGCTGATCATCATCTTCTTGCGCTTTGGCATTGCCACGCCGACTGAAGTGAGTGTGATGTCCACGCTCTATGCCTTGGTCGTGTCTGGCTTGGTGTACCGCGACCTCAACCTCACCAAGCTCAAAGCAGCCGCTGTTGAAGCGGGCATCTCCACAGGTGTGGTGCTGCTGATCATCATGGCGTCCAGCGTGGTAGGTTGGATCGTGACGTATGAGCAGTTGCCTGCAGCCTTCACGCTGTATGCCAAAGAAACGCTGCAAGAACCTTGGCTCATCATCTTGGCGATGAACCTGATCATGTTGGCTACGGGCATGTTCATTGACTTGCCTGCTGCGGTGTTGTTGCTCACGCCCATGTTTGTGCCATTGGCCTCAGCAGTGGGTATGGACACGATTCAGCTGGGCATCATGATGATCGTTAACCTGTCGATTGGCCTGTATCACCCGCCCATTGGCACCACGCTGTTCATCACCAGCACCATCGCCAAAGTGCGCATTGGTGACGTGGTGGTGGAGTTGATTCCTTTCTATGCCGTAGCGATCACGCTGCTGCTGGGTTTTGCCTACTTGCCTTGGCTGACCCTGCGTTGATTTCACTTCTTTGACTGACACACACCATGAGTACCCTTCAAGAAATTGCCAGCTGCGCTTATCGCATTCGTCGCTATGCCTTGCGCATGGGCGAAGTGCAAGGCCAAGGCTATGTAGGCCAAGCTTTGGGCTATGCCGATGTGCTGGCGGTGGCCTATGGCCACGCGATGAACTTCCGTCCCAACGAACCCGAGTGGGAAGGGCGTGATCGCTTTTTGCTCTCTCACGGTCACTACGCCATTGCCGCGTATGCCGCCATGATCGAGGCGGGCATCATCCCCGAGTCCGAACTCGAAACCTACGGCAGCGACGACAGCCGCTTGCCCATGTCGGGTATGGCCACGTACACACCCGGCATGGAAATTTCGGGTGGCTCACTTGGTCAAGGCTTGCCTATCGCAGTCGGCATGGCACTGGGTTTGCGCCATCAAAACAACCCTGCGTTTGTCTACAACTCCATGTCCGACGGTGAGCTCGACGAGGGCTCCACCTGGGAAGCCGCCATGTCTGCGGCTCACCACGGTTTGGGTAACTTGATTTGCATGGTCGACATCAACAACCAACAAGCCGATGGCCCCTCCACCAAGGTGATGGGTTTTGAGCCTTTGGCCGACAAGTGGGCCTCGTTCGGTTGGCATGTGCAACGTGTCGATGGCAACCACTTGCCTGCCGTGTTGCGTGCCTTTGACACCGCGCGTGCCTTGACGGATGCCAAACCCCGCGTGATCTTGTGCGACACCTTGATGGGCAAAGGCGTGCCTTTCTTAGAGACCCGTGAGAAGAACCACTTCATCCGCGTTGACCCACCTGAGTGGCAACAAGCCTTGGATGTGTTGGACGCCAATCGCCCGTAACAAATGTTTGGACAGAAAAATGAATGCTGTGACTGACAAAAAACCTCGGCTGACCACCTCAGCCATGATTGCTTCCATCGCAAGCGAAGGCCAGCGCGTGCAAGCTGCGCCCTTTGGCAAAGCCTTGGTCGAATACGCCGCCAACCATCCTGAAGTGGTGGGCATGACTGCCGACTTGGCCAAGTACACCGACTTGCACTTGTTTGCACAGGCGCACCCCGAGCGCTTTTTCCAAATGGGCATGGCCGAACAGTTGCTCATGGGGGCTGCCGGCGGCATGGCCAAAACAGGCTTGGTGCCATTCGCCACCACCTATGCCGTGTTCGGCACACGCCGTGCGTATGACTTCATCCATCAAGTGATCGCTGAAGAAAACTTGAACGTGAAGATCTGTTGTGCTTTACCCGGCCTCACCACCGGTTATGGTCCCAGCCACCAAGCCACCGAAGACTTGGCCATGATGCGCGCCATTCCCGGCTTGACCGTGGTGGACCCTTGCGACGCGCTCGACATCGAGCAAGCCGTGCCACAAATCGCCGCCCACCAAGGCCCCGTGTACATGCGCTTGTTGCGTGGCAATGTGCCGCTGGTGCTGGACGAATACAACTACAAGTTCGAGTTGGGCAAAGCCAAGATGCTGCGCGAAGGCAAGGATGTGCTGGTGATTTCCAGTGGTTTCATGACCATGCGCACGCTCGAAGTGGCCAAACAACTCGAAGCCGACAAGATCAACGTGGCGGTGTTGCATTGCCCCACCATCAAGCCGCTCGACGAAGCCACCATCCTGGCCGAAGTGCGCAAGCCTGGTCGCTTGATCGTGGTGGCTGAGAACCACTCCGTGATTGGCGGTTTGGGCGAGGCGGTAGCGGGCCTGTTGCTGCGCGAAGGTGTTGTGCCAAGCAAGTTCCGCATGTTGGGCTTGCCGGATGCATTCTTAGATGCGGGCGCATTGCCCACCTTGCACGATCGCTACGGCATTTCTGCCGAGAAAGTAGCGGCGTCACTCAAGGCTTGGTTAGCTTAAGGTTCGGGCGCGTTGGGCCATCATGCAGATGGCTGTAGGGCCTCCGTCACAAAGCTCACAAATGCCTGCACCCGTGCGGCAGTCTGATGACGTGGCGGGTAAACCGCATAGATGTCTGCCGCAGGTGTTGGGTAGTTGTCTAGCACCTGTCGCAAGCGGCCGCTGCGCAGGTATTTGGCAATGTCCCACTCGGCACGCATCAGCACACCGTGACCGGCCAAGGCCCAGCTGACGGCGATTTCGCCGTCGTTGGTGCTGAGCGTGCCGCGCACTTTGACGGTGTCCATTTTTTTGCCATTTTGAAAATGCCAAATGCCATAGGCCTCATCGCCTTGGCGAATGCCTATGCAGCTGTGCTGTGCTAAATCTGCTGGCACTTTGGGTGTGCCGTGTTTGGCAAGGTAAGCGGGCGAGGCGCAAATCAAGCGCCGGTTCGACGCGATGCGTTTGGCCATGATGCGTGCGTCGGGCGGTTCGCCAAAGCGGATGCACACATCAAACGCATCCTCATTCAAAGGGGGCGGGTTGACCGTGAGTTGCAGCTGCACTTCAACATCGGGGTAAGACTTGGTGAATTGCGAAATCAAGGGCGCGATGTGACTGCGCCCAAACCCAAGCGTGGCATTGACGCGCAACAGACCTTTCGGAGATGCGAGGGCGCTGCTGACTTGGCGCTCCATGTCGTCAATGTCGGCCAAGATGCGTCGTGCGTGGGCCAAGTACAGCTCGCCTTCGGGCGTGAGGTTCATGCGTCGTGTGGTGCGGTGCATGAGTTGCACACCCAAGCGCGCTTCCATTTGCGACAGGCGTTTGCTAACGGCAGGCGTGGTCACGTTCAGCTCACGTGCGGTGGCCGACAAGCTGCCGGTGCGCACCAGCAGGCTAAAAAACGCCATTTCAGTAGGGGCAGAACTGGGTGTGGTCATTGTTAAATCATATTCAATAATGAATTGAAAATTGAATGATTTATGAATTATCAGTGACCATAAAGTGACGCTTTGTTTCAACCCATCAAAGGCGAGCGCCCCATGAAAACCTACAACATCGCATGCATCCCCGGTGACGGCATTGGCAAAGAAGTCGTGCCTGCTGGCCAAGAAGTCCTTGAGGCATTGGCGTCGGTCAACAAGAATTTCAAATTCAACTTCAGCACATTTGGCTGGGGCGGCGACTGGTACCGGGCCCACGGCGAGATGATGCCCAAAGACGGCCTCGATGCGTTGCGCCCCATGGACGCGATTTTGTTTGGCTCGGCGGGTGACCCACACATTCCCGACCACATCACCTTGTGGGGCTTGCGCCTGAAAATTTGCCAAGGCTTTGACCAATACGCCAACGTGCGTCCCACGCGCATCTTGCCCGGCATTGACGCACCCTTGAAGCGCTGTGGACCCCAAGACCTCGATTGGGTCATCGTGCGCGAAAACTCAGAGGGTGAATATTCAGGTGTCGGCGGGCGGGCCCACCAAGGCCATCCGATTGAAGTGGCCACCGATGTATCAATGATGACCCGCGCTGGCGTGGAGCGCATCATGCGCTACGCCTTCAAGCTGGCACAGTCTCGCCCGCGCAAACAGTTGACTGTGGTGACCAAGTCCAACGCACAACGTCATGCCATGGTGATGTGGGACGAAATTGCGGTCGAAATCAGCCAAGAGTTCCCTGACGTGACCTGGGACAAAGAGTTGGTCGATGCGGCCACCGCCCGCATGGTCAACCGCCCCGCAACGCTGGACACCATCGTCGCCACCAACTTGCACGCCGATATCTTGAGCGACTTGGCTGCAGCCTTGGCCGGTAGCCTAGGGATTGCGCCCACCGGCAATATCGACCCCGAGCGACGCTACCCCAGCATGTTCGAGCCCATCCACGGTTCGGCCTTCGACATCATGGGCAAGGGGCTGGCAAACCCTGTTGGCACATTCTGGAGTTGTGTCATGCTGCTGGAGCACTTGGGTGAGCACGAGGCCGCGAAGAAGCTGATGCATGCCATCGAGCAAGTCACGGCCAACCCCGCGTTGCACACCGGCGATTTGGGTGGCAAAGCCACCACCGAGCAAGTCACGAAAGCTGTTTGTGCTTTGATGGCCTGACAGATAAAAAGGAGACAACACCATGCATTTCAATCTGTCGCGCAATCCTTGGTTTTTTAAAATCTTGGCCGCCGCTTCTGCGCTGCTTACTGTGGCAGCATTTGCCCAGCCTTGCCCTGATAAAAATCTGCAGTACTGGCAGGCATTCCCACCGGGCGGCGAGTCCGACTTGTCGGCCCGCCACCAACAAGCGGTGCTGAAAAAGAAATGTGTGGCTATTGACACCATCGTGCAATACAAGGCCGGTGCCGGTGGCGCCTTGATGTGGACGCAAATGAACAGCCTGCCCGCCGATGGTTTGAACGTGGTGGGCATCAACTTGCCGCACATCGTGTTTCAACCGATTGAAGGCCAGGTGCAATACAAAACGGCGGATGTCACGCCTGTGTATTGGTTCCACTACACACCTGACATTCTGGTGGTTCCTGTGGCCAGCCCGATCAAAACATTTGCCGATTTTTTGGCCACTGCTAAAAAAGAACCTGGCAAGTTGTCGCTCGGGGGCTCGGGTCTGAATTCGGCCAACCATGCCGCGCATGAGCGCTTCAATGCCGCCTTCCACGTCAAAACCATTTATATCCCGTTCAAGGGGACGGGTGACATGACCACGGCCGTGTTGGGCAGCCAAGTCGATGGCGCGATGACCTACACGCCTTTTGCCATTACCAACAAAGCGCGGGTGCGCGCCTTGGCGGTCGCCATGGAGCAGCGCCATCCCTTGATGCCTGATGTGCCGACCTTCAAAGAGTTGGGCGTCAATTGGGTGGACGGTGCCTACCGTGGCATTGGCGTGCCAAAATCGACCACGCCCGAACAGCGCAAGCGTTTGTCTGAGCTGTGGGCCAACCTCAACAACGACCCCGAGATGAAAGAACTCGCCGCCAAAAATGGTTTTGAATTGGTCAACATCGGTGTGGACCAGATGGATGCCTTCATGAAAGAACGCACTCAGCTCTACACCGAAGGCGCAGCACGTTTGGGGTTAGGCAAAAAGTGAGCTTTTTCTGACTTCTTCGACCCACTCCGTTTTTCAATCGCCTGCAGCTGTGTCCGCACAGCCGCAGGTTTTTTTACGTCAACTCTATGACGCTGCTGTGCTGCGCGCCTTGCCGCTGCACAACACGGCCGCCTATTTGCCACCACCACCCAAAGGCCGTACCGTGGTCTTGGGCGCTGGCAAAGCAGGTGGCGCGATGGCGCAAGCGGTGGAGGCGCTGTGGCCTGCTGACAAACCGCTGTCGGGTTTGGTGGTCACGCGTTATCACCACATTCCGCCCCGTCCTGATGGTTTGCCAGTGCGCATTGAGGTGGTCGAGGCTTCGCACCCCGTGCCCGATGCGGCAGGTTTGGCCGCGGCCGAACGGATTTTGGAGCTGACCCAGGGCTTGACCGAAGACGATTTGGTCTTGTTTCTGATTTCAGGTGGCGGCTCGGCCTTGCTGACTTTGCCTGCTGAAGGTTTGACCTTAGAAGACAAGCAACGCATCAACCGCGATTTGCTCAACAGCGGCGCCAACATTGGCGAGATGAACTGCGTGCGCAAACACTTGTCGCGCATCAAAGGAGGGCGCTTGGCTGCGGCTTGTACGCCTGCGCAAGTGGTGACCTTGACCATCAGCGATGTGCCAGGTGACGACCCGTCTGTGATTGCCAGCGGCCCCACCGTGGCCGACCGCAGCACCTGCGCCGATGCCTGGGCGATTTTGCAGCGCTACAAAATTCAGGTGCCAGCGGCCATTGAAGCGGCGTTGAAAGCGGGCACCTTAGAAACCCCCAAACCTGGTCCGCATTGGGATGCACAAGCTGTGCATTTGATTGCTACGCCTCAGCAGTCGCTGGATGCGGCGGCCGAGCTGGCGCGCGCCGCAGGCTTGCATGCGTATGTGCTGAGCGATGAGCTCGAAGGCGAGTCGCGCGAAGTGGGCAAGGTGCACGCGGCCTTGGCACGCGCTGCCGCGCATGGCAAAGGTCCGTTCCAAAAACCCTGTGTGATTTTGAGCGGTGGTGAAACCACGGTAACCATTCGCAAGCAACCCGAAGGCACGCCCAAAGGCCGTGGCGGTCGCGCAGGCGAGTTTTGTTTGGGGCTGGCCGTGGCACTGCAAGCGCAGCCGGACGTGTGGGCCATTGCGGCGGATACCGACGGCATAGACGGTATCGAAGACAACGCAGGTGCAGCCGTGACACCGGATACTTTGGCCCGCGCCGAGGTCCAAGGCATCAAGCCTGCCAACTGCTTAGACCGCAACGATGCGTATGGCTTTTTCAGTGCCCTGGGCGACTTGGTCATCACCGGCCCCACGCACACCAACGTGAACGACTTTCGGGCCATTCTGGTGCTGTAACCTACGGGTATGAGCCAGTCCAGACTTTTGCTTTCAAACATCACCAAGCGCTATCCCGCTGTGGTGGCCAATGATGCGGTCTGCCTATCGGTTCAGCCCGGCGAAATTCACGCGGTGCTGGGCGAGAACGGTGCGGGTAAATCCACCTTGATGAAAATCATCTATGGTGCGGTCAAACCGGACGGCGGTGAGATCCGCTTCAATGGTCAGGTGGTGCACATCCGCAACCCGCAAGAGGCGCGGCGTTTGGGCATCAGCATGGTGTTCCAACACTTCAGCCTGTTTGATACCTTGAGCGTGGCCGAGAACGTGTGGCTGGGCCTCGACAAAGCATTGACGCTGGCGCAAGTGACCCAGCGCATCACCGACACGGCCTCGCAATACGGTTTGGATATTGACCCCCTGCGGCCCGTGCACACTTTGGGCGTGGGCGAGATGCAGCGGGTGGAAATCATCCGCGCCTTGCTGACCAATCCGCAGCTGCTGATCTTGGATGAGCCCACTTCGGTACTGACCCCGCAAGCGGTCGAGAAATTGTTTGTGGTGTTGCGACAGTTGGCGGCCGAGGGGCGCAGCATTTTGTACATCAGCCACAAGCTGCATGAAATTCGTGCGCTGTGTACGGCCTGCACCGTCATGCGGACAGGTCGCGTGACGGGCGTGTGCGACCCACGCCAAGAAACCAATGCCTCGCTGAGTCAGCTGATGATTGGCAGCTTGCCGCCCGAGCTCAAGGTGCGCACGCATCAGCCTGGAGCGGCCGTGTTAACGGTGCGCGGTTTGCGTCTGCCCAGCGACGATCCGTTTGGCGTGGACCTGCAAGGCATCGATGTGCAAGTGCGTGCAGGCGAAGTGGTGGGCATTGCCGGTGTGTCGGGCAATGGTCAGCGCGAGCTCTTGTATGCGCTGTCGGGCGAAGATACGCGTGCTGCGCCTGAGCACATCCAACTCAGTGATCAAGCCGTGGGCCAGCTCAACCCCGACCAACGCCGCGCCTTGGGCCTGCACTTTGTGCCCGAAGAGCGCTTGGGCCGTGGTGCTGTGCCTAGTCTGAGTTTGGCGCATAACTTGTTGCTCACCCGCCATGAGGCGTTGGCTGATCGCGGTGTGGCGGGCGCTCTGGGGTGGCTAAATTTGAAGGCGCTCAAAACCCAAGCTGCCCACATCATCACCAAATACCAAGTCAAAGCAGGAGGCCCCGATGCAGCGGCGCACTCGTTGTCGGGTGGCAATTTGCAAAAGTTTTTGGTCGGTCGCGAAATTGAAGCCTCTCCCAAGTTGCTCATCGTGTCGCAACCCACCTGGGGGGTGGACGTGGGTGCTGCCGCGCAAATCCGCGCCGCGCTGCTGGCGTTGCGCGATGCGGGCTGTGCCGTATTGGTGGTGAGCGAGGAGTTGGACGAATTGTTGGAACTGTCAGATCGTTTGCATGTGATGGCCGAAGGCCGCTTGTCGCCCGCGCTCTCCCGTGAGGAGGCGAACGTGTCGCGCATCGGCGCATGGATGAGTGGCTTGTGGGACAAGCCCGCACAGGAGGTCCGTCATGCTGCGTCTTGAGCCACGTGCACAGCCTTCAACGCTGTGGCGTTATGCCTCGCCCTTGTTGGCATTGACCATCACCGTGGTGTTGGGGGTGATTCTGTTTGTCGCGCTGGGCAAAGACCCGGTGCGTGGCTTGCAGGTGTTCTTTTGGGAACCCATCAAGAGCGTGTATGCCTTGTCTGAGTTGATGGTCAAGGCCACGCCGCTGCTGCTGATTGCATTGGGCTTGGCGGTTTGCTTTCGCTCCAATGTTTGGAACATTGGTGCAGAGGGGCAGTTTGTGATGGGGGCAGTGTTCGCCGCAGGTGTGGCCTTGACGGCAGACGCCCACACGGGCGCGGGCTTTTGGGTGCTCATCTTGTTGGCAGGTGTTGTGGGTGGCATGGTCTGGGCTGGTATCACTGCGTTCTTGCGCGACCGGTTTCATGCGAATGAAATTTTGGTCAGCCTGATGCTGGTCTACGTGGCCATCATGATGCTCAACTTCTTGGTCTATGGCCCATGGAAAGACCCGCTGGGCTACAACTTTCCGCAAACCAAAACCTTTGATGCCATCACACAAATTCCTAAGCTCATCACGGGCACACGCGTGAACGTGGGCGTGTTGATGGCGCTCGCGGGGGTGGGCGCTCTGTGGGTATTTTTGTTCCGCACCCATGCGGGCTTTGCGCAGCAGGTGGGTGGTTTGGCGCCTGATGCCGCGCGTTATGCGGGCTTCTCATCACGCAAGGCTTTGTGGCTGGCGCTGCTTGTCTCGGGCGGCGCTGCCGGTTTGGCGGGTGCCTTGGAAGTAGCGGGGCCGTTGCGCCAGCTCACGCCCTTTGTGCCTGCGGGCTATGGGTTTGCCGCCATCATCGTGGCCTTTGTGGGGCGCTTGCATCCAGTGGGCATGGTGTTGTCGGCGGTGCTGATGAGCATGTTCTACATCGGCGGCGAGTTGGCGCAATCGCGTTTGGGGCTACCCCGTTCGCTCACTGGCGTGTTTCAAGGCCTGTTGTTGTTTACTTTGTTGGCCTGTGACACCTTGATGCAATACCGCGTGCGTTGGGTGTCCCTGCCTCGCGCTGTGCATGCAGAGGAGGCACTGTGATGGAAACCTATGCACTGTTGTGGGCGGCCACCATGAATGCAGGCACTGTGTTGGCGCTGGCCTCTTTGGGTTTGTTAATCAACGAAAAGGCGGGCATCGTCAATTTGGGTGCCGAAGGCATGATGCTGTGCGCGGCCATTGCAGGCTTTGCCACCGTGGCCACCACAGGCAGCGATGCATTGGGCTTGCTGGCGGGCATGGGCGCAGGCGCAGTGATGGCCGCGTTGTTTGGCCTGTTGGTGATTTGGATGAACACCAACCAATACGCCACAGGCTTGGCTTTGAGCTTGTTTGGTGGCGGCTTCTCGGCCTTTGTGGGGGTGAACTTTGTGCAAGCCAAGTTGCCCGAGCGTATGCAGTTTCAAGTGCCTGTGTTGGGGGACATCCCTTTGATAGGCCCAGCGTTGTTCAAGCATCACCCGCTGGTGTATGGCGCCATTGCACTCACCTTGGCGCTGATTTATTTTCTCGACCGCACCCGAGCCGGCTTGGTGTTGCGCGCCGTGGGCGAATCGCCCGAGTCAGCGCATGCGCTGGGTTATCCGGTACGGCGCATTCGGTTGTTGGCTGTGGTGGTGGGGGGCGCACTGTGTGGTTTGGCTGGTGCCTACATCTCCATCATCTACACCCCCTTGTGGGTGGAGGGCATGATTGCAGGCAAGGGGTGGATCGCTCTGGCGCTCACCACCTTTGCCACGTGGCGCCCAGCACGCGTGTTGTTGGGTGCTTATCTGTTTGGTGGTGTGACCATGTTGCAGTTTCATTTGCAGGCCTCGGGTGTGGATGTGCCCAGCCAGTTTTTGAGTATGCTGCCTTACCTCGCCACCATCGTGGTGCTGGCCTTGATTTCGCGTAACCCGCGTTGGTTGCGGG
>Ga0228703_1000196_pt1 | contig 49032 bp, 46 predicted proteins | sample McNCre217_Aug_MG_3_FD_178020 | JGI IMG/M metagenome (GOLD analysis project Ga0228703, IMG submission 178020) | Freshwater microbial communities from McNutts Creek, Athens, Georgia, United States - 29-17_Aug_MG | ecosystem: Environmental > Aquatic > Freshwater > Creek | place: USA: Georgia...
AAGTGGGTGCGCTGGAAACAGCAGACCTGAACAAGCTGACCTCTGACCAAGTGGGTGCCATTACTACCGCTTCGTTGCGTGGTTTGACGACTGACCAAGTGAGCAAGCTGGGTACAGCACAGTTGGCGGCGTTGACAACAGGCCAAGTGGCTTCGATGACCACAGCCAGCGTGGCTGCGTTGACCACGGCGCAAACCGTGAGCTTGACATCTGATCAAGTGGCTGCGTTGACCACGGCACAAGCTAAGTCGATCACGGTGGGCGATCTGGCTGTGTTGACCTCGGTCCAGGTGGCGTCGATCAGCACAGCGGGCGTGGCTGCGTTGACAACCGACCAAGTGGTGGCGTTGACAACGGCACAAGTTGACAAGCTGACGACAGGCCAAGTGGCGGCGTTGACCAGCGCACAAGTGGGTGCGCTGGAAACAGCAGACCTGAACAAGCTGACCTCTGACCAAGTGGGTGCCATTACTACCGCTTCGTTGCGTGGTTTGACGACTGACCAAGTGAGCAAGCTGGGTACAGCACAGTTGGCTGCGTTGACGACAGGCCAAGTGGCTTCGATGACCACAGCCAGCGTGGCTGCGTTGACGACGGCGCAAACTGTGAGCTTGACGACTGACCAAGTGGCTAAGCTGACAACGGACCAAGTCAAAGCCATCACGGCGACTGATGTGGCGAAACTGACGACAGACCAAGTGCAAGCTTTGACCTCGGCTGGCGTGGCCGCCTTGACCACGGGTCAAACGGCTGCTCTGACCAGCGCTCAAATGAGTGTGATGAGCACGGCGCAGTTGGGTGCCATGGGAACAGCTGGTTTTGCTGCGTTGACGACAACGGCCATCGCCGCGTTGACCGCAGACCAAGCGATCAAACTCACCACTGACCAAGTGGTGGCCTTGACCACAGATCAGGCCGCTAAGTTGAGCACAGATGCTTTGAGTGTGATGAGCTCTGCACAAATTGGTGCCTTCCAAACCGCTGATTTGGCTCAAGTGAGTACCGCTGCCATTGCGGCGATCACCACGGGTGCCATCGCTGGGTTGACTGCACAAATGAGCAAGTTGACCACGGCGCAAGTCGCGGCTTTGACCACAGATCAAGTGGCCAAGTTGTCGACCGACCAAATCGTGTCTTTGACGACGACACAAGCCGCTGCTTTGCGCAGTGACCAAGTGCAAGCCATGAGCACGGCACAGATCAAAGCGATCGAGACGGTTGATTTTGCGAGCATGGGCACCGCTTCGATTGCTGCACTGACCACTGCTCAAACAGTGGCCCTGACCACGGACCAAGTGGTGGCTTTGACCACAGACCAAGCAGCCAAACTCAGCGCTGACAGCGCTGGCGTGTTGACGACGGCACAAGCTGTGGCCTTGAAGACGGCAGCTCTTGCTAGCCTGAGCACCGCTGCTGTGAACGCCTTGACCACCGCTGCGGTGGCTAAGCTGAGCACACTGCAAGTCAGCAGCATGGGCACGCAACAAATTGCGGCCCTCAGTGTGGACCAAATGGCTAAGTTGACCACTGACCAAGTGGTTGGTTTGACCACAGCTCAAGTGGCTGCGATCACCAGCGACCAATTGGCGACCTTGTCGACCGCCCAAGTGGCCGCCATGGAAACTGGCGATGTGGCTTCCTTGACAACGGCGCAAATCAGCAAGCTGACTGAAACGCAAGTTGGGGCACTGACCTCAAGCCAAGTCAAAGCCATCACCACCGCTGATGTGGTGAAACTGACGGAAGCACAGCTGGTGTCGATCAGCACAGCCGGTGTGGCAGCGATGACCACCGACCAATTGGCCAACATTGGCTCAGCGCAAATTAGCAAACTGACCGTGAATCAAATGGCTGCCTTGGGCTCGACCCAAGTGGCTGCTCTGACCACCGCCAATATGCAGCAGTTGAGCAACGACCAAGTGGCGTCTATCAGCTCTGCTGCGGTGAAGGGTCTGACGACAAACCAAATCAGCACCTTGAAGACTGCCCAATTGGCCGCGATGACCACGGCTCAAGTGGCCAACTTGTCGGTGGACCAGTTGAACAGCTTGACCACAGCTCAGTTTGGTAAATTGACGGCGGCCCAAGTGGCTGGTTTAACAACAGCCCAAGTGAAATCGCTTGAAACCGCTGACTTGCAACAGTTGACCTCTGTTGACCAGTTGCAAGCCATCACCACCGATGGCATCAAAGCCCTGGCGGTGGAAGAGGTTGCAGCCTTTACCACCGCACAAATCAGCAAGCTGACGACTGCACAAGTCAACACGCTCAGCGTGGCGCAATTGCAAGCGGTTGGTACGGCCGATTTGCAGCAGTTGACCAACGACCAGGTACAAGCCATCACCACGGCCGGTATCAAGGGTCTGTCGGTTGACCAGGTGAGCAAGTTCACCACCGCACAGGTGGCTGCTTTGACCACGGGTCAAGTGCTGGCACTGACAGCAGATCAAATTGTGGCCATGACCACGGCGCAAGTGAGCAAGTTGACTGAAGACCAGTTGAAAGCCATGAGCACCGCCCAAATCAAGGTGATTGCGACCGATGACATGAAGGCCTTGACAGCCACACAGCTGCAAGCCATCACGACCGACGGCATCAAGGCCCTGACAGTGGACCAAATGGCGGTGATCACCACAGCACAGATCAGCAACTTGACCGACACGCAAGTGAGCAAGTTGAACGTGACCCAGCTGCAAGCCTTGGCCTCTGACTCGCTGCGTGCCTTGACTGAAACACAAATTCAGGCCATCACCACCACAGGCATCAAAGGCTTGGCCTTGGATCAAGTGGCTAGCTTGACGACCAAACAGTTGGCCGCCCTGAGCACCGCGCAAGTGGTCAGCCTGACAGCCAGCCAAGTGGATGCGTTGACAACGGCGCAAATCAGCAAATTGACGGATGTGCAGTTGGCCAAGATGACCACCTCACAAATCCGAGCCATTGCCACAGATGACCTGCAAAACTTGACAGCTGCCCAGCTGCAAGCCATCACCACCGACGGCATCAAGGCGTTGACAGGTGACCAAGTGACGGCGCTGACGACGGCACAAATCAGCCAACTGGCGGTACAACAAGTGGGCGTGCTGAGTGCCTCACAAGTGCAAGCCATTGAAACCGCTGATCTCAAGCTGATGACCAACGACCAGGTGATGGCTTTGACCACCACGGCGGTCAAAGGCATGAGCGTGGACCAGTTGAGCAACATCACCACGGCGCAATTGGCTTCGTTGAGCACAGCCCAAGTGTCTGTGCTGTCGGCAGACCAAGTGGCGGGCTTGACCACGGCACAAATCAGCAAGCTGACTGAAACACAAGTGGGTGCATTGACCTCTTCGCAAGTGAAGGTCATTGAAACGGCTGACTTGCAGCAGATGACGGCAGCGCAATTGCAGGCGATCACCACGACCGCTGTGAAAGCACTGACGGTTGACCAAATGGCTGCATTCACGACGGCACAAATCAGCAAGCTGACCGAAGGTCAAGTGGGTGTGTTGAGTGCAGCACAAGTGCAAGCCATCTCTACGGCGGATGTGGTGCAGTTGACTAACTCACAGATTCAGGCCTTAAGCACCACAGCGGTGAAAGGCATGCTGACAGAACAAGTCAGCAGCTTGACAGCTACACAACTGGCCAACTTGACCACAGCTCAAGTGTCTGTGATGAGTGCGGACCAACTGGTGTCGCTCACCACGGCGCAGATCAGCAAGTTCACGGCTGAGCAAATGGGTGCGATGACTACGACACAAATCAAGTCGATTGCGACCGATGATGTGCAACAGTTGACCGGCGCACAATTGCAAGGCATCACCACCGATGGCGTGAAAGCGCTGCTGGCTGAGCAAGTGACGGCCTTGACAACGGCACAAATCAGCAAGTTGACTGAAGGCCAAGTGGGTGTGTTGTCGGTGGGTCAGGTGCAAGCCATTGGCACAGCCGACTTGACCAACCTGAGCAATGCCCAGTTGCAAGCCTTGAGCACGGCTGCGGTACGTGGCATGAGCACCGATCAGTTGAGCAGCTTGACTCCAACGCAAGTGGCCAACTTGACCACCGCGCAAGTGGTGGCTTTGGATACGGCAACGCAAGTTCAAAGTCTGACGACCGCACAGGTCAACAAGCTGACCGGTGACCAAGTGGCTGCGATGACCACGGCGCAAATCAAAGTGATTGAGACAGCTGACATCCAAGCCTTGTCGAACACGGCGTTGCAGTCGATCACCACCGATGGCATCAAGGTATTGACCACCGACCAAGTGGCAGCTTTGACCACTGCACAGATCAGCAAACTCACCGCTGACCAAGTGGGCGTGATGACCACAGCTCAAGTGGTGGCGATCACCACCGCTGATGTGTCGAAGTTGACCATGGAGCAGGTGGCTGCGGTCAGTACGGCAGGCATCAAAGCGTTGACGACTGACCAAGTGCAGCAGTTGACGGCCTCGCAATTGGGCAGCTTGACCACCGCACAAGTGGTAGCCTTGTCGACCGATGCCATCCAAGCTTTGACGACCGCGCAAATCAGCAAGTTGACGGCAGATCAAGTGCCTGTTTTGACAACAGCGCAGATACAAGCGATTGAAACTGCTGATTTGGTGAAGATGACCAACAGCCAGATTGAGGCAATTTCAACAGCTGACATCGTTGCATTGACCACGGCTCAGGTCAATGCGATCACGACCAGCCAGATCAAGGCGTTGACCCCAACGCAGATGGCCGCGATTGCGACGGATGATATTTCGGTGATTGGTACAGACCAACTGCGCTTGTTGTCGGATGAGCAACTGGGTGCAATCACCACAGCTGATTTGAAGGTGATGACCACTTCGCAAATCTCTAACTTGAAAAATACGCAGCTCAACGTGATGACTACCAGCCAGGTGGGTGCCTTGACCACAAGTCAATTAAGCCCATTTACCTCAAGTCAGATTGCTTCGTTGAACTCTGCTGGGTTGTTGAATGGGCAAGTGGTTGCCTTGACTACCGCTCAACTTCCAGGCTTGTCTGCTAGCGCTTTGACGGCAGGCCAAATGGTTGGGTTAACAACGGCTCAGATTGCTGCGTTGGCACCATAAGCAATTTCTAGGTCATCAACTTTAATTAATGGAGTTGATGACCTGTTTTTGCATATGTGTGGTTTGCGATGTATTTCGCATTGGGTTCTAACGCTTGCAAACTAATGAGTTTATTGTGATCGGCGTTGTGTAACTCGAAGATGGACTAGCTATAGATGCGCACATTGGCATGCGTATTGAATGAATTGTTGCGCTGGCGTATTTGGCAATACTTCAGGCCTATGCGCAATGATTGGCCTTGAAATGACATAGGAGATAGTTGACGGAATGTGCGCGTGAAAAAAGCATTGCGCTGCAGTTCATACCCTACGGTGGGCAAACTCCCATGGTATTTATGCCTAGGGAATTAATGACGCAGTTAACCAATAATGTTTCGATTACTTGAATAAAACGCCTGGCCTGTAATCGATATTCATTGCGCTGAGAATTTTTATTCCCATCGCATAGCTAAAGTTTTTATTGCTCGTCGGTTGAAAAAACTCAATAAAATCTAGGCTTGATTTTGTTAAGACAAAGCCCCCGATCAGTGGGTGATTGATTGCATACATTTTTGGAATTAGTGAAACCATGGAAGAGGCGGGAACACCTATTAAGTGCTCTTCCAAATCACCATCTTGTGCCTGGTCTTGTGGGTAGAACCACAGAGGCGTGCTGATGAAGAGGTAAGCATCTGGATCGAGATGTGTCAGCAAAGACTTCAGCAAGTCTTTTGATGTTTGAATGTCTAAATGCTCAATCACATCTAGAAGACAAATGATTTTGTACTTTGAAAATTCACTGCTGGGAATGTCTTGCGCCAAACCATGCCAAACATTACGATAAATACGTTGGTTGAATAAATCCAAATTTTTACAATTGGGTTCCCATCCATCCACGCCGTCGATGTGCCAGTGTGATGTGACCGGATTGGATTTCACCATCTTCCCTAGATTTCCAGCGCCAAAGCCAATGTCTAAGATGGAAATGTCTTGGCTGTTGTCGTCAAGAATATGAAAAATCACCTCCTTGGGAGAGGCAGAGTCACCATTAGGTTGTAAATTAGAAGGAGTGAATTCATTCACCACTGCATAATTAGAGACTTGCTGTTGAATCATGTTTTCATCCTGCTTGTGTGGTGTCATGCTTGTTTTTTTGCGTCGATGACAAGTTGAAAAGACGCCGCATCGATAACAGCTTCTTCAATATTGATGTTCAGTAGTTCTGCATTTTTTCTAATCACACTCAGGTGTGCATCTTGGTTCGGGAAGTTGAAAATTCGAGGAACTAATTGGTTAATTAGAAATCCATTCTGGGTGAACAACGAAATCATAGTTTTTCGCGTGAAGAAGCGTACGTGCGTGCGGTCCAGTAATCCTGAGTCCGCGTATTCGAAATCGCCACTTAGCAATCGCATTTGAATGCTCCAGTGCTGGATATTGGGGATCGAGGCCAAAATTCGGCAATGTTCAGGTATGCGTGCTGATAAGGTTCGCAATACTTGCCAAGGGTTGTACATGTGTTCTAGGACATCTGAAAAAATGATGAAGTCGGCATCGTCCGCTTCATGTAGGAGCGCATCGGTTGGAGATTCAAAGTTTTCCAGATATACCGTATTGCAGTAACGTTGGGAGAGCGCTTGATACTCAGAATCAATTTCAACTCCCACATAGTTCACAGCGGGGTTGGCATTTTTATATGCATTTGCCATTGCTCCGCTGCCTGTACCAATTTCTAAAATTTTCTTTGCATCATTTGGTAATAAATCAAAGATGGTTTGATTGAAGAGGTCAGTGGCTGGTGTTTGTTTCATCATGAACTTGCGTTAATTGAGACTTGAAAGGGTGTTTTTGACAGCTGCCTGATAACGAAGAATCGTTGTGTCTATTTCCTCATTTCTATCGTAGGTTTGCCACCATGATTCTTGTCTGATGACTTCGCTGCCGGCATCTGCGGCACCGCTATTTTTTTTGAAATTTATAAAAAAATCGTAACTCTGAACAGCGTAGTGGTTGATACGAAATTTTTCATAAACGGGGCTGAGTTCATCCATTAGCCCTTTGTTTATTGGGCGCAATAGCTCGTCCACTGTGCCATAAATTGTGCTGAAGAGATGAGCATTTCCAGCGCTGGCACAGTGAGGACCTTGTCCACCTTTGACGATACTCTTAATGTGTCGATTGGCAGGGAAGTTTAAGTTTGCTCGATAGGTGTAGTCTTCGATAACCAATCCATTAGGATCTTGGATGTGCCCGCTACTACCAAAGCATTGCCAATAAACACCCAATGCGGAGAGTTTTTGATATTGATATTCCTGCAATACATCCACCAGCGTATTTGCCGTAGATGGAAATAAAAATTCATCTCCATCAATGAATGCCATCCAGTCAATTTCATGTCCAAAGGTTTCATAAGCATGCTGATACGCTATCAGCTGCGGACGAATGGTGGCTTCGTTTACTTCAAAGCACTGAATGTTGAAACTTTTTTGCAGCTCAGCGATGATGGCTTTGGAGTTGTCTGTGCATTTGTGCAGGTAAATGTAGAAATGAGTGATCCCAACCACATGATGGAAGGCCACCCATTCTTTCAACCATTTGCCTCGGTTTCTTTGAATAGTGCAAATGCCGACTCTCATGCTCGGGCCTCATTCGGTGTTCTGAGTTTTTGAATGATGCTGTCACGTAGTGCTGAAAATTCACTCAAATAACTGTGATGGCCGGTTTGGGTGTAAGCGCGTTTGAGTGCATCACTGATCACGGCTTCGTGATAAAAGTTATTGAATGGAGTGGTCGATGCTCCAATCGCGAATGAGCTGTAATTCAAACTTTTGATGTTCTTGTTGGCCAACAGACAAATAGTGGCAAGACGTTCTTGTACAAAGACTTTCATTGGTACATGTTGTTCGCCATAGCTTGTGTTGGCATTCAGCTTGTCTGCAAGTTCGTTACTTTTATTTTCGGAAGCTTCGAACAACAACTCTCCCAGTGTCAACCATTCTTTCCAGAATGATTTTTTGGCTAAAAAGTAATTACAAAATATAGTGTTCCCACTGTGTGTGATGGTGTCTTTGAGGTCAATGCCAGCGATATGTTGATCTGAAAACATTTGGCATGTTTCGCTCAACCCTGGGTGGAAAAAATCACCTTGCTCAAATACATTCTTAAATATAGACATCAAGTCCCAAAACGGACTAAAACTGACAACCTCTTGATCTTTGTAGTTTGAGGCTAAGAATTCTTGAATTTTTTTATGATCAAGAGTTGTTTTGCTGCTGAATTTTGGTGAGAAAAATCCATACAACGTGTCGTCAGACAAATGGTTATTCAACAAAAAATTACGAATGGCCCAATATTCTCGCCAGTCAGGTCGTTCATTGGCAACATTGTCCAGTACTGAAAAACCTTCTGGCACATTCGCCAAGGTTTCTGGTGAATAGCAAATTTGGTAAATGCAAGTTTTCATTTTTTCAAAATGCGATTGAGTGAAATTTGCACACCATTGTTGACATTGGCTTTATTACGCATGAGCTTTCCCTGGATCATTTCGGAAAACTCTAGGTCTTTGCTTAATAAGACGCATGTTTGAATGTACTGATCGTTGTCGGTGGTGATCAACTCTGAAATCCCGAATGAGTTCAGCACAGATCTGCCCATGCGGGAAACCAATGTTTTGCCACTGCGTGTGAGCAGTGGCAATCCGGCATTGATGGCGTCGTTTGTTGTGGAGCCGCAGTTGTATGGAAAGTTATCCAGAAAAACATTAGCCAGTTTCAATTTAGCCTTGTATTCCACATGCGCACTACGAGAGGTGAATAGGATTCGCGACACATCAGCTTTGGCGTTAAGAGCATGCTTGCGGATGTTGGCTGTCGTCGTTGGATTGTCGTCAATCAACCAAAGCACAGCCCGTGGAATTTCTTTCAATATTTCCATCCACGTGGCAAACATCTCTGGTGTGATTTTGTAAACATTACCAAACGCTGCCATCACAAATGCATCTTCAGGTAATCCAAATTCGGCACGGGTGGCTTCACGCACAGGCGTTTCATCGCGGGTCAGTGGAATAAAGCTTCCCTCCACATACAAAGGCTTCTCGGTGAAGTAGGGTGTTAACTCTTCGGGCAAGGCGTGGCGGTCGGCAATGACAAAGTCAAACCAAGGCATGCCGGTGGTGCCAATAAAGCCAAGGTAAGTGCCTTGCTTGGGCGCAGGGTGCAGGGCAAAGATGCCAGGGCGAGCGCCAGAGCTCAGGCCGTGCAAATCAATTAACACATCAATTTCGTCGGCCAATACCTGCTCTGCCACTTGTCGGTCAGTGAGGGTGTGGATGGGGCGCAGATGGTCGAATGCTTTTTTCAGACGTTCACGGTGTGCTGTGCCGTCTTCAGGGCTGAAGTCATAACCATAGATTTCAAATTTTGTTTTGTCATGCCCCTCAAGCAGTTCGGGCAGTAGCAAGCCCACGGCATGCACACACAAATCGCCCGACACATAGCCGATGCGCAAGCGGTCGTGGCGGTATTCGCGGCCTTTGCTTAAAAACTCTTCTTTGAAGCCATAGGTGCGTTCCACAAAGGCAAAGGCGGTAAGCAGTTGCTGCACAGGGTCGTCCGTCAGGGCCAGCATGGCCAAGGGTGAGGTGGCCATCAGCATTTCGTTTTGGCTGATGTTGGGGAGTGGCTTGTAAACAGGCCATGCACAGGCTTTTTGGCGAATGTGCACCCAGTGCTGAATCACGCCGGGTTGCTTGGGGTTCAAGGCCAGGCTTTGCTCTAAGGCTTCTTCTGCCAGGTCGTATTGTTTGAGGTCCTCATGCACGCGGCCAATGTGGTTGAGGGCTAGCACCAGCATGTCTGAGCTTGGACCGTCTTTGAGCAGTCGCTTGCTGACCAAGGTGGCCCACTGTTGCAGCGCTTCGTCGCGCTTGCCCATTTTTTCTAAGGTGAGGCCTAGATTGATCAGGGCTTGGGGGAAGCTGGGTTGCAGAGCCAAGCATTCTTTGTACGCGTCGACGGCTGCTGCAGGGCTACCCGTGCTTTGTTGTAACGAGCCGTAGTTGAACCACGCCATGTGACGGTTGGCGTCTTGCGACTGTGCCAGCCATGCCTGATACAAAGCCAAGGCTTCTGTGGCTTGGCCAGCTTGCTGCAGCTGTTCACAGGTGGTGAACAGCGTGTCCAAGCCAATTTGAGTAATTTGCACTGGGTTGGTCATGGCGTCAAAGGCGGGGTTACGTGCATTCATTGAGCGGAGCCTTGGTAAGAAGGTGGTTTTGACGTTTTATGCAAGTAACGTGCCTGGCTATTTTGACGATTTTTTGTCACTTTGCATATAAATAGCAATTGGTTTAGGTGTGCAAATAAGATGGCATCACTTTTGCTTGAGGGTCTTCATCAGCCAGTTGCAATGTGTGATTGGCGTTGTTTTCCGACACTTCAACAGGAGCATCTCATGACACTAATTCAAGAACTGATTCGTCAAGCCGGCACGGGGAGTTTGCTTGACGCGCAACATATTCAACGTTTCAGCCCTGCTGAAATTCGCGAGGCGATTCAATCGCTGGTGGCAACCGAGCAGCTGGACCTTGCCAACGCGCTGGGTGATGCCGGCATGAGCTTGCACCCACAAAGCGAAGATATTTTGGCTATTACAAGCTTATTGGCCATGATGAACCAAGACTGGCCACTGGCCGTTGAGTTGCTTGATGACTTGATGGTGGTGCAGGGCGACAAGACCCCTCCATTTACTTACGTCATGATGGTTCGCGCTTTGCGATGCAATTTGGACCCCGCTCGTGCTTTGGAAATTGCATGCGAAGGTTTGGCCTTGTATCCACAGCAACTGGAATTAATGGCGGAGAAGTTGTCGCTCGATGATTTCAGTGATTCCATGATGCCCACAACGACGGGCTTGCAGCACTGAGCGGCAATATGTCGCAACCTCAACGGCAAGCGGCAAAGGCTTGCCACTGAGGCGACAAAACCTTGCCACTGAATACTTTTAAATGCGAATTCGAATGCAAAAAATGGGAAAACCCCTATTAAGTTATGTCGAAAATGATTGGCACGATAAGTGCTTATTCAGTGGCAGGTTTGATTGACCAATTAAGGTCAGGAGAAAAAAATGGCAGTTATCAACACAAACGTTAAAGCATTGTTCTCGCAGATGGCGCTCGGTACTTCCGGTCGTGCACAGAGCGTCGCAATGCAACAGTTATCGACAGGTAAACGCATCAACTCAGCGCGAGATGATGCTGCAGGTATGTCGATTGCAACGCGCATGACGCATCAGATTCGCAGCTTGAATCAAGCCGTGCGCAATGCAGGTGACGCCATCAGTCTGATTCAGACGGCTGAAGGTGCGACCAACGAAATCACCGACATGATGCAACGCATGCGTGAGTTGGCCGTACAAGCTGTGAACGACACAAATAACAACTCTGATCGCAGCTACTTAGACTTGGAGTTTCAACAACTCAAGCAACAAGTGGTTCAGATCGCCGACAACACGGAATGGAACGGTTTCCCCGTGCTCAACGGTAAAGCGGGACAACAAGTTGGTGAGATGCCTGTTTATAAGGTGACTTCTCAAAATCAATTCGGTAGTGTTTTCATCAATCCGACCAGTGCGCGAACAATGACGGGTGTTGATTCCGGTGAAACACAGACCTTCACATTGTCAGGTGCAACTCCCACACCTGGTGACATCACGATTGCTGGCGAAACAGTTCATATTACGTCTTCGGAATCCACGCTGGCTTTGGCTGTGGCAAAAATCAAGACGACGTTGAACAACTCAAATACGTTTACTTCGCGTGGCATGACCATTACCGAAGATGCAGCTACGCCAGGGAAGATGTATCTCAATTTCAATGTGGCAGATGGCGATGTGCCATTGTCGACCGTGGGTGTCAATACAGCGGCTACGGGTTTGAGCTTGGTGCCCGATGTCTTGACAGGGGCAGACGTTGTGGTTTCAAAGAACGCAGCCACGAAATCGGTTGAGGTTTTTGCAGACAACGGCAAATTCTTGCAAAGCGGTTCATTGCAATTCAACGTGCCTAAGGGGGCTGTGGCGAATGATGCTGTCACCGCTACGTTTACAACGGCTGATAACAAGAAAATCAGCATGACCGGTACTGTCGTGACCCAAAATCCTGCTGTGGTTAAGTTTTCTACAAATCAGGATTTAAATAGCTCAGTTATTTCAGGCGATTTGACATACACCTTGCAAGACAGCACCGGTGCAAGTCTTGACTTTGCGTCGCGTGGTGTTTCCATGACCGTGGGTGTCGCGGGCAGTATCCCTAATTTGCGTGAAGGCGACTTGACGATCAATGGTGTCGTGATTGGTCCATCTCAAGCTGCTGACGATTTAATGTCACCTCGTAACAACGCTGCAGGAAGTGCAATTGCCAAAGCTGCAGCGATCAATCGCATGGCTGTTGATCAAGGTATTTCTCAAGGTGAATCACAAGCGATTACGCTCAGTGGTACCCCAATGCCCGGCACGATCACTGTGGGTGGCGTCAGCGTTGTGTTGACCACAGAGGACAACACGGCCCCGTTGGCCGCTGCAAAAATTGCGGCAGCTATGAAAGCTAGCCCGTTGTACGACAGCAGTACTGAACGAAGTGTGGTTTATGCCACTGGTTCTGGTGTGATCAGTGTCAACTTCCCAGCGAAGGAAGGTAATACAGCGAAGCTGGAAGTTGTTCCTGGTGCTACAGGCCTTTCCAGTGTTGTGAATACAACAACCGAATATGCAGTGAAAACTCCAGGTACAGGTGTATTCGCGAAAGTCAATGAAAACATCATGACTGGTCAGTCGATGGTTGGCGGTCCGGTTGCCAAAGGTGTTGTGTTTATCAACGGATACGCCTCAGCGGATATCTCGACGATTTTCAATAACTCTCAAGCGACACGCTCAAACGTCGTGCGTGCGATTAATTTGATCAGCGACCGTACGGGTGTCACTGCAATTGATTCAGGCTCCGACACAAAAGGTATCAGCTTGGTTGCTCCAGATGGACGCAACATCGAAGTGCGCTTTGAAACATCTGACTCGACCAATGCGAAGACATTTGGAGAACGCATTGGTTTGCGTGATGGTGTTCAAAGTTCTACGATTTCCTTAGAGTCAAAAATCCAAGCCCCAGTGGTTTTGGGTACCAGTTCAACGGGTGATATCGGACGTGCCGGATTGGTGGCGGGTAACTATTCAAAGAACGAATCGATTTTGAATACAAGCACGCGTGCGCCGGTCGCTTCCTCAGTTTCTCAGGTGAACAGCGTCAAGTTGACCGGGACTGCAGCTGCTGGTGATACCGCAAGCATTGTGATTAATGGCACAACGTTTACATCTGCTGCTGCAGCTGCCGGTGATAAACCACAAAAAGTAACAGAAGATTTGATCACTCAAATTAATGCGAAGAGCATTTTGGGAGTCTATGCCACCAAGGGCAAAGAGATTGGTGAAATTTTGTTGACCGCACGTACACCTGGTGTGTCATTCACCATCACCAGTGCTGCTAGCACCAATTCCACGATGAGTGTGGTTGGGACAGATGTGACACCTAATCAGGTCGCCCCAACGAAAAACTTGGGAATGAATGATCTCGAAATCAACGGTATCAAGATTCGTCCAACGACGGCAGATGACGATAAGTTTTCAAACTCATTGGTGTCTAGCAGTGAGCCTGCTGCAAGTGGCATTGCATTAGCTGCAGCCATCAATGCAAGTTCAAGTTTGACAGGCGTTAAAGCAGAAGCCAACCCTGCTACGACAGAAGGTACTTTCACAAACACTGGAACACCCATCAGTGGCAAGCAATCACTGTGGGTTAACGGTGTCAAGATTGATGTAGATTTTGTACAAGATGAAAGCGGTACGGCGCGCCGTGCGAAAGTTGTAACTGCCATTAACGAGCGCCTCGGCCAACATGGCGTGACTGCATCGGATAACGGTAAAGGCGTTACGTTAAACACCGATGGCCGTAATTTGTCGGTTTGGTTTGACTCGAGCAAAGATGATTTGTCTGCAGCCAATTTTGGTCTGGATAAAGGCGGTGCTGTTGCGCAGCAATCTAGAGTCAAGATTGGTGGCAACGGCGCCGTAGCTGGTGAAACTGCTTCCGTTTATATCAATGGTGTCAAAGTAGAAACAGCTGCATTGCCAGCCACTTCGACACCCGTACAAACTGCCGCCGCATTGGCATTGGCAATCAGTAACAACACTGACCTGAAAAATATCAAGGCAGAGGTTGATCCTTCAGATACATCCTCAGTGTTGATCACTTCATTTGTTGCAGGTTCAGGTTTTGATTTGCGTGCCCCAGCTGTGACTTTAACAAGCGGGCATTCAATCACACTGGGTACGATCACGCCGAACTCACAAGGCAACACCGATGTGTCTGCTGTTGATATGAGTACGCCTTATCTGACCAATGTATTGGGCAGTGCAACGGCACCGATCAGTGCGATGAATATTCGAACTATTTACAGTACGGTCAAATTAACGTCTGATGCACCTGTGTTGCCCGCGTTGCCTGGTGCCGACGGATTGCCTCCGAATATGATGAATATCGCTGGTCGTCCAATACAAATTCGTAGTGGCGCTGATGGTTTCGGTCCAGAAAGCAATTTCTCTACGCTTGGATTTAGTGAAGGAAGTTTTGGGGGGCGTGCGAGCGAGGATATGGATCCACCGCGAGTGGGACGTATGGCCTTCCAAGTTGGATCAAGCGCCAACCAAGTCATCACGATTGATTTGGCTGACTTCGGTAAAGGTGGGCCAATCACGGGTCAAATTACTGCAGATGCTGATTTAGCGGTTGATGCGCGCAAAGTTCGTATCAATACACAAGAAGGTGCGACAGCCGTACTCAACATGCTGGACTCATCGATGGACAAGATCAACGCCACCCGTGCCACGATGGGTGCAGTGATGAACCGACTTGACCACGTGATCAACAACTTGACCAATGTGTCGATGAACATGTCTGCCTCGCGCAGCCAGATCGAAGACGCAGACTACGCCTCGGCTTCCACCGAGTTGGCCAAGACGCAAATCATGCAGCAAGCCGCGACAGCGGTGCTGGCGCAAGCCAATACCAGCCAGCAGTCGGTGCTCAAACTCTTGGGCGGTTAATCACACCGCTTGTGAGTGAACGCATGAAAACCGCTGAGGGCGACGCGCCCAAACCCACGAAGGGCCCCAATTGTTGGGACTGTCGCTACCTAGCGATCACGTGGGATTTGCGCTTGCCCTATGGCTGTAAGTTCATGGGTTTTCGCTCCAAAGTCATTCCTTCCCTTGAGGTGCTGCGCACCGATGGACGGTTTTGTGGTGCTTTTTCACCTAAACCCGTCAAACCTGAAGCTGATAAAGCCCCTTCCAAGCCTGTCGATAACTCGTCGCAACGTCGAGAAACTGACCGTTCGCGCCCCTTTATCTCGATTAACTTAATTACTTAGGTTTCAGAATGCGTTGGCACGCACTTTGCATAACAGTCTTACCTTTATTTCAGGCTGTTCAAAGTGAATGCTTCTTCTGTCAACGTAATTCATGCTGTGTGGTTGGACCCTTTCAGTCCACTCGACGCCGCAGATCGCGCCCAGCTGAGTGCCGCCGGTATCAGTCTGGAAACTGTTTCTACCTTGGGTGACCTCACGCTGGCCCTGCGTCGTGCGCACACCGTGGTGATTCGCTTGGGCGATAGCGCTGAGCTGTTGCAAGAAGTGCAAACCTTGGTGGCCCAACTCGGTCACACCGTGCCTGTGCTGTGCCGCGTTGACCGCCGTCGCATGGAAGTCGCGGTTGACGCCATGCGTTTAGGTGCTTTGCATGTGTTGCCCGCTGACGAATGGACGCCTGGTGCTTGGCAAGATGCCGTCAAAGGTCTGAACGCCCCCGAACTCACCACCAAGAGCTATGTCTTTGTTGACCCTACCAGCCAACACCTGCTGGCCTTGGCGCAACGCGTGGCACAAACCGACGTGACCGCATTGTTGGTGGGCCCCACAGGCGCCGGCAAAGAAGTGCTGGCCCGTGTGTTGCATGAATCGTCGCCACGCGCCAAAGGCCCGTTTGTGGCGCTCAACTGCGCGGCCATGCCTGAGCATTTGATCGAAGACATGTTGTTCGGTCACGAGAAAGGCGCTTTCACCGGTGCTTTGAAAGAACACAAAGGCTTGTTTGAACAAGCCCACGGCGGCACCATTTTCTTGGACGAGATTGGCGAAATGCCGATGCAGTTGCAAGCTAAGTTGCTGCGTGTGTTGCAAGAGAAAAAACTCAACCGCTTGGGCGGTGAAGGCGTGATTGATTTGGATGTGCGCGTCATCGCCGCCACCAACAAAGATTTGAAGCTGGCCATCGAGCAACGCGAATTCCGCGAAGACTTGTATTTCCGCATCAGCACCTTCCGCTTGCGCATTCAAGCGCTCAAAGACCGCCCGGGTGACATCGTGCCCCTGGTCGCGCAATCGTTGGCGCGTCATGTCAAAGGCGGCGTACCTTTCACGGTCACGCCTGAAGCCCAAGCCTTGTTGCAAAGCTATCCCTGGCCAGGCAATGTGCGTGAACTCGAAAACGTGGTGCAACGCGCCGTGGTGTTGAGTGGTGGTCGCACCATCAGCCCCGCCCATTTGATGTTTGATGACGCTGCGATGGATGAGCAAGCCTTGCCCGTCGCGCAGCCCGTTGTGACGGCTGAACCCGTGACATTGCCACCAGCATCCCCAGCGGCATCTGCGCCGAATCCCACTTACGCCATGCCCAACTACGCGGGCGCCGCTTATTTTTCATCTCACGCGCCGATTGAAGTGCGCGAGACCTCAGAGCCTGTGAACTTGGAAGACGCTGTCAAGAGCAGCGAACACCAAGCCATCATGGCCGCGATTCAAAGTACCGACAGCCGCATGGAAGCGGCTGCCAAATTGGGCATCAGCCCACGCACCTTGCGCTACAAGCTGGCACAGCTGCGCAGCCGCGGTATGTCTGAAGGAGTGTCCGCATGATTGATCGCATTTCAAACAGCAACATCCAGTCGATGCTGCAAACCTTGCGCGCCCATCAGGCGCAGTCCATGGGCAACACCTCGACGGTGAACGAGCCAGCGGCCACCAAGGTGGGGCAACCCTCATTTTTTGACTCGGTCAAAAACGCCATCGACAAAGTCAATGACGCAGACATCAAGGCCGATGCCATGTCTGATGCCTACGACCGTGGCGAAGAAGTGCCTTTGACCGAAGTGGTCCTGAGCATGCAGAAATCGTCGCTGGCTTTTGAAGCCACCTTGCAAGTACGCAACAAAGTGATGAAAGCGTACGAAGAAATCATGAACATGCCGGTTTGATGCTGGACTGAGAGACTGATATGGCTACTGATACCCTCAATATGAACCCCATGGCACTGTCCACCGCCCCAGGTACAGACGTTGCTGCGTCCTCTGATAACGCCGTCAAGGCCAGTGGCACAAGCGGTGTGGCTGAATGGTTCAACGCCAAAGAAGGCCCTGGTGCCTTTTTGGGCGACATCTTGCGTCAACCCTCGGTGCGCAAAACGCTGCCGTTTGTGGTGATCTTCATGCTGCTGTTGTCGGTGGCCGTGTTCTTCACCTCGCTCAAGCCCACACCCTACCGTCCTTTGGTGTTGATGCTCAGCGATGCAGACAAGCAGCAAGCCATTGAAGCCTTGAAGGCCGCTGAGTTCAAGCCTGAGGTGGATGTGAACACCGGCCAAATCTCGGTGCCTACCGCACGTTTTCAAGAGGCCCGCATGTTGCTGGCTTCTAAAGGTTTGCCACGCACCGAAGCTTCGGGCATGGACAACCTCAAAGACATGCCCGCCATGACCACCAGCCAGTTCATGGAGCAGGTGCGCTACAACAACGCGATGGAGCAAGAGCTGGCACGCAGCATTGTGCAAATTGGCGGTATCAAATCCGCCCGCGTGCATTTGGCCGCACCCAAGCAAAGCGTGTTTGTGCGCGACCGTGCACCCACCAAGGCTTCGGTGGTGATCACCCGTTTGCCTGGTCGCACCATTTCATCGGCCAACGTTCAAGCCATCATCCAACTGGTGGCGTCTAGCGTGCCTTATTTGGCTCCTGAGAATGTGTCGGTGGTCGACAACTTCGGCAGCTTGATGAACGAGATGTTGGTCGAGCAGCCTCTGGGTTTAACTTCTGCGCAGCTGAGTCAAAAGCAGCAGATGGAAGACTTGTACCGTACCCGTTTGATCCAGTTGCTGGCGCCCATCGTGGGCGAGAACAACGTCAGCGCGCAAGTGAGCATGGCTTTGGATTTCACACAAACCGAAGTCACCACCGAAGATTTTGATTCGCAAGACAAAGGTCCCAAAACACGTTCGGAATTGTTTGTGGAAGACCGCAATACGTTCCGCGATGCGATTGGTATTCCTGGCTCTTTGTCGAACACGCCACCATCACCGACCAATCCTCAGGCGACCACGCAAACCAATGCGGATCCGTTGAAGGGTGTGAGCGAAAAAGGCGTGCAAGTCACGGCACGTAGCACCAAAAACTACGAACTTGATCGTTCGGTGCGTCACACCAAAGGTGCCATGGGCAATATCACCAAGATTGGTGTGGGTGTGTTGATCAATGAGCGTCCGATTCCTGCTGGTGCGAAGGTGGAAAAAGCCGCCGATGGTTCTACGCCTACATCGATTCCCTACACCCCCGAAGAAATTGAGCGCTTGAATCAATTGGTCAAAGGTGCTGTGGGCTTCAACGAAACCCGTGGCGACGTGGTCACTGTCGTGGGCACCAAGTTTGAGCCTCAAATTGACCCCACGGCCATTCCTTGGTACCGCGATGAGAACTACCAAGTCATGGTCAATGCAGGCGTGATTGGTGGCCTCTTCTTGCTCGTTTTGTTGACTGTTGTTCGCCCCATGGTGCGTCGTTTGATCACTCCGCCAATTGATCCTGCTGCTGTGGCTGCAGCCGCTGCAGAGGCGGCTAAATTAGAGGCCCAGATGGCGATCGATGTGGCCACGGCCGAGTCGGCTGCGGCACAATGGTCGGCCCGCGAAGCCAAAGAAGCGCACGAAGCCGAGATGGCACATATCAGTGAAGAAGCCATGAAGGCTGCCGCCGAATCGGCCCGCCTGGCAGAAGAAGCGAGAATTGCTTTTGAAGCCAAAGTGGCTGCAGATGCCTTGGCGGCAGAAGAAGCTGAAAAGGCCAAAGCCGAGGCGCATGCCGCACAGCTGGCATTGGCGGAACAAGTGGGCGAAGAAGCCGGGCAAGAAATTGAGATTCAAGAAGGCGAAACACTCGAAGAAGTCAAAGCCCGCATGGCGAGCTTGAAGCCGAAGAAGCAATCGATCTCGGCCGACTTGCTCAACACCGCCAATTCGTACGACGATAAAGTGGCTTTGATTCGCATGATCGTTGCTGAGGACTCGACCCGCGTGGCCGGTGTGCTCAAGGGCTTGATCAAGCCACCCGTTTAATAAAGAAGTTTGAGGACTCCATCATGGCTGACGATTCCATTGTGATGACCGACGCGCTCAGGGCTGAGCTCGCCGCGATCACGTCTACCCAACGCGCTGCTGTGCTCATGTTGCTCTTGGGCGAAGACCAAGCGGCAGACATCATCAAATTTTTAAATCCCAAAGAAGTGCAAGCACTGGGCGCCGCGATGGTGTCGGTGGCTGACTTCTCGCAAGAGGCCGTCAACGTGGTGCTCGACGAGTTTGTGGAGCACTTGAAGAAGCAATCCACCCTGAGTATGGGCAACACCGACTACGTGGAAAACGTCATGCGTCGCGCCTTGGGTGACGACAAGGCGGCTTCTGTGCTGGGCCGTATCATGCCGGGCCAAGGCACCAAGGGCTTGGACATCCTCACATGGATGGACGCGCGCGGCATTGCCGACATGATCAATGGCGAGCACCCTCAAGTGGTGGCGATTATTTTGTCGCTGCTCGAGAGCGAAGTCGCGGCCGATGTGCTGAACTATTTGCCACCCGATGTGCGTCCTGAAGTGATTCAACGCGTGGCCAGCTTGGACACGGTGCAACCTTCGGCCATGGCCGAGTTGGAAGCCATCATGAAGCAGCAGTTCTCCAAGAGTGCGTCGGCCCAGTCGTCGAGCTTTGGTGGCGTGCAGGCAGCGGCCAAGATCATGAACTTGACCAAGACGGCGCTGGAAGCCAGCATCATGGGCGGTTTGAACGAGCTTGATCCTGAGTTGATGCTCAAGATTCAAGACAATATGTTCACCTTCGAGAACTTGGTCAGTGTTGACAACAAAGGTATCCAGGTGCTCATGCGCGCTGTGGAGCCTGATATGTTGATGATGGCCCTCAAAGGTGCCAGCGACGGCTGTAAAGACCGCTTCTTTGACAACATGTCTGAACGTGCCCGTGGCATGTTCCGCGACGACATGGAAGCCAAAGGTCCGCAACGCATGGCCGATGTGGAAGAAGCCCAGAAGAAGATCATGCGCATGGCGCGTAAGTTGTCGGACTCGGGCGAATTGATCTTGGGCGGTGCAGACTTTGTTTAATCAACCTGCTCCTTCTCGGTCGGCCATACCGTGGCAGCCGAACGCGCGCTTGGTGTCTGATGACACTGGCCGTGGCTTTGCTTCGACCTCGTGGTTGCAGCCAGAAGGAGCCGGTTTTGCAGAGGGCGGGTTTCAGCCCAAGTCAGCAGGATTTGCGCAAGACCGTTACCAAACGGTATCGATGCCTTTGTCGGAGAAATCAAAAACGACGCTCAAGCTGATGGGCGACAGCGAAGCTTTGGCTGATTCCGCTGTTGAGGGTGTGTCGCGACATGAACCCGAATCGCCCAACGCGCATTTGCCTTTTGTGATGGACGTGTATGGCGTCAAGCCCACGGCTAAAAAGGCGCCTGAAGATACACAGCTGACGGAGGTGGCGGCTGAAGCCACCGATGCCAACGCGCATGCAGAACATGACGAGAAGCGCGAGCCCGACGCTCAGGCGGCTGAGCATGTCACAGATGACCAAACGCAACAGGAGCTCTCTGAGGAAGCTTTGCAAGCCCAAGAGGCTGAGGATGTGACGTCTGAAGTACACGCCTTGGAGCTTGAGCCCGAACAAGTAGAAGAACCACAAGCACAAGAAGCTGCGCATGCGACTGAACAAGCAGCTGAGTCTGAAGAAAATTTAGCGCCAGAACATGACTTGGTGTCTGAGCCTCAAGCGCAGTCTGAGCCCGATTTGGCCGAGAGCGAACTGATCACAGATGAGAACGCCGGTGAACCGCAAGCCCTAGGGGCTGAAGTGGACGAATTGCTGTCGCAAGCGCCTGTGCCATCTGTTCAGATGGTGGGCATTGACCCTGAAGAAGTCGCGCAGCGTGAGGCCGCACAGTTTGCCCAAGGCTTGGCGCAAGGCATTGAGCAAGGCGAACGCCAAGCACGTGAGGCCATGCAACAAGAGCTTGCAGCCCAATGTGCCGTGTTGTCGGCCGTGACCCATGATTTGAATGCGTTGCTGCAAGACCCGAAGAAGTTTTTTGAGCCTCTCAAGCGTTTGGCCATGCATGTGGCTGAACACGTGGTGATGAAAGAACTCAGCACCTCCACCGAAGCTATTGAACGCTTGGTGCAGCGCTGCTTGGACGAGCTCGACCATCCGGCCAAAGGCGCCGTGGTGGTGGAGCTCAATCCGCAAGACAAAGAACGTTTGCAAGCCCAAGACAGTGCCTTGGTGGCTGGCATGCGTTTGGACGCTGTGCAAGGCATGAAGCCTGGCAGCGTGCGCGTGTTTGCCAATGACACGGTGGTGGAAGACTTGGTCGAACACCGCTTAGAAGCCTTAGCCCGTTCCCTGCTGGTGGACGTGGAAGATTGGCGCGCCAAGTCCACCTTGGCGCAGCCCGAAGTTGAAGTATCCGAACCCGAAGTCGAAGACGTGGAGCCCAACGATGTTCATTCCTGACGTCATCAATACCCTGCTGATGGGACTGATTTTCATGGTCATTGTGGTGACCGTGATACGTCCCTATGTCTTGCATGTTTTCAACGGTCCCCTCAGCACACAAGATTTGCAAAAGGCGGCCATTGAAGCGGTGGAGCTGGAGATGATGCGTGCCGCCGAATTGGCCGAAGCGCAACGCGGCGACAAGATTCGCTTTCAACAATTGCTGTTGCAATTGCCTGAAAAACCCAAGCCCAAACCGCAACCCGTGGTGGAGCCCGAACCCGAGCCCGAAGTGGTACCAGAAACTGTGGCCGAAGAAGAGGTGACGCAGGATGCAGACGCACCGACCGAAGGTGTGGCGGGCGAAGGCGATGCTGTCACCAGCGAGGGCGATGCTGAAACTACCGAAGCCGCAGAAGATGAGCTGGCGGAGGGCGAGATTGAAATCCGTGAAGGCGAGTCTTTGGCCGAAATCAAAGAGCGCATCAAGAAAGAACAACAAAAGACCAAGAAGCCAACCATTCCGCCGGAGCTGCTCAACAACGCCAACAGCTACGAAGACAAAGTGGGCGTCGTGCGCATGGTCGTTCAAACCGACCAAAACCGTGTGGCCGCTGTGATTCGCAGCATGATTGAAATCAAATAACCGTTCGCTTTGCATGCTCGACTTTGACCAAGAAGTACAACGCAGCTTGCCCAAGCTGCGTGTGCCCGAACCCCAACGCAGCGGCACGCTGGTGCGTTTGGTCGGCTTAACCCTGGAAACGCGAGGCATCATGGCGCCCTTGGGCGCCTGCTGCGAAGTGATCGGCCAGCGTGGCCATCGCATCGAAGCCGAGGTGGTGGGCTTCAACGACAAGACCCTCTACCTCATGCCTTTTACCGACCCTGTCGGTGTGGGTCCAGGCGATACCGTGCGGGTGATGAACAACTCAGGCCAAGTGCGCTTGGGCGACGGCTTGTTGGGGCGCGTGATCGATGGCCGTGGCCAGCCCTTGGATGGCAAACCCATGCCCCATTTGCCTGACCACATGAGTTTGTTGGGTTCGCCCTTGAACCCCATGGAACGCGGTCCGATCAACGCGGTGTTGGATGTGGGCGTCAAAGCCATCAACGGAGCTTTGACTATTGGACGTGGTCAACGCATTGGTTTGGTGGCTGGTTCTGGCGTGGGTAAGAGCGTGCTGTTGGGCATGTTGACTCGCTTCACCAAAGCCGATGTGGTGGTGATTGGTCTGATTGGCGAACGCGGTCGTGAGGTGCAAGCCTTCATTGCCGAGTCGCTCGGTGCTGAAGGTTTGGCCAAGTCGGTGGTGGTGGCTGCGCCTGCCAACGTGTCGCCCGTGCTGCGTCTCAAAGCCACGCACATGACGCATGTGATTGCCGAGTATTTTCGCGATCAAGGCAAAAACGTGCTCATGCTGTGCGACAGCTTGACTCGCGTTGCCCATGCACAGCGCGAAATTGGTTTGGCTATTGGTGAGCCACCCACGGCCAAAGGCTATCCGCCGTCGGTGTTTGCCTTGTTGCCCAATCTGATTGAACGCGGTGGTGTGGGCCGTCATGGCTTTGGCTCGATCACCTCGATTTACACCGTGCTGGCCGAGGGCGACGATGCCTCCGACCCGATTGTGGACATTGCCCGTGCGTCGTTGGATGGGCAGGTGATGTTGTCGCGCCCTTTGGCCGACCAAGCGCATTACCCGGCGATTGATCTGAACGGCTCCATTTCACGCGTGATGCAAACCTTGGTCAACGGCGATGATTTGCGTTTGGCCAACAAGCTGCGCCGCTTATGGTCGGTCTACCAACAAAACGCGGACTTGGTGCAAGTCGGCGCCTACGAGGCGGGCAGCAACCCAGAGTTGGACGACGCTATTCGTCTGCGCGAGCAAATGCTGACCTTTTTGCGCCAAGACATGCATCTGGCCGAAGACTACGAGGTGACGCGCAATCAATTGCGTAGCATGCTGTCATGAAGCCCCGTGCCGCCTGGCCCGTGCTGGCCAAAAAAGCCAAAGAAAAATGTGATGAAGCGGCGGCGGCGTTGGTCAAAGGCCGCGAGCGTGTGACGCATTTGCAGCAAAGTCGCGCACGTATGGAAATTCTTTATAACGACTATGTGCGCCGCTCGCGTGATGCTGAAAGCAAGCCGCACAGCATGGCCGAGACCTTGAATTTTCGCGGCTTCATGCAGCAACTGCAATCTCTCATCATGCGTGTGGATCAGGATTTGGTGAAAGCCAACGAGGAGTTGGAAGCCTTGAAACTTGCGTTGCGTGCGGCTGAACACAAACGGCTTCAAATGGAAACTTTGATGGAAGAAGACCTCAAGCGCGTGCGTGAACATGCCAAGCGGCGCGAGCAACGCGAGATGGACGCTGCCGGCGTGATGCTCTACAACATGCGCAGCTGATTTGGATGCTGCTTAATAGGCCGGTACCCAGCCGGCTTGTAACCAATGCCAGTAGTTGGGCTTGAAGGCCCAGGGAATCAAGGTCGTCGGTGTGTCGGGCGCAAACACCTCACGTGTCAGGTGGTCTTGCCACACGTCTTTGGCGCCCACATGGCTCAGCAGGGCTTGGGCAAAATTTTCTGCCACGTTCTGGGCGAGCACTTCATGATGCGACCAGCTGCGCCAGTCATGGGCCAATGCACGGCCATCGGTAGGTCCTGAATACACATCATGCACGCTCCCCCAGTGTCGTCCGCGTAACGTGTGTTTCAAGGCGGCAAGGTCTTGTTCCACTTGGGCTTCATGACGCACGCGGTAGCGGTGTTGCCCCAAGACGTTGTCAAACCACACGCACGCTTGCGGGTGTTCTTCCAGCAAGGCGGGCAGGGTAGCCAGCGCGTCTTGTCGGTGGTGCGTGATCTTCACGCCGAGTTGGCGCAAGTGACGGCCATGGCGCCAATGAAACAAGGCCGAGGCCAGTGGGTCAATGTCGTAGGCATCGATGCATTCAAAACGGGCCAGCCAGCTCGGCGGCATCATCCAACCGGCGCTGCAGCCAATCAGCAGCAGATGCTCAGCTTGGGGGCGTACCTGGGCCAGAAATGCATCGATCAAATCCACAGTGGGTTGCCAGCGCTGGCGTGCGTAGTGGGCATGCACGTGCCAGTTGAGGCCGCCTGTGCCGCCTGCATGGATCAAGTCGCGCATCCATCCCATGGTGTGACGTTGCTCAGCAGACCAAACGCATGATTTTGAAGATCGGTGTGTCGGGTGGCACTGGCTCAAACGGACCGATCACCCCTTCGGTGGACAACACCTCACCGCTCAAACGCACCCCCGTGTGATAGGACAGCGATAGGCTGCGCACGGTTTGGTCTTTGCAATCGAACTCCATTTGCATACGGGTTGATTTGTAAGGCTTTTTGCTGTGTTGGTTGGTTTGCGGGTCCCGGTAGTCCAGCGAGGTCCAGACCTTGCGGTGGTCACCCGCACGGTTGACGTTGTCTAAGTCCACATAGAAGGTACCGATGTCGAACAGACCCACAGCGGTCCAGGTGTTGGCATGGGCAGCGCTGTTGCAGAGCAGGGTGGCGCAGAGAAAGAGTGCTTGAAAGGTACGCATGACCGAACTATAGCGTTGCTGGCATGTGCCAAAAAGAGCTGGCATGGGCATTGCAATACCAGTTCATACAGGCACGCCATGTGTCAAAAAACCGTCATCGCGCACAGGAAATTCATCATGCAAAGTTTCGATTGGGTCCAATTCATTGCCAGCACACTGAGTGTGTTTGCCTTGTTGGGTGGTGCGCTGTGGTGGGTTAAGCGCAACAAGGGTTTGGGCGGTCATTTACAAGCCGATCGCCGCATTCAGGTGCTGGAGGCCCTGCCTTTGAGCCTGAAGCACAAGATGGTGTTGATCCAGGTCGACAGCCAAATGGTGTTGGCCAGTGTCAGCCCCGGTGAGGTCAAAACGCTGCATGCATGGACGCAGGAGGCTTCCCATGTTGCGTAAGCCCATCACCAAAAAAATTCTCTACGTCATCTTGGTGGTGCTCTTGCTGGCGTTGGCCAGTTTGCCCATGGTGTCGCATGCGCAAGGCATTCCTTTGGTCAACGTGAGCGGCGGCAAGGCCGGTCAGCAGTACAGCATGAGCCTGCAATTGCTGGGCTTGATGACCACGCTCACGCTGCTGCCCTCAATGTTGCTGATGATGACCTCGTTTGTGCGCATCATCATCGTGTTGTCTATTCTGCGTCAGGCTTTAGGCACTGCGCAGACGCCACCTAACACCGTGTTGGTCGGCTTGGCCTTGTTTTTGACTTTTTTCATCATGTCGCCTGTGTTTGAGCAGGTCTACAAAGAGGCCATTGGCCCCTATATGAACAGCAATCTGGACTTTGACAAAGCTTTGATCAAAGCCGAAGTGCCGGTGCGTGACTTCATGACCAAGCAAACCCGTGAAGACGACATTGCCATGTTCATGCAAATCGCCAACCGCCGTGAGTTGGAAGATTCGGCCCAAGTGCCTTTCACCACCTTGATGCCCGCCTTCATCACTTCTGAGATCAAGAGCGCATTCACGATTGGTTTTCTGATTTACATCCCCTTTGTGGTGATCGACTTGATCGTCGCCAGCGTCTTGATGTCCATGGGCATGATGATGTTGTCGCCCATGATCATCTCCATGCCCATCAAGCTGATGTTGTTTGTGTTGATCGATGGCTGGACGCTTTTGATGGCGTCGCTGGCCAATAGCTTTGTGTTTTAAGGAGCAGCCTCATGGATAGCGCAGCCGTTGTCGATTTAGCCCGTCAAGCCTTGTGGATGACGATGATCATCTCAGGACCATTGCTCGGCGTAGGGTTGATCGTGGGTTTGGTGGTGGGTATTTTTCAAGCCGCCACCTCCATCAACGAACAAACGCTGAGTTTCATTCCCAAAGTGTTGGCCGTGGGGCTGACCATGTCGGTTGCGGGTGGTTGGATGATCAACACCATGGTGGATTACACCAAGGGCATCTTCACCCGCATTCCCAGCTTGTTCATGTAAGCACGGGCCATGAACGCTTCGCTGATCGACATTCTTGACAAGTTTTTGGTCGTCATCTGGCCGATGCTGCGTTTGTCGGCGTTTTTAGCGTTCACCTCTATTTTTTCCATCCGTGCCGTCAACATGCGCATTCGCGTGTTGCTGGGTTTTGCGATGGCATTTTTTGTTTCCCAGCAAATTCAAATTCCTCGCATCGACCCTCTCACAGCCGATGGCTTAATGGAAATTGCGCGTCAAATTTTGATTGGCTTGACGATGGGCCTGGTGTTTCAGATCGCATCGGCAGCTTTGGTCGTGGCCGGTCAGGCCATTTCAGCATCGATGGGTTTGACGATTGCCAACATGATTGACCCCAATATGGGCAACGTTCCTGTGCTGGCGCAGTTTTTCAACATCCTAGGTACCTTGGTGTTTTTAGGCATGGGTGGCCATTTGATTGTGTTCGGCCTGGTGCTGGAGTCGTTCACCTTGATTCCCATTGGCCAAGAGTTTTTCAACCAAGACATGCTGGGCAAGATGATTCATTGGAGCGCCATGATGTTCTTGGGCGCTTTGTTGATTGCCTTGCCCGTGATGATGACCTTGCTGTTCATCAACGTGGGTCTGGGTTTTGTAGCCCGCGCCGCCCCCAGTTTGAACATTTTTACAGTGGGTTTTCCGGCCCTGATCTTGACCGGTTTTGTGATTCTCATCTTCTCGATGGGCAACAACGTGGCACGCGTGCAGTGGGTGTGGACCCAAGCATTTTCGATGTTGCGCGCTTTCTTAGGAGGCTGACATGGCAGAAGAAAGCGGCCAAGACAAAACCGAAGAACCGACGGCGCAGCGGCTGAAAAAAGCCCGTGAAGACGGGCAAATTGCGCGTTCCCAAGAGTTGGCGCCTGCGGCCATGATGGTGGTGGCGACCTTGTTTTTTACCATGATGGGTCAGTACCTGTTCAGCGGCATGGGTAATTTGTTCAAGCACCAGTTGCAGTTTGATCGCCGCATCGTGGACAAACCGGAATTGCTGCCTGCGATTTTTGGCAGTTCCATCGTCGATGGTTTGTTGATCGTGTTTCCCTTGGTGTGCGTGTTGTATGTGATTGCCGTGTTATCAACCACGTTGGCTGGTGGTTTTATCTTTTCACCCAAGATGGTGTTGCCCAAGTTCAGCAAGCTCAACCCCATGACGGGCTTGGCACGCATGTTTGGCCCCGATGCTTTCATCAACTTGGCCAAGTCGGTTGCCAAATTTTTGGTGGTCGGTGCCATCTTGTTGATTTCGGTGATGAACAACCTGAACGATTTGACCAATATTTCTCAAATGGATTTGGGCCAGGCCGTCAAAGTGGCAGGCACCATCATTGTGGATTCTTGTTTTTGGCTGAGCTTAGGCTTGGTGTTGGTCGCTTTGGTCGATGTGCCTGTGCAACGTCACCAGCTCAATAAAAAATTGAAGATGACCAAGCAAGAGGTACGTGATGAGATGAAAAACTCAGAAGGTAGTCCCGAGGTCAAAGGTCAAATTCGCCGTCGCCAGCGGGAAATCTTGGAAAACAAAATGATGGGTAAGGTCAAGGATGCCGATGTGGTCATCACCAACCCAACCCACTTTGCGGTGGCCTTGTCGTACGACCCCACAGGCGACGGAGCGCCGCTTTTGGTGGCCAAGGGTGAGGACGGTTTGGCTGCACGTATTCGTGAAGAAGCCAAAGAGCACGGTGTTTATCTTTTTGAGGCGCCTTTGCTGGCTCGCGCCTTATACTTCACGACCAAGCTGGATCATCCGATCCCAGAGGCTCTGTACCACGCAGTCGCGCAAGTCATTGCCTATGTGTTCAGCCTGAACCAGTCGTATGGTCGTGGCCAGGAAGTGGTCAAACCCACACCATCCATCCCTGATGAGATGAAGTTCGACGCCAATGGCGTTTTGATGAACTCCTGAGATGAGCTGAAGCGCGCATGACAGATATTTTCCAAAGCCCCGGTGACCGGTTGCGTTTTGAAATCCTCCTCAAGTCTTTGAAGGAGGGCAGTACCAATTTGGCCGTGCTCAGCGAGCACGACAAGGTGCTCGATTTTTATGGTGATTTGTTTGAAGAACGTTTGCTGGCCCAAGATGATGGCCAGGTCGAGTTTTGTTCTTCCACCAACTCAGAACGCTTGGTTCAAAAGTTCAACGAAATTTTGTCTGAGCTCACGCTCAACCAAGCGCTCGAAAAAGACAAAAAGCACGCGCCACGCCGCTACTTGGTGTTCCGTGATTCGATCTTGATGCAAGACTTTGAGCTGCAGCTGTTGGCCCGTTTGGTCAATGGCTTTCCAGCCAGCAACATCACCGTCATCTTGCTCATCAACAGCAAAGGCAATTACCGCAACAAACTGCAAGCCTTTGGCAAAAGCTTGGTGGAGTGGGAAGTCGAGACCCAAGCCGGCGAAGCCAAGAGCGATTTGGGTGATGACTGGGTGCGTTCAGATCCAGAACCCACGCCTGAGCCACCGGTGTTGCGTGACGAGGTGATGCCTGTTGCGCAGCTGCTGAATATTCCGACCAAAACTTCTTGGCGCGTGCCCGGGTTTGGCAAGCGCCAAGAACCAGTGCTGACGCCAGATCCTTTGCCGCCTGCGCCGACATCTCCCGCAGTGCCGGCAAGCATGCCTTCTTTTGCCAAAACTTTGGCTGCTGCTGCACCTGCGGCTGCCTCCGTGTCCGCTGCTGCGGGGCCGTTGTCGACGCTTGAGGTGTCGCGCGAACCCGCTTTGCATGCACTGGCGCCAAACTCTGACGAGACTGCGGCTGATACAGACTTGTTCAAGCGCCCGCCCCGTCGCATCCGCTGGGGCTGGGTGCTGGTGTTGTTCCTGTTGTCTGCCGGCGTGTTTGCTGTGATGTACCAAGATTTGGTGCGTACCGAAGCCGAACAATTCAAGAAATATCTGCTGCGTGGCACTCCTGCTGTGGCCGCGCCTGAAGAGGCGGCCAGTGCGGCGGCTTTACAAGCCGCCAGCGAGGCAGCGGCTTCGGCGGCGCAAGAAGTTGCTGCCAGCGCGGCCTCTGCGGCCAGTGCTGTGGAGGTGATGCCTGCCAGCGCGGCGCTTGACCCTAAAGAGTCCCTGGTGAGCGCTTCGTCTCCTGCGCCTGTTAAGGCGCTGGCGTCTACTGCAGCGACTTCCGCACCCGCAGATGTGACAGCGTCAGCCTCTGTGACCAAGGTGGACGTCAAACCTGATTCCAAAACGCCTGCTGAACCGGTTGACAAAAATACCGCTAAACCTAACGCCAAAGAAGCCGATACCAAGTCAGATGAGGCGTGGATGAACCAATTGCCGGCCAACGGCTATGTGGTGCAGCTGGCTGCATTTGATACCGAAGAGGAAACCCAGTCTTTCAAGCGCACACAAACGGTGTATGCCAAAGCGCGTGTGCTGCATGTCTACAAAAAAGACAGCAAAAAGCGATATTTCATCTTGGTCGCAGGACCTTGGGCGACCAAGGCCGAGGCTGATGCATTCATGCAATCAAGCCCGGTCTTGGCCAAAGGATGGCTGCGCAGTGCCAAGTCGCTGAAAGCCCAATTTACAAAGCCTTGAGGCTGAGCCGAGGAATGAAGTCATGAAATCAGAAGAAGTCAGCGTGATCCGTTCCGATCACGACGCGACCCAAAGCGCCATCGACGACGTTCCTGCTTTTGAGCCAGGCTACCAACCCGAACAGCTGCCCAAGCTGGAGGTTCCCGATTTGGATGCCGAGGCCCAAATCCTCACGGCTTCTGAGCTGGCGCAAGTTCCGACCTTGATGGATCAGGTGGCGCCTGCGCCACAAACCTCAGAAACTATGACATCTGAGGCGTCAACGCTGGCTGAAGAAGTTTCTGCAGATGCAGTGGGGGCCAGCGAATCAGAAACGATAGCTCAAGTGCTGCCAGTTCAAGCCGATCATTTGTGGGAGATGTTCCAGGTCCGTATGGATACCTTGATGGGGGATATCAAGAAGCTCAATGATCGACTGGATCAGCTCGAAATTAGATCAAAGGTTTGAATATGGCGGATTCCCAACAACCCACAGACGACGCGGCAACGCCACATTTGGATGTGGAGGAAACTGCTGAGCGCTTGAACGAGTTGGCCAACCAGTCACTGGATGGCAACGAAGTTGCGCGCCAAATTGAAGAGCTCACCTCGGTGGTGCTCGACTCGGCAGAGGTGTCAACACGTTCAGCTTCGATTGCGGCTGACGTCAGCGCGACCATGCGCGCCGTGGTGGCCAAAATTCAAGAAACCAACCGCCGCAATGTGCTGCATTCGCGCATCACCTTGGCGGCTTTCGTGGCATGTTTGTTGATCGCCATGGGGGTGTTTCTGGCGGTGACGCTGAAGATGACCAAGTCCATCAAAGAACTCGATGCCATGATTTACGCCATGGCTAAGCGCGTGATTGAGGTTGATGCCAGTTTGACGGCCATTGGTAAAACCAATTCTGATTTTTCGGAAATCACTGAAAAACAAGAAGCGATGAACACCACCCAAACTCAGGTGGCCAATCGCCTCGAAGAGTTGAACAAAGTGTTGACCGGTATGCCCACGGTCATTGCAACCCAATCGAACAAAACCACCGAAGCGCAATTCCAAGCTATGCAAAAACAGTTGCAAGCCGTGGAAGCCAAGGTGCAGACCTTGAGTCAAGCGGCGGCATCACGCCAGCCCGCTGCAGCACCTGCCAGCGGTCCCAATACCTTGGCCTTGATGGCTGAGATTCAAAAGCTCAGAAGCGATGTGAATGCAGGTTTGCAAGCGCGCGAAAAATCGCAGTCAGCGGCTGAACAAGCTGCTGTGAAGACTTTGGAAAAATCAGCTGACAAAGCCGTGGCCGCAGCCGCAGCCGCTGAAAAAGCGGCTGAAAAAGCAGCAGCTTCCGAGAAAGCTTCTGCGGCTGAACGCTTGGCTTCGCAAAAAGCAGCGGCCGAAAAAGCCGCCGCCATGCGTGCAGCACCTCCAGCACCGCCTGAAAAATCGGCTGAGAAAATTGCGGCTGAAAAGGCAGCGGCAGCAGCTGCGGCTAAAGCAGCCGCAGATCGTGCCGCTACAGAGCGCGCCGCTGAACGTGCAGCCAATGCCGAGCGTGCAGCAGAAAAAGCCCGCGCCGCAGCTGCATCAGCAGCTTCTGCCGCTGCAGCTGCTTCGGCCGCGCAGGCAGCACCTGCGCAGCGTGATCGGCCAATTCAATACCCCCGCGTACCAGCCTCTGCTGGCCAGTGATCTGTCATCACCTTCAGTGGGGTTGAAGACCAAACTGTGTCGCACTGGCCAAGGGCCAGTCGCGGTACACAGAAGGCAAGCTGCTAAGATCGTCTTGCATCAAGGCATCGGCAGGCACTGTGTCGATCAGCTCTGATAAATGCAAGATTTGTGTTTCGCTCACCCGACGCATGATGTGCTTGGGTGTGATGTCGCTGGGTTGTGTGAGGCCTGAGGCTTCCATCAGCTCTTGCAGGGCTTCTAAGGTGTGGGTGTGAAAGTTATGCACACGTTCTGCTTTGCTCGGCACGACCAAGGCCATTTGGCGTTGGGGGTCTTGCGTGGTCACGCCAGTCGGGCAGTTGCCGGTGTGACAGGTCTGCGCTTGAATGCATCCCAAGGCAAACATAAAGCCGCGTGCGCTGTTGCACCAGTCAGCGCCTAAGGCGAGGGCGCGCGCGATGTCAAAAGCACTGATGATTTTTCCGCTCGCACCAACGCGAATTTGATCGCGCAAGCCTGCACCGACCAAGGTGTTGTGCACCAAGCGCAAGGCCTCTTGCAGCGGCATGCCCATGTGATCAGAGAACTCTAGGGGGGCGGCACCCGTACCACCTTCTGCACCATCCACCACCACAAAGTCAGGGCGAATACCCGTCTCCAGCATGGCTTTGACAATGCCAAACCATTCCCAAGGATGACCAATACACAGCTTGATGCCCACGGGCTTGCCTTCGCTCAAGGTGCGCAGCTGTTGCACAAACGCCATCATTTCCAAGGGGGTTGAAAAGGTGCTGTGGCTGGCGGGTGAAATGCAGTCTTCTCCGATGTGAACGCCACGCGCTTCGGCAATTTCTTCGGTTACTTTGGGGCCTGGCAAGACGCCACCATGTCCTGGCTTGGCACCTTGACTGAGCTTGATTTCGACCATTTTCACTTGAGGTGAACGCACATTTTCGACAAAGCGTTCAGGACTGAAGTGTCCGGTTTCGTCGCGGCAACCGAAGTAGCCTGAACCGATTTCCCAAATCAAATCACCGCCGTGTGTGCGGTGGTGACGCGAGATGGAGCCTTCGCCTGTGTCGTGAGCGAAGCCGCCCATCTTGGCACCTAAGTTGAGCGCCAGTACAGCATTGGCGCTGAGTGCGCCAAAGCTCATGGCCGAGACATTGAACAAACTGATGCTGTAGGGTTGCGTGCAAGCGCTGCCGCCGACTTGAACTCGGAAGTCGTGGTCGTGCAGGTGGGAGGGCGCAATCGAATGGTTGATCCATTCATAACCAATCGCGCGCACATCGAGTTGGGTGCCAAATGGACGCTTGTCGGAAGCGCCTTTGGCACGCGAGTACACCAAGGTGCGTTGCGCACGCGAGAAAGGCGAGGCTTCGGTTTCTGACTCCAAGAAGTATTGGCGAATTTCTGGACGAATGGTTTCGAGCATGAAGCGCAAATGCCCAATCACTGGGTAGTTGCGCAAGATCGCATGGTGCTGTTGCTGCAGATCGTACAAACCGATCAAACTCAGCACCAAAAAGAGCACGGGCCACCAACCACTCAGACCGGTGACGCCTGCGCCCAAGAGCGTGAACAACAGCAGCACGACGGAAGCAATGAAGGCGGTGTAGCGCACCGGATAGATCTGATTGAGTTTGTCCAGCATGCGTGAGGCCTCCAAGGCAACGGTAAAAATTAAGGTTTGAGCTTTGCCGCTAATTTGCTTTGCGCTAAGGCTGAGACTTGCACGCGTTGTCGTGCAGCTGCCAGCTGCTCGTCGGCAGCGTGTTGCACATCGTTCAAGCGTTCCATGATGGTGCCGCGTAAATCGGCCAAGTCGTGGTCGAGCTTGCGCAACCGCTCTTGCAATTCGCGCTGCAAGGCCATGCGTTGGGTGAGCAGATTGACTTCGGCTGCGATGGTGCGCCAAGTTTGTGTGAGCTCATCCGTGGGGGCTACGCGCAGCTGCTCAAACAGCTCGTCCATCAAGGGGTCAAACAGAGCCTGTGAGAGTTCTTCGCCGGTCTCAGTCACATCCGTCAGGGTGGGCACGTTGTCGGGCACTGCTGTCGGTTCGTTTGCAGGCATGGGTGGTGTGGTTTGGCGATGCGCTTGGAGCATGTCATTGACTTGCCCCCAGCCTTGCTCGGGCGTGTATTGCTTGAGTCCTTTGAAGGACAAGAACTGCGGTTCTGCACTCATTTGCTGATCACACCCATAGAGATACGTTTCAAGAACTGGGGAATGCCCATGGCAGCCATGTGACCCGCAGCCGTGGTGGTTTTAGCGCTGGGCATGGCGTCGTCTGGACGCACTTTGTGCAAGCGGTGGCGACCCAAAACAGAGTATTGATGCGCCAGGGTGCTCGACGTTGCCAACAGATTGTGACGTCCTCCTGTCGCGCTAGCTGCTGCATGCGTGCCTAACACGCCGCTGCGCAAAGGAGGGCTGGTGCGCACGGGGCTGTTCGCTGGACGCGTATTGTTGTGAGCCTGTGCTGTTTGACGCATGTCACGTGCTGCGCCTACGGCTTTGCCAAATTCCACAAACGATGCACCACAGGCATCGGGCAAGTCCATCAAGTAGCCTCGCTCAAACATTTCACGTGCAGTTTGGGCTTCCAAAATCGGCGGTGCCAGCATGAAGCTGACGGGAAAGCGCTGCTTCGAAAACACATCGCTGCGCAGCTGTTCGGGTTGCACACGCGTGGGGCAGACCAACAAGGTGGGCGGTGTGTGAATGGCAGAGTCGAAGACCCAACGGTGGCGGCTCAAAAATCCAGCGGTGGCGGCCAGTTCCATTTCAGAGACCGAGGTGGGCACGATCACCAAGTCGTACTCAAACATCAATTCACCCGCGATGGAGTCGGTCCATGTCAAATCACAGATCACCACTTCAGAGCTGCTGGCCGCACGACGCAGATGCAAACGTGCGTCCAAGATAGGGCGGTTGCCCCCCTGATCCAAAGGCAAGATGTGATGCTGAACGGCCACCCCAATTTGAGGTGCACGACGCAACCAGGTGCTCGATGAGCCATGGGTGTCAAAGTCGATCAAGGTCACAGTTTGACCTTGGCTGCGCATGTAGGCAGCCAAATTGGCAGACACCGTGCTTTTGCCTACGCCACCTTTTTGACTGGTGATCAAAATTTTGAAAGTTGACATTTTTATTCTCCATCCGCGCCAAAAATGAGCGGGGGAAAGCGAATTTACATGCGCACCATGACAAGGGTCAATGCCAGCATTGGTGCGGGTTCTGGGCTACCGAGGGTCGAAATTAGAGGTTTTTGTATACTTTTTATTTATTAAAATCATTAAAAGAAACGAAATTAACAATATTTAACATGTCATTGATTTATAAAGTATTTTTCAAAATGTCAAAAAAAACAACACTTTTACCTATTCGAACACTTTAAGCGGCATCAAAGCGCGATTTTTGAGGATTCGATGACGTTCACAAAGCTGACAAAGTCCCTCCGTTAAAATCAATGGGTTAACTTTTTATAAACAACCCCCCATGTCCAAACGCCACATCGCGCTTCTTTCTTTTGTTTCCCTGGCCTTTTTGTCAGCCTGTAGCTCTACCAAGTTGGACAACACGTCTGATGTCAGCGGTAAAGCTGTCGATGCTTCGGGTGTCAGCACGGTGGCTGCCGTGGTGGCGGATCACTTGAATCCCAACAGCCTGATTTCGACGCAACGCAGCGTGTATTTCGACTTTGACCAATTCAATGTCAAGGCATCAGAAACTGCCGTGGTCGAGCGTCAAGCCAAGTACTTGGCTTCCAAACCCAATTTGGCGATTCGCTTGGAAGGCAATGCCGACGAGCGCGGTGGTCGTGAATACAACTTGGCCTTGGGTCAAAAACGTGCCGAAGCTGTGGCGCGTGCACTCAAGGTGTACGGCGTGAGCGACAAGCAAGCCGAGCCTGTGAGCTTTGGCAGCGAGAAACCCAAAGCTGCAGGTCATGACGAAGCAGCGTGGGCACAAAACCGCCGCGTTGATTTCGCTTACCCCGCCAAGTGATGCACACGGCTGCGTGCTTGCGCTGATGCAACTCAACAGCGAAGTTGTCACCACGCCACCCAGGGCTTCGGCCACGGTGGTGTTGTTGCGTGATACGCCAGGTATCGGCCTCGAAGTGTTTTTGTTGCGCCGCCATACGGCTTCTGCTGTGTTGGGCGGCGCTTATGTTTTTCCAGGTGGCAAATTGGATGCGGCCGACTGCGCACCCGCCTTGCATGCGCACTTAGACCGCTTGCCGAACGCTTTGCACCAAGCATTGGGTGAGCCTGAATTAGAGGTACACACGGCGGCTGGTTTGTATGCCGCAGCTGTGCGTGAGTCTTTGGAAGAGTGCGGTGTGTTGTACGCCCGAGCCCGCAATCAAGACACGCTGGCACATGACGCCCAGCAACGCCAGCAATGGCAAAAGCAGCTGCATGCGGGTGAGGCATTTGTTGACGTCTTGCAAAACGCAAATTTGAGTGTGGACACCCAATACTTGGCGCCTTGGTCGCGTTGGATCACCCCCGTGCAACCGTCGGTCACCAACAAACGTTTTGACACGCGCTTTTTTGTGGCGGCATTGCCCGAAGGTCAAGCCCCGATTCACGACAACGTGGAAGCGGTGGACAGTGTGTGGGTTACCCCCCGCGATGGCTTGCATCGTTACTGGGCGCGAGAGATTGCGCTGGCGCCGCCGCAAATCATAACCTTGGTCAGTTTGTTGGCGCATCGTGATGTCGCCAGTGTGCTGCGCGCCGCGGCTGCGCAACACCCACCCACGGTGCTGCCCGAAACCTTCGACGAAGATGGCATCCGCCATATTTGCTACCCTGGCGATCCGCGCCACTCGGTGGCTGCCCGTGCGTGGCAAGGTCCTTCGCGTTTACGTTTTATCGACGGACGTTTTGAGCCCTACGGCGGCTTGGACGCTTTGCTCAACCCCTGAGTGAGATCGTATGACATGGACTGTGGCATCCATGCCATGGCCCCAACAGATAGATTGCCATGAACGACATCACAGAAACCACCAACGACCCGCACAACGCATGGTTGGAGAACTATCCCTACGACACCATCGTGGTAGGGCAAGCAGCACGCATGGTGCGTACCCTGACCTTGGCCGATATCCAGGCTTTTGCTGCTGTGTCGGGCGATACCAACCCTGCGCATCTGGATCCCGAGTACGCCAATGCGAGTCTGTTTCACGGCGTGATTGGCCACGGCATGTGGGGCGGGGCTTTGATTTCCAGTTTGTTGGGCACCGTGTTTCCTGGTCCCGGCACGATCTACCTTGAGCAGAATTTGCATTTCAGCCGGCCGGTGCGGATTGGTGACACGCTCAATGTGACGGTGACGTGTGTGGCCAAACACGATGACAAAAAGACGGTGGACCTCGATTGTTTGTTGGTCAACCAAAAAGGTGAACGCGTGTTGTATGGCATGGCGCGTGTGATGGCACCGGTTGAAAAATTGCGTCTGCCACGCGTGCATGCGCCACACATCAGCTTGTTTGATCCAGAAGTTCGCCACGCCAATTTGCTGGCGCTGGGTGCGAATTTAGAACCCGTGTTGTGCGGGGTGGTGCACCCTTGTGATGCAGACTCGTTGCAAGGTGCGATGGACGCGCACCTTGCCGGTTTGATCAAGGCGGTGCTGATTGCGCCCGAAAAGAAACTGCGCGCTTTGGCCGCTGAGGCCAACATTGACATCAGTAACGTGACCGTGGTCAATGTGCCGCATAGCCATGCTGCGGCAGAGATGGCCGCACAAATGGCTGCAGATCACAAGCTGGAAGCATTGATGAAAGGCAGCTTGCACACCGACGAATTGATTCATGCGGTGGTCATGCAGCCGGGCTTGCGCACTGGTCGACGCATGTCACATGTGTTTCGTTTTGAAGCCCCGATGTATCCCAAGCCGCTGTACATCACCGATGCGGCTTTGAACATTGCACCCAATTTGCAAGAGAAAGCAGACATCGTTCAAAACGCGATTTTGTTTGCGCAGATCATGGGCGTGGCGCAACCAAAGGTGGCGATTTTGTCGGCGGTCGAAACTGTCAACCCCAGCATCCCATCCACCTTGGATGCGGCCGCCTTGTGCAAGATGGCTGACCGCGGACAAATCAAAGGCGGCGTATTGGATGGCCCCTTGGCATTTGACAACGCGGTGTCCAGCCATGCTGCTGAGATCAAGCACATCAGCTCGCCCGTGGCCGGTCAAGCCGATATTTTGGTAGCGCCTGATTTGGAGTCAGGCAACATGATGGCCAAGCAGCTCGAATACCTGGCTGGCGCGTCAGGCAGCGGCGTGGTGCTCGGTGCGCGCGTGCCGATTGCCTTGACCAGCCGAGCCGATACGGCCACCACACGCAGCGCGTCAGCCTTGTTGGCGAAGTTGATTGCACACCACTACCGCAGCCACCCCGCATGAGCATTCTGTCTGTCAACGCCGGTTCCTCCAGCCTCAAGTTCGCGCTCTATCCCATTGAGGGGGCGGGCATTGCAGAAGCGCAAGTGACGGGCAACATTGAAGGCTTGGAGCCTGCGGGGCAACCGCGCATCAGTTTTGGTGCAACAGGCCAAGCCAAAGCTTCGGCCGTTGTTGCTGTGCAGCCTGGTGAAGATGTGTTCGATGCGGCCTTGCGCACGCTCAAAGACTTGTTGGCCAACCGTTTTGCAGACGTGCATGTGCAGGCCATTGCGCATCGAGTGGTGCACGGTGGCCACCATTTCTCTGCCAGTGTGCAGGTGACCCCCGAGGTGCTGACGCAACTCGCCACACTTAACGCGCTGGCGCCTTTGCACCAACCGCATAACTTGGCAGGCATCCGCGCATTTGCGGAATCGTTTCCGCAGTTGCCGCAAGTGGCGTGTTTTGATACCGCGTTTCATCGCACCTTGTCGCCTCTGGAGACGACGTTTGCGATTGACAAAAGCTTGACCGAGCGTGGTGTGCGTCGCTATGGATTTCATGGGCTGTCGTACCAATACGTGAGCCAAGTATTGCAGCGCGTTTCTTCGCGCTCTGTGAACCGAACGGTCATGGCGCATTTGGGCAATGGCGCCAGTGTGTGCGCTACGACCGGGCATGCCAGCCGAGCCACCACGATGGGGTTTTCAGCGCTGGATGGTTTGATGATGGGCACGCGCAGTGGTGCGATTGATCCGGGTGTGTTGCTCTACCTGATGGAGCAAGGTTGGGACCACGACAAGCTTCAAAAGCTGCTGTACAAGCAAAGTGGTTTGCTGGGCGTTTCTGGCGAGAGTGCGGACATGCGCACCTTGCGCGCTTCAACCTCAGAGGCGGCTCGATTTGCAACCGATTTGTTTGCCCATCGGGTAGTGCGTGAAGTCGGGGCTTTGAGCGCTTGCGTAGGAGGGCTGGATGTGTTGGCCTTCACTGGCGGTATTGGCGAACACGATGCGGTGCTGCGTCAACAAGTGGGGGATGCTTTGGCTTATTTGGGTGTACGTCTGGACGCAGCACGCAACCGTGAGGCATGGGGCGATACGCCGCAAGCCATTCACGCCGAAGCCAGTGAGGTGGAAGTCTGGGTCATTCCTACCGATGAAGGTCGCGTGGCGGCGCAAGAAGCTTTGTTATTGCTCGCGCTCGCCCGCTGAGGTTGTTTCGTCATTCTCAGATTTTTTCTTTTTGAAAAAAATCTTGTAAGTTGCATAAATCGCCAAGACCAAGAACACACCGCAGATCACCATCTCAGTGTTGGTGAAGTTGCCATCGAACAAGTCGACATCCTCATACGTAGATAAGGGCGTATACACCTCTGGATTGGCTTTACGGTACTGCTCGTAGGCTTTGTTATCCATCCCGGTTTCCTTACAGCATTGAGAAAATAAGAATTATCCGCCAAGCAGCGCCTTTATTCTCCTGGGATGCGTGCGGCATGCAGATGAATGGCCTGTTTGGTGCGTTTTCTGAATCGAATGTTGAGCAGTTCCACGATGACAGAGAACGCCATGGCAAAGTAGATATAGCCTTTGGGAATGTGGTGTCCAAAACCTTCGGCCATGAGGACCACGCCCACGACTACTAAAAAGGTCAGAGCCAGCATTTTGATCGAAGGGTGCTTGGATACAAATTGACCAATGGCTGTGGCAAACACCATCATCAGACCAACAGAGACAATCACCGCTGCAATCATGATGGCGACTTCGTCCACCATGCCTACGGCGGTGATGATGGAATCCAACGAGAACACCAAGTCCACCAACATGATTTGCAAGATCACATGGGTCAGTGTGGCGCGACCTGCGCTGCTGTGGGTGTCTTCTTCCCCTTCGAGTGAATGGTGAATTTCGCCCGTGCTTTTCCAAATCAAGAACATGCCACCCAAGATCAAAATCAGATCGCGTCCTGAAATAGCCTGATCAAAAACGGTGAACAGTGGAGCGACCAGCCCGACGATCACCGACAACACCAGCAGTAGGCCAATGCGCATGAACATGGCCATGAACAAACCAATGCGGCGTGCCAGTTCCCGTTTGGCAGTAGGTAGTTTGTCGACCAAGATAGAAATGAAAATGATGTTGTCGATTCCCAATACCAGCTCTAACGCGGTGAGTGTGGCAAAGGCGATCCATGCTTGTGGGTTGCTGAGTAGTTCCATTTTTTGCTTTCTGTTCTATTCGTCACGATAGTCAAATTTAGGAAAACTTTGATTTTGTAAGGGTTAGCAACGCGAGTGACAAATCGTGCTGGCAAAGCAAAACGGCCTCCATGACTGGAGGCCGTTTTGTATTTTTGGTGGCGCTTCACGGATTCGAACCGCGGACCTGTGGATTATGATTCCATCGCTCTAACCGACTGAGCTAAAGCGCCGAAGCCCAGAATTATAGCGCATCTGGGAACTCTAATCGTCTTCAGGCAACTTGAAGATGAAGGGCAGCAAGCAAAGTGCCAGCAAGACCGAGCCAAGCTCTTTGAGTCCATCGACTTGCATGAACAGAAACGACAAGACAGCCAGCGCGAGCACGAACTTCACCAGCAGCTTGACGTCGATGTTTGGGAATTTCTTCATGGGTTTGATCTTACAGGTTGTGCTTTGTCGGCAACTGCTTTCTATTCTGAATCGCTAGGAAATGACGCGATCAAAGGAATCATGCCTATAACAAATAGAAGAAGGCCAAGAATCGTTTCTTGTTCAACCAGCATGAGATAAGCGCCAGTACACGCTATCACCAAAGCTGCTGAAAAGAAGTTTTTCATCTTGCTTAGCGCTCTCTAAGCTGTGCGATCTCAAATTTGAGGAAAGTCTATCAAAGTCTTAGATAATTGATAAATTTTTAGTCAAGCGACGGTTGAATTGACTTACTTGCTTGTTCCATAAGTAAGTCAAGTTGCTCAAAGTATTCGTTTGCAGCAACTGTTGGCAATAAATATTTAGTGCGGCGATTTTTGCCTTTGAAGATTAGATCAATCCAACCTGTTTCGAGTAAGAAGTAAAGTTTCCGATGAATTGTTGCGGGACTTGCAATCTGCCGCATGATCAGGGCATCTGTGACCGTCATGGTTTTACCTTGCTGGTGTTTTGCTGCAATGACTTCGAGAAGTTTTTTCGACACCTCGTCAAGTTTTGAGTGAATACATATTGAGCGATCTAGTACTTCAACGAGACACAAGAATCGAAGATAAACATTTAACATATAAATTTAACTTTTCAACTTATGATTTTTAACGTTCGAACATATATTAGGGAGGGATATTTCATACGCTGACACAAGTCCAACGTTTCCATTGCCATAGACCCATTCGAGCAATTTGTGAGCATGAAAAATGTTTTTTGCCTGAGTAATTGCCTTCACCTTGACTCCTGTGCATAAAATCACTTCTGCTTGAAATGTCTTTTCGAATGCCATGGATAACCTCAAATCTCATATTAAGTATTTAATTGTTGATATTGTTTTTCCCGTTATCTAATAAAGTAACTATTCGTTGAATAAAATCAATTTGTTGGCGATCAAAAAGATTTGATTTAGAGAGAATAGAAGATAAATCATTGGTCTGAATACCATCAAAGGATGAATTAACTATTAAAAAATTGTTCAGCTCGTCATATTTAGCTATAAAACTATTGTCAATTCCTAACCATTCACGAAGAACTTCAAACCGATGAACAGAGGGCAAAGAAATACCATTTAGCCATTTTCGTGCTGTTTCATTCGAGATAGTATTACTAGTTGTCGATCTTAAGTTATATTGAGATGCCAAAAAGACTGCTGTTATTTTGACTAATGGGTATTTTTTTCTCAATGAATCACGCAGGCAAATACCGAATCTTCGTGCGGATTCTTTCCTATATTTGTCCATATGTAATACCCAAATGAAGTTATTAAAAATTCTTCTAGAGAATTTTAGATTGACAAAGTTGTTAAATTTACAACTTTAATTGGTATTTTTAAAAGAGTAATTGTTTTTAAAAAAATAAAAAAACATAGCATATTCGCAAATAACACTTTGCTTGAGCTATGAAAAATTTCAGAGATTTAACGTTACCATTACTGGTATCGGTTTGCACTTACGTATCTAGTCAAGATTTATCAATACTTAATGGATCATCGTTTCAGCAGGGATCGCAAGCTACAAATGCGGGTATCAGAGCATCCAGCCAAACTTCAACAATGGGAAGTGCTATTGGAGTAGGTAGCACACTTCAAAACCAATCTAAGGGGCAAATTGGTGTAACTACTCAAACGAATAATGGAAACATTAATAGTCCATCTAAAGCAAGTGATGAATTACAGATTAGTGATAATGAACCAATAATAGAAGAGAAAAATCAGCTACAAATTTTTCTCGCTGAAACGACAGGTAAGCAACTAGATCTGTATGGTCATACATTATTTAAGAAATCAAGATACTCACCAATTACACAAATGCCAGCACCAGTCAACTACGTGATTGGACCTGGTGATGAAATTGATGTAAAGGTATGGGGAAGTGTTGATTTCAATACTCGTCAAATAGTAGATCGAGACGGGCGAATCACATTGCCACAAATAGGTAGTTTTGGCGTTGCAGGGGTTAAGGTAGATAAATTAGATGAAACTTTAAAACGACAGATTGGAAGAATATATAAAGGATTTGAAGTCAGTGGCACATTGTCACGTATAAGAAGTATTCAGGTTTATGTCGTTGGAAACGCTAGAAAACCGGGAGCTTATTCAGTGTCTGGCATGTCAACGCTGATTAGTGCACTATTTGATGCGACCGGCCCATCGCAAAATGGTTCTATGCGAAAAATTAGACTCATTAGGGATGGAAAAGAAATATCGCAAGTCGATCTGTACGAATTTATAAAGAATGGAGAGAGCGCAGGAAACGTTAAACTGATGTCTGGTGATGTGATTCAAATTCCAGCAGTTGGAAAAAGAGTTGCACTGCTTGGCGCTATTGATGGACAAGCAATTTATGAGTTAAAAGATAAAGACGATTCACTAGGTGGATTGATCGGATTTGTCGGAGAAGAAAATACACTTATTTCCGAAAAGAAAATAGTTATTGAAAGAATAACCAAATGGGATACTTCGAGCAATAGAAGTGTTGATGAGGTTGTATTCAATGATGAGGGTATGAAATTTGGCTTGAAAGATGGCGACATCATTACTCTTTTGAAAATAAACTCACAATATTCAAATGCTGTTACTTTGAGAGGCAATGTTGCTTATCCATTGAGATACAAATTTAGTGCAGGTATGAAAGTGTCAGATTTAATACCAGATACTGAGGCACTCATTAGGCAAGACTACTATACAAAACGAAATTTGAATGTAATGAGTGCTACTGATTCAGAGAGTTCTATTTTAAATAATGCGACGTTAGAAAATCAAAAAGATGTGAAGACAGAAAATGTTGAAAAAAATCGAAAAGAATACAAAAACTCGTTGAATCTGATCAATTGGGAATATGCAGCGATAGAGAGAATTGACAAAAACAATGTCAAGCTGGATATCATTCCATTCAATTTAGGAAAAGCAGTAAGGGAAAAAGACCCGAAGCATGATCTAAATTTAATGGCTGGAGATGTTGTTGTTGTCTATAGCGATAAAGATATTCAAATTCCGCAATCTAAAAGAAACATTTTTGTCAAGATTTCAGGCGAGATAAACGCCCCTGGTCTTTACCAGGTGACTCAAGGTGAACGTTTGATCGATTTGGTGAATCGAAGCGGCGGATTGACGGGAGATGCTTACGTTTATGGAACAAATTTCACCAGAGAAAGTATCAAAAAACTGCAGCAAGAAAATCTAACAAAGGCAATCAATAGGCTTGAATCAGATATTAACTCTCAAGCTACGGCATCAATTCAAAATAACATTAATCAAGAAATGGTTGTTGTTGCGCAGCAGCAATTGGCATCACAAAAAGCATTTCTCAATAAATTGAGAGGAATTCAGGCGACGGGTCGAATCTCATTAGAAATGAATCCAGAAGAACCCAAATATCCTGATGTGGTGCTTGAGGATGGTGATGATATTACTATACCTAGTAAGCCTAGTTTTATTGGTATTTTTGGATCGGTATATACAGAATCTACATTCATTTTTAAACAAAATGCAACGGTTAAAGATTACTTGTCAAAAGCAGGTTTAGCAAGGGAGTCTGATGTAAATGCTGTCATGGTTATTAGAGCAGATGCGAGTATTGACTCAGATAATAAATCTTCGAGTTACTTTAGTAAAAGTGTGATGGATATGAAATTATATCCAGGTGACACGATATTCGTGCCTGAGGCGTTTGATCGAAGAACAGCTTATACACAGTTCATGCAAGGAGCGAAAGACTGGACAACAATTCTGTATCAATTTGGTATTGGTGCGGCAGCATGGAAAACTCTTAAAAATTAAATTTATTTGATCATGCAGGAATTATGAATAGGAAGGCGTGCACTGATGAAAACTGATCGTGAACATCTGCTTGAATTACGAAAAGAAGTAAATGAATTGGCTCAGCTTGTGATTTTGCTGGGAATTCAAATTACAGAATTGCACTCATTAGAGAGAGCTAAGCAGGTCATTAGTGATGCAAAGAATGGGACCGTTCCTTGCATGAACAGAAACGACATGACAGCCAGTGCGGCGACAGCTCAGCTCAGCAACACATAACCCTTGTCAATCAAACAACGACGTAAATCAATGATGGCGTTGTTGGTCACGTATTTGTCGCCGTACTGTTGCAAGATTTGCTTTTGACAAACGGCAACGTCTTGGTCGTATTGACGTCGGGCGTCGCCTTTGAGGCTCACATCAGGCACGTAGTTGCCATTGCTGATTGGCATGTTCAGGCCCCAGTTGGTTTGACATGCACTCAGGTTTAGGCACAGAGTGATGCAGATCAGGCTGCGTTTGATGGAGTACATGGGCAATGCCAATATTTATAAATAAGATAATCATATCAAAATAATATTAGTCTTAGCAATATAAATTCACTCATCATCCGCAGCGCTGCTGCACGGCGCTATTTACTGATGTTTGAACACTGCTTTGCGCTTGTTCACAAAGGCGTCCATGCCTTCTTTTTGATCGGCGGTGGCAAACAGAGCGTGGAAAAGGCGACGTTCAAACATCACGCCATCGGCCAATCCGCTCTCGAATGCACGGTTGACCGATTCTTTGGCTGCCATGACGGCAATTTGTGAGTAATCACAAATCATCAGCGCTGCGCCCAGAGTCTCTTCCATCAACTTGTCCAGTGGCACGATGCGGCTGACCAAGCCAGCTTGTTCTGCCTCGGTGGCGCTCATCATGCGGCCTGTCAGGGCCAAATCCATGGCTTTGGCCTTGCCCACGGCGCGTGGCAAACGTTGTGTGCCTCCCGCACCAGGAATAACGCCCAGCTTGATTTCAGGTTGGCCAAACTTGGCGTTGTCAGCTGCGATGATGAAGTCGCACATCATGGCCAATTCACAACCACCGCCCAGGGCAAAGCCGCTGACTGCCGCGATCACGGGTTTGCGGATGCTGCGAATGGTTTCCCAGTCGCGGGTGATGTAGTCGTCTTTGTAGACATCGGCAAAGCTGTAAGTAGCCATGGCCCCAATGTCCGCGCCTGCGGCAAAGGCTTTTTCACTACCGGTGATGACCATGCAACCAATGGCGTGGTCGGCGTCAAAAGACTTCAAGGCTTGGCCCAACTCGACCATCAAACCCGCATTCAGCGCATTGAGTTGCTTGGGGCGGTTGAGGGTGATGACCCCCACTTTGTCAGCTTCGGTGTGGACGGTGATGAATTCGTAAGCCATGTGGGCGCTCCAAAAAACAAGTTGAAAAAACGGGATGGGTTCAACTATAGCCAAGCCGATCCAAGGGTAAACATTAACCAACCGATCGGTCGGTTAATGATAAATTTCTTGCAGGAGATCATCATGACAGCATCCCAAGAGACATCCACCGTCTTGTATGAAGCGCGCGGGCCTGTGGCCCTGGTCACGCTCAACCGCCCTCAAGCGCTTAACAGTTTTACGCGTCAAATGCACCACGATCTGTGGGCGGCTTGTGACCGCGCCGAAGCTGATGCCACCATCCGCGCGATGGTGATCACGGGCGCCGGACGTGGCTTTTGCGCTGGCGCCGATTTGTCCGAGTTCGACTTTGCGCCAGGCCCTGATTTGATCAAACGGGCCGACCCTGGTCCGGTGATTGACCAAGCCTTCAACCCCTCAGCCCGCAAGCTGCAAACCTTGCGTATGCCGACCATTGCGGCGGTGAATGGCGTGGCCGCTGGTGCTGGTGCGTCACTGGCCATGTGTTGCGACATCGCGATTGCGGCGCCTGCTGCGAGTTTTATCCAAGCCTTTAGCAAAATTGGCTTGATTCCCGACGCTGGCGGCAGCTGGTTATTGGTTGAGCGTTTGGGCTTGGCTCGCGCCATGGCGTTGGCCATGACGGGCGATAAATTGGGCGCTGCTCAAGCCAAAGAGTGGGGCTTGATTTGGGACGTCGCCGAAGACAGCGTGGCTGCAGCAATGGCCATGGCCGAGCGTCTGGCCGTGATGCCTACCAAGGCTCTGGTGCAAACCCGTCACCTATTGCGTGACGCGGGCACGCGCAGCTTCACCCAACACCTAGACGCCGAGCGTGATGCGCAATCGGCCTTGGGTCGTACCCACGATTACATCGAAGGTGTGAGCGCCTTCTTGGAAAAACGCGCCCCTGCGTTCAAAGGTGAATGATGCGTACCGAGTTGCAACACGATGCCCAAGCCATCGCCACCGCCAAGCAAGTGGCCGAGTCCATGTTCGCCGTGGATACCGCCACCAAAGACACCATGGGCATGGAAATTTTGGTGTGTGAACCAGGTCGTGCGGTGCTGCGCATGCCCGTACAAGCCCTGCATTTGAACGGCCACCAAATTTGCCACGGGGGTTTCATCTTCACGCTGGCTGATTCAACCTTTGCATTTGCTTGCAACAGTTACAACAAAGCCGCCGTGGCGGCAGGCTGCAGCATCGAGTTTTTAAAGCCTGCCAAACTCGGCGATGTGCTCACCTGTGAAGGCGTAGAGCAAACACTGTCAGGTCGCCACGGCATTTACGACATGCGCGTGACCAACCAACACGGCGAAACCATCGCCATGTTCCGCGGGAAAAGCGCACAAATTCAAGGAACGGTGATCCCCGCATGAAACACGTGGCCCAACAATTCCCGCTCGAACCGATCGAAAAAGCCAGCATCGACGAGCTACGCGCCTTGCAGCTCAAACGCCTCAAAGCGACTTTGCACGAGGCTTATGCGCATTCACCCGTGTACCGTGCCAAGTTCGACGCGGCAGGTGTTCACCCCGACGATTGCAAAACATTGGCTGACCTCGCCAAGTTTCCCTTCACCACCAAGGCCGATTTGCGCGACAGCTATCCCTTTGGCATGCTGGCCAAGCCGCGCGAGCAATGTGTGCGTATTCACGCGTCCAGCGGCACCACGGGCAAACCTACGGTGGTGGCCTATACCCAAAACGACATCGACACCTGGGCCAACGTCGTGGCACGCAGCATCCGCGCGGCTGGTGCCCGTCCGGGCGATATGGTGCATGTGAGCTATGGCTATGGCTTGTTCACTGGTGGCTTGGGTGCGCATTACGGCGCCGAACGTTTGGGCCTCACGGTCATTCCATTTGGCGGCGGTCAAACCGAGCGCCAGGTGCAGCTGATTCAAGACTTCAAGCCTGACCTGATCATGGTCACCCCCAGCTATATGCTCGCCATTGCCGATGAGTTTGAGCGCTTGGGTCTTTCGGCGGCCGAGTCCAGTTTGCGCTTAGGGATTTTTGGTGCCGAGCCTTGGACCAACGATATGCGTCGAGCCATCGAGCAACGCTGCGGCATTGATGCGGTCGACATTTATGGCCTGTCTGAAGTGATGGGCCCAGGCGTGGCCAGCGAATGCGTCGAGACCAAAGATGGCCCGACGATTTGGGAAGATCATTTCTACCCTGAGATCATCAACCCCGAAACAGGCGAGCCCGTGGCCGATGGCGAAATGGGCGAGCTGGTGTTCACCAGCTTGACGAAAGAGGCCTTGCCCATCATCCGTTACCGCACGCGTGACCTCACGCGCTTGCTGCCGGGGACCGCACGCACCATGCGCCGGATGGAAAAAATCACCGGCCGCAGCGACGACATGATGATCGTGCGTGGTGTCAATGTGTTTCCCTCACAAATCGAGGAGTACATCTTGAAGCGTGCCGAGTTGGCGCCGCATTACCAATGTGTGCTGACCCGCGAAGGCCCGATGGACAACTTGCATGTGGTGGTCGAAACACGACCAGGCATTGACCCGCACAGTGCTGCCGCACAAGCAGCGGCACAGCAGC
>Ga0228703_1000199_pt1 | contig 48125 bp, 61 predicted proteins | sample McNCre217_Aug_MG_3_FD_178020 | JGI IMG/M metagenome (GOLD analysis project Ga0228703, IMG submission 178020) | Freshwater microbial communities from McNutts Creek, Athens, Georgia, United States - 29-17_Aug_MG | ecosystem: Environmental > Aquatic > Freshwater > Creek | place: USA: Georgia...
CCATGTCTGCAAAAACCGCCATCCACATGGATGCGTCATCAAAGATGGCCATCAGCAGGAACACTGCCTTGATGCCCAGAGCGAGGGTTATGTTCTGCCACAAAATGACGTGCGTCTGCTTGGACAGCCGGATCGTCTCTGGCAGTCTACGCAGATCGTCGTTCATGACCACGATGTCTGCGGCCTCCATCGCTGTATGGGTTCCAGCCGCACCCATTGCAAATCCGATGTTTGACTTTGCCAGTGCAGGGGCATCATTGATGCCATCGCCTGCCATGGCTGTCACGCCGTATTGACCCTGAAATTCTTCGATAGCCCTGAGTTTGTCCTCGGGCAGTAAGTTGCCCCGGATTTCAGAAATTCCAGCTTGGTGTCCCACCGTCTTTGCTGTCAGCGCATTGTCTCCCGTCAGCATGATGGGCGTGACGCCAAGCGCTTTCAACTCAGCGATGGCCTGTGTCGACGATGTTTTGATCGTGTCCGCCACCGCGAAAAGTGCGATCACCCGATCTCGGTTTGCCAAAATCGTCACGGTTCTACCAGCGCCCTCATGTTCAGCGAGCCGGGCCTCCAGCGCTGACGAGCATTGATTGCGCTCCTCGATCCAGCGGTGGTTGGCCAGGATGTAAGGGTGCCCGTCGATAACGCCTTGGACCCCACGACCCGCAACGGCTTCAAACGCAACGACCTCTTGGGTAGATTCAGTCAGGCCCTGGGCAATTGCTTTCGAGACGGGATGATCCGAACGTACGGCTAGACTCTTTGCCAAACGCTCAAGGCGTTCTCGGGGCTCATCCAAGGCAATAGCTTCAAATGCGACAAGTTTGGGCTTGCCCTCGGTGATGGTCCCTGTTTTGTCCAGGGACACGGCTTTGATCTTGCGCGCTTCTTCCAGATAAACGCCACCTTTGATCAAAATGCCACGCCGTGCCCCGGCGGCAAGTCCACTAACCACAGTGACAGGCGTGGAGATGACCAACGCGCAAGGACACGCAATCACCAGCAAAACCAAGCTCTTATAGATTGCTTGCAGCCATGTGATGCCTGCCACCCAAGGCAGCAGCAAAGCGACCAACAGAGCAAGAGTAAAGACCGCTGGCGTGTAGATTGCAGCAAATTGATCAACGAAGCGCTGGGTTGGTGCGCGGGTGGCTTGTGCCTCTTCTACAGCTTTGATGATTCGGTTGAGCGTGCTGTCAGAGGCCAGGGACGTGACCCGGATTTCCAAGGCTGCTGCCTGGTTGATCGTCCCCGCATAAACCCCGTCGCCCGGCGTCTTATCTACGGGCAGACTTTCTCCAGTCAAGGGCGATTGGTCCACTGCACTTTGACCTGCTGTGATGGTGCCGTCCAGTGGAACTCGTTCACCCGGAGCGATGCGAACAACCGAGTCCAGCGAGACCAACTTGACGTTCATCCGAATCCATGTGCCGTCGTTTTGCCGAACTTCGGCCAACTCGGGGGACATGGCAAGGAGACTCTTGATTGCGCCACGTGCGCGATCGACTGCACGCGCCTCAATGGCTTCTGCAATGGCGTATAGGGCCATCACCATGGCGGCTTCTGGCCACTGACCAATCAAAAAAGCGCCGGTGACGGCTACCGTCATGAGCGCATTGATGTTCAACCGCGCCTGACGCAGGGCAGCCAAGCCTTTGGCGTACACGCCAAACCCCGACAAGAAAATTGCACCTAACGCCAGGACCATGCCGATAGCGACGATCCATTGATTGGTCGGAAATGCAAATGCAATCGCTTCGGCGATCAGCGCTAAGCCGAGTGCCAGGATAAGTTTTCCCCACGATGACCAAAACCCGGTCGGGACTTGATGGTTGTCAGTTTCCTGGGGCAAGGGCTCAGGCTTGAAACCAGCTTTCTTGATGGCCTCCAAAGCTGGTGGGATGGCGACCACGTCGGCACTGATCGTCAGGACGCGCTCCCCAAGATTGAAATGCAGTCTATGGATTCCGACAACTTTGTCCAAGGCTTGTCGGATCTCCGACTCTTCTGACGAGCAGTCCATGTTAGCGATTCGAAATCTGCTCCCGACCGGCGCTGACGAAACCACGCTGGGGTCTTGAACGGGCGACAACGCAGAGGCGCAAGTTGACGCCCCGCAGCAGGACGTGCTGGCGGAGGTCTGCTCCGGTTGGTCTGCGCAGGGAAGGATGTTTGATTTTTGTTTCATATGGATATTAGAAACCCTGTAGCCACTTTAGTGTCAAGGGGCTAGAATTTTTCTAATTCTGAGCATGTAGCAGACCAAGGTGTCTTTATGAAAATCGGAGAACTGTCCAAGGCAACTCATACACAAGTGGAAACCATCCGGTACTACGAGCGCGAAGGCCTGCTGCCGCAAACCGACAGGACAGAGGGCAACTACCGGGTTTACGGGCCAGCACATGTTGAGCGCTTGTCCTTCATACGCCACTGTCGTCGCCTGGATATGACATTGGAGGAGGTCCGCACGCTCTTGCGTTTCAAGGATTCGCCGCCGCAAGACTGCTCGGTGATCAACGACTTGGTCGATGAGCACATCAAGCATGTGACGATCCGCATCAAAGAACTGAAGTCTTTGCAAAAGCAATTACTCGATCTTCGAAACAGCTGCGCGGGTGTCGGTACGGTTGAGGCGTGTGGGGTCCTGTCGGGGTTGTCTCGTGCCTCACTAGCGGGGTCGACAATTCAAGCGCCAATGGAACAGCATGTACATGGAACTCATAAGGTTTTTGGGCAGCGCAGATCCAAATGATCACTTTCTCAAGGAGTTCTATTGTTTTTATATTGAGTCAATCGATATGATGCGCTAGCAATCTTCTCTTGGAGTCGCAATGACAACATTCGCAAATCAATTTAAGAGCGAGGTAAGTCGCCTGGCCAAAAAAGAAGTCAAAGCTGAGACTCAATCGCTGAAAAAGGCAACTGCGGCTTACCGAGGTGAAATCGCCTCCCTGAAGCGAAGGCTCGCTGAACTAGAGGCGCTGGTCAAGAAAATGTCAAAGGGGGTGAGCCGTTCAAAAGCAATTGAAACGACTGAGGGCGATTCAGGGGCTGGATTGCGCTTCCGCGTCGCAGGCTTTGCTGCTTTGCGCAAAAAGCTGGGCTTGAGTGCAGCCGAGATGGGCAAACTCCTGGGCGTATCTGCACAGAGCGTTTATCACTGGGAATCTGGCAAAACTAAGCCTCGTGCAAGCCAGCTAGTTGCCATTTCTGCCGTCCGTAAAATGGGTAAAAAAGCTGTTGCCGCTAAGTTGGCCGAATCTCCAGAGTTATGAGATTGGACTTGCCCAGCGATCTTGAAAAAGCTATTTTAAATACTTCAAAAATAACGGCCCCGAAGAGCCGTTATTGATCAACACCAGAGGCGTTGATAGATTACTTCCCATCGCGGGGATGGTAGTGTTTAGAGCGATCATTGGCAGCGTTTGGCTTTGCAGACTTCTCTGCGTTTTCAGTCTGCTCAGGCGCAGACTTATTTTCAGTTGCTTTTTTCTTGGCTGGTGCTCCATAGCCCTTCTCTTGAGTGTGTGAGTGAGGAGCCATTTCTGGTTTGGTTGCGGAAGAATTGTCATCGGCGGCCATAGAAACAACAGGAGACAAAACGGCCATTGCTAAAGCCAGTGAAGATGCGAGGTGAGAAACTTTCATTTGATACTCCTTTGAAGGTTTTGCTAAAAATGCAATTCGATTATTGTGGTCATTGACTGACAAGGCCCTGTCATATTGATTACAAATATGTCAGGTCATATCCTTATTGTTGATTTAGAGATCATTTTGATTTGAGCTCTTGTAATTTGACCAAGGCATAAAGTGCAGGAATCACTGCCAGCGTCAGTACCGTTGACGAGATCATTCCACCCACCATTGGGGCGGCAATGCGACTCATCACTTCAGAGCCCGTACCGGTGCCCCACATGATGGGAAGCAAACCGGCCATTATGGCAACCACTGTCATCATCTTGGGACGAACCCGCTCCACGGCTCCATCCATCACTGCCTCATAGAGATCCGAAGAGTCAGGGATTTTTCCTTCTGCAATTCGTTTAGTTTTGATCTGTTCCCAAGCATGATCTAAATAGATCAGCATCACCACGCCAGTCTCTGCAGCCACCCCAGCCAAGGCAATAAAGCCGACCGCAACGGCGACCGACAGGTTGTATCCAAGCAACCACATCAGCCAGACGCCTCCTACCAGCGCGAAGGGGACCGACAACATGACAATCAGTGTCTCGGTCAACCGCTTGAAATTCAGATACAGCAACAAGAAGATGATCAGCAGCGTCACCGGAACCACCAGCTTCATCTTTTGTACAGCACGCTCCATCGACTCGAACTGACCGCTCCAGGTCACGTAGTAACCAGTAGGAAATTTGACCTGTTCGTTTACCGCCTTACGGGCATCCGCAACGTAACTGCCGATGTCACGTTCACGAATGTCGACGAAGATGTAGGCGGATAGCAGCGCGTTTTCAGTACGAATGCCTGGTGCACCTTTGGCCACCTCAACCCGAGCGACTTGTCCCAGAGGCACCATTGCGCCGTCCATGGTGGGCACAAGAACCTCCCGTGCGATTTGCTGCGGGTCCGAACGAAGTTCGCGAGGGTAACGGACAGTCACTCCAAAGCGTTCGCGTCCTTCAACGGTGGTGGTCACCATGTCTCCGCCAAGCGCGGTACCGATCACCTCTTGCAGGTCACCTACTGCCAGTCCATAGCGCGCCAGTTGTGTGCGATCTGGTTCGATGTTCAGGTAGAAGCCGCCAGTGATGCGTTCGGCAAATGCAGATGTGGTGCCTGGAACCTGCTTGACCACCGTTTCAATCTCACGGGCCAAACGTTCCATCTCGTTGAGATCCTTGCCGAACACTTTGATGCCAATCGGTGTACGAATGCCGGTGGACAGCATGTCGATGCGCGCTTTGATCGGCATAGTCCATGCGTTTGATACGCCCGGAAACTGCAACGCCTTGTCCATCTCGGAAATCAGTTTGTCGGTCGTCATGCCCTTGCGCCACTCCGAGACAGGCTTGAGGTTGATGACCGTTTCAAACATCTCTGTCGGTGCCGGGTCCGTGGCCGTGTTCGCCCGGCCAGCTTTGCCATACACCGAAGCCACCTCAGGGAAACTCTTGATGATCTTGTTCTGCGTCTGCAACAACTCTGCAGCCTTGGTGATCGACATACCTGGCAACGACGCGGGCATGTAAAGCAACGTGCCTTCATTGAGTGTCGGCATGAATTCGGAGCCGAGCTTGCTGGCTGGATACAGCGAAATTCCCAGCACGAAGAGCGCTACGCCAACAGTTAGCTTTTTCTTGTGCATCACGCCAGCGATGATGGGGCGATACACCCAGATCAAGAAACGATTCACCGGATTTTTGGCTTCCGGCATGATTCTTCCCCGGATGAACAGCATCATCAGAACTGGCACCAGCGTCACCGAAAGCATTGCCGCCCCCGCCATGGCGAAGGTTTTGGTGTAGGCCAGCGGTGAGAACAGACGTCCTTCCTGCGACTCAAGCGTGAAAACGGGCAAAAAGGACACGGTGATGATCAGAAGCGAGAAGAACAATGCTGGTCCCACCTCCTTGCACGCAGTGATCATGGCCTCGACCCGTTGCGCGTTATCGTGATCGTCGGGTAAGCGTTCCAGATGCTTATGAGCGTTTTCAATCATCACGATGGCTGCATCAACCATGGCACCAATCGCAATGGCAATTCCTCCCAAGCTCATCAAATTCGAGTTCATGTCCAGCAGGCGCATGGCAATGAAAGCGATCAACACCCCCACAGGCAGCATCAAAATTGCCACCAGAGCCGAGCGCACGTGCATCAGAAACACAACGCAGACCAAGGCAACGATCAGACTTTCCTCCAGCAGCGTGCGCTTGAGCGTGTCGATCGCGCGGTGAATCAAATCAGAGCGGTCATACACCGCTTGGATGCTGACCCCTTCCGGCAATCCTGCTGAGACTTCCGTGATCTTTTCCTTGAGGTTGTGGATCACCTCTAGGGCATTTTGACCGTAACGAGACATGGCGATGCCGGAGACGACCTCACCCTCACCGTTGAGTTCGGTGATACCGCGCCGCTCATCAGGAACCAATTCAACTCGTGCAATATCTCGCACCAACACTGGCGTTCCCTTGTCGGATTTGACGACAAGATTCTCGATATCCGAAACGCCGCGCAGGTAGCCACGTCCCCGAACCATGTATTCAGTTTCGGCCATTTCGACCACACGGCCACCAACATCCCGGTTGGATTCCCGCACCACCTGAGACACTTTGGCCAGAGGAATGCCGTAGGCGCGCAGTTTCACAGGATCGACAGTGATCTGGTAGGTCTGGACAAACCCACCGATGGAAGCTACTTCGGCGACCCCATGTGCTTTTGTGAGTTGATACCGCAAGTACCAGTCTTGCAAGGTGCGCAGTTCAGCCAGGGTTTTGTCCTTGGCCAGCAAGGCATACTGGTAAACCCAGCCCACTCCAGTTGCATCAGGACCGATTTGAGGCGTCACCCCCTTGGGCATGCGACTGGACGCGAAGTTCAAATACTCCAGTACACGTGAACGCGCCCAGTAAATATCTGTGCCATCTTCAAAAATGATGTATACGAAGGAAGCACCGAAAAATGAAAAGCCTCGAACGACTTTCGATTTAGGAACCGACAACATGGCCGTGGTCAGTGGATAAGTGACCTGGTCTTCAACCACCTGCGGGGCTTGTCCTGGGTACTCTGTGTAAACGATCACCTGAACATCAGACAGATCGGGTAGCGCGTCCAGTGGTGTCCTGATGACGGCGAATAACCCGCCAACGATGACAAACAAAGTAGCTAGTAGGACCAAAAATCGGTTTCGTCCTGACCAATCAATGATCTTTGCAAGCATGGTGTCCTCCAAAGATCAGTTGTGACCAGCGTGTGGATTGGCCGCACTTGCCGTGACAGGCTTGATGGCGGTGATGATCCATTCGCCCTGGCCGCGCTCAACAAACTCAAAGCTCAAAGACATTCCAGGCTTCAGACCAGAAAGCAGACTGCTGTTTGCAACCTTGAATTCCATGGTCATGGCAGGCCATTTAAGGGTGGATACCGGTCCGTGTGCGATCGTCAGCGAACCAATTTTTGTATCGATGTCCTCGATTTTTCCTTCTGCACGATGGCCCACGGATGCCGTGGTCTTGGATTCTGTCGATCCTCCTTTAGAAGCTGCCGCGCCGTGTCCCGAGTGTCCCAACCCCCCGATCGCAGCCTTGAGGTTACTTTCGGCGTCAATTAAGAAGTTCGCAGCAACAACTACCATCTCGCCATCTCGCACACCCTCCAGAACCTCGATGCGATCATCGCTACGTGCGCCAAGCTTGACCTCCCTGGGATCGAAGCGTCCTTCCTGCACTTGAACAAGAATGATTTGACGTGCCCCGCTATCGATGACGGCGGACGTGGGAACGGTTAGCACAGAACGCTTGGTGTCTACGGGCAGTTCGACCTGAGCAAACATGCCAGGCTTGAGAAGTCCCAGTGGATTCGACAACTCTACGCGAACCGGAACGGTTCGAGTCTCCGACTTGAGGGTCGGGTAAACATAGGTAATTGCCCCCGAAAACTGCTTATCTGGATAGGCGTTGATCCGCACAGTGGCTTTGGCACCGGTTCGCACCTGACCGATGTCTTGCTCAAAGACATCGGCAATCACCCATACTGAGGCAAGATTGGTGACTTGATAAAGCATTTCACCTGGCATGAAGCGCATGCCCTGTACCGCCTTCTTCTCGGTCAAGATGCCTGCCACTGGTGATCGCAGTGTCAATGTGCGACGGGTCCCGGTGGATTGAGTCAATGCCTTGACCTGTTCGTCCGAAATATCCCAGTTACGCAGTCGTGACAAGCTGGAATCTGCCAGTTCGCGCATGCCTCGCTGAGTCTCCTCATTCGCGCCCTTTAAGGCCTCAACACCTTGCGATGCAATGGCGTATTCGCGCTGAGCGGAAACCAACTCGGGACTGTAGACATCGAAAAGCGGCTGACCTTTGCCTACAGTTTGACCTGTGGCATTGACATAGAGCCGTTCAACATAGCCCTCGAATTTGGGTGCGATGGTGTAGGTTTGGCGTTCATCCGGTTCGATCCGTCCTGCGGCACGGACAACTTTGTTCAATGTGCGCAGGCTTGCTGCCTCAACACGGACGCCCAGTTTTTGCACTTTCTCCGTGCTGATGCGAATGAGGTTTGTGCTACCAGGGGTAGCTTCCTGCTCGCCCTCGTAAACAGGGATGTAATCCATGCCCATCGGATCTTTCTTGGGCGTCGGAGACGTGTCAGGTAATCCCATGGGATTGCGGTAGTAGAGAATCTTGCGCTCTGTGGATGAGCCATCGTTTAGCGCGCTTGACTTGGATTGTGTGTCTTGATGCGGGACGGATTGTTGTTTTCCAAACCAATATCCAGCACCTGCTGTCAAAGCGGCAACGATTAAAGTTGCAACGCCCATCTTCAAGCCCGTTGTCATAATTCTTCTCCTACGATGCGCTCAATTTCAGCGAGACGCATTTGTGCATTGATTCCTGCCTTGACTTGATTCAATTTGGCTTGACGGATTTGTCTTTGTGCATCTAGAAGGGTAGCGAAATCCACCTTCCCGGATTCATAGCCCGCAAGGGCCGAGCGAAAGGTCAGCTCTGACTGCGGCAAAAGATTCTCGGTGGTCAATGTAAGAGACTGACGCTCTGAATCAAACCCCGCTATGCTTTCATAAAGATCAGCCAAAATCTGACTGCTAACCAACTCACGACGGGAGCGTGATGCCGAAAGCATGGCCTCTGACTCCCGTTCCTGTGATCTACGAGCGCTTTGCTGCAATGGGATATTGATTTCAACCATCAACTCCCATTCACGAACGGAGTTGCCATACTGAATGGGTGATGCACCCAATGTGAAATCAGGATATCGATTTCGATACGCAAGATCTCGTGATTTCTCTGCGGCTTTGATCTGCGCTTCCTCGACTCTTAACAGTGGATTATTCAATTTCGCGCGCTGTTCCAAGGAAGAGAAATTTACAACTGCTTGTGTTGGAAGCACTCGAATTTGAGTAGGTTTAGCCAAAGGTTCGTCAGCTTGTCGGCCAGTTAGAGCATTCATCCTGGCTTGCAATTGACGTCGTTCCGCCTCAATCCCGATCAATTCGCTTCGAATAGAAGTTTGTTCGACTTGAGAACGGATGACGTCCTGCTGGGCAGCCAGACCACTTGCATATCTAACCTGGGCAACCTTCTCCAATCGCACCAACAAGTCCAAAATTTCCTGTGTCAAGCGTTCGCTTTGATCCAAGTAATACAGTTGGGCATAAACAATTTTGATCTTCGACGCCAAATCCACCCATGTGCTCGCTGCGCGCACTTTGGCCGCATCAGAAGCTGCTTCAGCTGCTTCACGTTTGAGCTCACGCTTCCCAAACCAAGGGACATCCTGCATGAGCAAATATCGCGTGCTTCCAACGCGATTCGGGGCGAGAGTAGGTGACTGTTCGCCCATGCGCGTGATATCTCGCCATTCCGTACGGAATTTGGGATCCGGTAGAGATCCTGCCGGTACAACTCGTTCGGACGCGGCATCAGCCTCATACTTCATACTCGCAAGTTCCGGATTTCTCTCTCTTGCGAGTTTCAATAGCCCTTCTATATTGGTGCCAATTGGGTGCTCTTGTCCGTAGCTGGTAGGAGTTAAGACAAGGATTAGACAAGCTGCAGCAATCGACGATTTAATGCTGATCATGATGTGCCTCGCCGAAGGGCTGTATTTAACTGATCAACTACCTCAGCCCAATCGGCATCATTGAGAATTTCTTCTTTCAACATAGTCGATTGGGCATTCGTCCAGAAGGGTGCGTTTTCTAAGCGAATGGAAGACTCAAGCGGACTATGTGTGTCTAAAAAACGTTTGATCCCATTGGCATCAGAGGGGAGGCCAAGTTGAAGGAAAAGTTCAGTAAAACGATGATGGTTTGAATTCATGGCAGTCTTCCTGTTTGCATCAGATATCTATGTCTAAGACCAAATTATTTGTGTAGGCACTTACGCAAAAGATACAGGTTGATTTTGCAAATGACCACCTGTTATGAAGATGATGAACTAATTACATTCCTGTAATCATTCAGATTGTTCGAATTTAACAATAAGGTCCGCGTCAGTGACCTCGCCTCAAGCGAAGTGCGTTTCCGATGGTAATCCCCCCGTTCTGCACTGACGCGAGAAGTAGAACGGTTACGCAGCCATGGCCAGACGCTGCTTGGGGGTGATGCCGCCCAGGGCCATATACGGGCGGTCGTGATTGTATTTCCACATCCACTGGGTAGCGAACATCTGAACCTCCTTCAGATCAGCCCAGTAGTGCTGTGACAGCCATTCATAGCGCACAGTCCGGTTGAACCGCTCCACATAGGCGTTTTGCTGAGGCTTTCCCGGCTGGATGTACTCGAGCCTGATACCCCACGCGTTGGCCCATGACTGGATCGTTGCACTGATGTACTCGGGGCCGTTGTCACAACGTATGACCCGTGGCTTGCCTCCCCAGGCAATGATCTGCCGCAGAGCGCGGATCACCCGCTCTGCGGGCAAGGAGAAGTCAATCTCGATGCCCAGCGCTTCGCGGTTGAAGTCGTCAATGACGTTGAACAGCCTGAAGCTCCTGCCGTCTTCGAGCTGGTCATGCATGAAGTTCATGGACCAGACTTCGTTGATGGCCTGCGGCACGCTCAGCGCCTCGGGCTTGTCACGCACCAGCCGCTTGCGGGGTTTGATGCGCAGGTTCAGCTCCAGCTCCCGGTAGATCCTGTAGATGCGCTTGTGGTTCCACTGGAAGCCTTTGACGTTGCGCAGATACAGGTAACACAGCCCAAAGCCCCAGCTGCGGTTGTTGTCCGTCAGGCGCAGCAGCCAATCGGCAATCCGGGCGTTCTCAGCGTTGAGCTTGGCCTCATAGCGATAGCAGCTCTCGCTGACCGTGAACACCTGGCAGGCCAGCCGAATGCTGACGTCTCGCTGGGCCACCACCTCTTTGGCCATCTCGCGGCGGCGAGACGGCCGCGTTACTTTTTTGCGAGGTACTCGGCAGCAATCTCGGCCTTGAGCTTTTCTTCGATGTACATCTTCTTGAGACGCCGGTTCTCTTCTTCGAGCTCCTTCATACGGGCCATCATCGAGGTGTCCATGCCACCGAACTTGGCACGCCATTTGTAAAAGGTCGCAGTGCTGATGCCAACTTCGCGGCACAGCTCTGGAACGGGTAGGCCAGCTTCAACGCGCTTGAGCGCATCCATGATCTGGCTGTCGGAAAACTTGGACTTCTTCATGTAGAAATTCTCTTCGAGAAATTTCTACTTCTCAGACCGGTGGTTTTGCGGGGGGATTACCCTGCCACACAAAGTCCAATCAGACTGTTGCGAACCATGGTCATGATGTTCTCCTTACACAGATTGAAAAATAGCTACTTGCGAAAATCAGATGATTGCGTAGGCAGCAGTGAAGTTTTATCGGACTGGCTGGATGTCTGTGACAACCATCTTTCCGCCTTCATTGATCACCATAAACTTCACTTTGTCGCCGGCTTTGATCCCGGTCAATAAACTCTTATCTTTGGCTGTAAAGACCATGGTCATGCCTGGCATGTCCAAATGTTTAATATCGCCGTGTTTAATCGTGATTTTTCCGTTTTCAAGATCTACTTTTTTGACTTCTCCATCTGTCATGGATGCAGCCATCTGGGGCATGTTCATCTTGCTGTGATCCATAGCTGATTGTGCGATTCCCGTTACAGGTAAAGCAGCGCTCATGGCAAGTGCGGAAATGGTCAGAACTTTTGTAACGATTTTCATGGTGTCCTCATGAGTAAGAGTTGAAAACTTTTGCCGACCCGTCTTTTTGGACCAGCAATACTTGATAGGCATCGCGACGACCACCGTAAGCAGGGCCATCCATTCCTGGTGACCCGATGGGCATACCAGGGACAGCCAGTCCTAGAGCTTGAGGCTTTTCTTTCAGGAGTCGATGAACATCTGCTGCTGGCACATGTCCTTCGATGACATACCCCTCTACCAGGGCCGTGTGACAAGAAGCGAACTTTTGGGGCAAGCCTAGGCGTGCGCGAGCAGCATTGTTTCCTTGGTCCAGTACGGTTGTCTGAAAGCCATTTTTTTCAAGATGAGAAATCCAATCTTTGCAGCACCCGCAATTGGGATCTTTCCAGACCTGAACTTTGTTGACTCTTGCATTGATTGCATTAGAAAATGATGCCCCGCCTAAGGCAATAAAGCCCAATATCAATGAACGCCTCATGACATTCAGTTGAAGAATTTGGTAAGCCATGTTGGGAGCTCCTTGGATGAGAATCTACTATTTCCCAACCTTGATTGCGCCTTTCATGCCTGACTCGTAGTGTCCGGGCATAAGGCAAGCAAAATGCACTGTTCCAGCTTTGGTGAACTGCCAAATGATTTCGCCTTGTTTTCCAGGTTCAAGCGTGACTTTGCTCGGTTCATCGTGTTCCATATCTGGAAATTTCTTCATTACCTCCAAGTGTTCGAGTAACTCTTTTTGTGTTCCCAAACTGAGTTCATGTTTGACCTGTCCATTGTTCTTGACAATGAAGCGGACCGTCTCGCCTTGCTTTACCTTTATATCTGAGGGAGTGAACCGCATGTTGTCTGTCATTTCGACGGTGATGTTGCGATTTGCTTTTGCTGCGATACCTGGTTTTCCGATTGCGGACTCTTCGTGGTCATGACTATGGCCGCCAGCGTGATTGCCACCGGCAAATGCATTAGCCGACAAAGCAAGGGTCGATATTGTTAAAAATTTCGAAAATAAATTGATGTTCATTAATTTCTCCAGTTGATTGAAGTAGATCAGTGCCCACTGTGTGATGTGGGCTTACGTACCTGAACTTCTGTGACAGGTGATGACTTTTGCACTCTGGGCATAGATTGGCCTCCTTCAGATTTAAAACGCGCTGGCTCAGCCAGTGGGCCTGTGTATTCGTGCGCCACCGTACCTTTGGGGTGTTTAAACCAACCCGGATCTTTATAATCCCCGGGTTTTTGATCCTTTCTTACCTTCAACACACTGAACATGCCGCCCATTTCAACCGAACCAAAGGGGCCTTCGCCAGTCATCATTGGGGCAGTGTTATCGGGAATGGGCATCTCCATTTCAGTCATATCTGCCATGCCTCGCTCTCCCATGACCATGTAGTCTGGAATCAGCTTGTTGATTTTTTTTGCAACTCCTCGATGGTCAACACCGATCAGAGTAGGCACAGCGTGCCCCATTGCATTCATGGTGTGGTGACTCTTGTGACAGTGGAATGCCCAATCTCCTTCTTCATCAGCGACAAACTCAATTTGACGCATTTGCCCGACCGCAATGTCGGTTGTAACCTCTGGCCAGCGAGAAGTTTTGGGCGTTGGACCACCATCAGTGCCAGTCACAGTAAATTCATGGCCATGAACATGAATCGGATGATTCGTCATCGTCAAGTTGCCCACGCGAATTCGAACCTTGTCGTTTAGTCTGACGTTGAGCGTATCGATGCCCGGAAAGATGCGGCTATTCCAGCCCCAAAGGTTGAAGTCCAGCATGGTCATCGTCTTGGGCGTGTAGCTTCCTGGGTCTATGTCAAAGGCATTCAAAAGAAAGCAAAAGTCACGCTGAACCTCGTCGATCATTGGATGCTTAGATTTTGGATGTGTTACCCAGAAACCCATCATTCCCATGGCCATTTGCGTCATTTCATCAGCATGTGGGTGGTACATGAAAGTGCCTGGCCGTCGCGCCACAAACTCGTACACAAAAGTCTTGCCTGGTTGAATGGCAGGCTGCGTCAGACCAGCAACCCCATCCATGCCGCTGGGCAAGCGTTGACCGTGCCAGTGGATACTGGTGTGTTCTGGTAGCTTGTTTGTGACAAAAATCCGTACCCTGTCACCTTCCACAACCTCAATCGTTGGACCAGGGCTCTGGCCGTTGTAGCCCCACAAGTGCGCCTTAAAGCCGGGGGCCATTTCACGCACAACCGGTTCAGCTACCAGATGAAACTCTTTGACACCCTGGTTCATGCGCCAGGGCAAAGTCCAGCCATTGAGCGTGACGACAGGGTTGTAGGGTTGTCCGTTGTTTGGCATCAAGGGTGCCATGGTTTGAGGAGATGTCTGAATAACAGGCTCAGGCAATGCAGCCATGGCGACCCGGCTTACAGCCGTAGCAGCAACAGCGCCACCTGCAATGCCTGCATATTTGAAAAACTCTCTTCTCGAAGTCATTGCATGATCCTTTGAATCAATGGCCAGCGCCACCAGCGCTTGGAGAGCTGGTTGTCACGGCCAGTGAAGTATTTGTGGGGCGGCCAATTAATGAGGCTTGAAGAGCGGCATCGGCCAGCCAAAACTGCTGTTCTGCGTTGATTGCGGCAATCACGGTATTGACTTGATCGCGCGCATCGGCGATCAGTTCGAAAATCCCGATGATCATTCCGTTGTAGCGAAGCTGGTTTTCTTCAGAAATCACTTTGCGCACAGGAATCACTTCATCTCGATGATGTCGTGCGATTTCGTGTGCTGTTCTGTAGGCTGAATAACTCTCGCGTAAATTAGATCCGGCTGTCCGAATGGTGGCCTCAAGCTGGTTCGCTGCAGCCAGAGTTCGGGCATTCCAAGCATCGCGCTGCATGCCGCCCCAATCAAAGATTGGTAGGCGTACGCCAATTTCATAGCCTCGAGGATCTGTTCGTGTGCCCGACGCATTGTCAATTTTTGTATTGCGACGAGCTGTCAATTCGATATCCGTAACGCTCGTTATCTTTCCTAATCCCTGCGCGCGACTTGCGCCATCAAGTGCAGTCTGTGCTAGTCGTATATCCAGGCGAGTTCTGTTCGCCATAGCACCCACGGCCCCTGGATCAAGGGCCTGCTTTGGTAGATCAGGTAAACGCTCTGGCAGTTGGAGCAGTTCGGCCTGCCCTTCGTCTAATCCGAGAAGTCTGGTCAATTCTTCTCGAGTAGCAGTGGTTTGATGCTGTGCAGTTGCAAGGCGTGTTGCAGAATCTGCATAGAACGCTTGTTCACGGGCACGAGTTAGTCGATTAAAGTTTCCAACGGATTGCATGCGACGAGCCAACTCTGCGCTGGCCTCAGCACTCTCGAAAACTTGCTGCGCGTAATTCAAAGTCTGCTTTGCTGCAACCGCGCGAACCCAGGCCTGTCGGACTCGTGTGACATGATCTACAACCTCGCTGGTTAGGCGCAGTTGCGCTTGCTCAATACGACGCTCTGCAATTCCTTGACGAGCAGGAAGGGTCAATATGTCGAGCAAACCAAATGAAAGAGCTCTTCCCAGCTCTAGTTCATCGCCAGCGACGAGCCGTTCAAAACTGAACACTGGATTGGAAATGCGGCCACTTTGTGCCGCGTCCGCCGATTCGGCCCATCCCTGTGCCAGTAAGCTTTGCAAAGCAGGGCTGTTGACCAAGGCCAACTGGACAGCTTCCTTTTGCCCCACGGGCGCTTTTAGCAGCGTCGCTGCAGCCTGAGAGCGCTGAATTCGCTCCTCATTGGTTCGGGCCAGTGCTAACTTGCTCTCGGTAAATCCAGCAACTTCTTCATTGACCCGGCCAACGTTTTGCTCAAAGTTGACGCTCGCACAGCCTGTCAGCACCGCAACTGTGATGATTGAAAGTGGCAGCTTGATGCGTGCGAGGTAATTAACATGCTTCATCATTTACTGTCTCCATGATGAGGTGCATGTGCGTCTGGGGAGGTTGGCTCTTCTGAGGTGGGTTGACCTGTGGAAATCTCTTTGGCATAAGAGCGCCAGCCCCCGATACGACCTACACGATCATTAGCTTCACGCCAAGATAAAACTTCTTGATCAACATAAGCCTGATAGCTGCCGATGGCTGATTTGTACTGCAACTTCGTTGGCAAGCGACTCTCTGGTGTTGGTGGCTGACTTGGCGTAACTGCTTGAGCATTTACATCAACTGAAAGAAATGCCAAAGCTCCAGAAATCATTGCGCTGATCAGTGATGTTCGATGTGACATGAGTGTCTCTTGGTCATGTATTGATTCATGGGATGCGATTCTGAAGAGAGGTGCCTGACAACAATCCGTCTGTCAGATTACATATTTGTTATCTTCGCGTCAGATTCAATAAAACTTGTCACACTACAGGCTGGCGCAAAGAAGGAGAACCGTTGTGAAAATTCTGATCGTCGAAGATGAGCCAAAGACTGGTGAATATCTTCGTCAAGGACTACACGAGGCTGGGTTCGTCGTTGACTTGGCACAAACTGGCATTGATGGCCTACATTTGGCCGAACAAGGTGACTATGAGCTAGTCATTCTGGATGTGATGCTTCCAGGCATGAATGGATGGGAAGTTTTGAAGACCATGCGTCAACGCGGTTTGGATATGCCTGCTATGTTTTTGACTGCACGAGACCAGGTGGAAGACAGGGTCAAGGGATTGGAACTTGGTGCGGATGACTACCTTGTCAAACCGTTTTCTTTCGCAGAACTGCTTGCGCGGACTCGAACCATTCTTCGAAGAGGACGTAGCGGCTCAGAAATTACTGTACTGAAGGTGGCTGATCTGGAACTCGATTTACTACGTCGACGGGTTACTCGTTCTGGTAAGCGTATAGATCTGACGGCCAAAGAATTTGGATTGCTGGAGCTTTTGATGCGTAGGCAAGGCGAAGTATTACCAAGATCGCTGATCGCTTCACAAGTGTGGGACATGAATTTTGACAGCGATACCAATGTGATCGAAGTTGCCATGCGTCGCTTGCGAGTAAAAATCGACGAAGGACAAGAAGTCAAGTTGATTCAAACAGTGCGAGGCATGGGCTATGTGCTGGAAGAGCCGGAGACTCATTAAATGCTTAGAAACCTTTCGCTCACGAGCCGCTTGACCATCTTCTTTACCTTGGTTGCAGCTGCTGTTGTGCTAGGACTGGGTTGGCTTTGCATGGTTTCGGCAGATCGACATTTCTTAGATCTTGATCGGATGGCGCTGGAAGACAAACGACAACTTATTGAAGATATTTTGGATAATTCAAATTCAGCCGAAGATGCGCGATGGCGGCTTGGGGAGTCGCTTAGCCATCATCATGGACTTCTTGTTTCGATCAAGAATTCATCGGGACAAACACTGTACAAATCTGAAGAATTTAAGTTTTTAGAAAAACCTATTTCGTCTGACCACGGTAAAGATGATCATGCGTTGCAAACGTTGAAGAGTGGGGGCAGTGAATTCCATGCCATTCAATTCCAGACGGTAGCCAAATACAGACAAGAAGATACTCTCACAGCCTCTGTGGCAATTGATGCGGCCCACCATCAAGAATTTCTGGAAGAGCTTCAGCGCAGTCTTGCTGTTTATGCGTTGTTTGCAACGCTGATCAGTGGGCTGCTGGGTTGGATCGCCGCACATCAAGGGATGGCTCCTTTGCGTGCTATGAGATCAAGAGCGGCAGTGGTTACAGGCCAACAGTTGGAAGAGCGTATGCCTGTTGAAGCTGTTCCAATTGAGATGGCTGATCTGGCCAAGGAGCTTAATCAGATGTTGGATCGGCTGGAAAGTGATTTCCGGCGTCTCTCTGAGTTTTCATCAGATTTGGCCCATGAATTGCGTACGCCAATCAGTAATCTACTTACGCAGACACAAGTGACGCTTTCAACTAAGCGCGATGCTTTTACCTATCGTGACATCCTCGCTTCAAATGCGGAAGAGTTGCAGCGCTTGGGGCGGATGGTGTCTGACATGCTATTCCTCGCCAAAACGGAGCGTGGCGTTGATTTGCCGAACAAGGAAATATTTTCAGCAGCACAGGAGATTCTTGCGTTGTGCGAGTTTTATGAAGCAGTTGCCGAGGAAAAGCATATTTCACTTAGTGCGCATGGTGATGGGTGCATACATGGAGATCGGTTGATGTTTCGTCGTGCAGTCAGCAATTTGCTATCAAACGCGCTGCGTCACACCCCTCAAGGAGGGGAGGTTAAAGTTATTGTGACCGACTCAGGTACGAGCACTGAGGTTGTAGTTCAAAACACTGGAACGGAGATTGACCCACGTGTACTTCCCCGGCTATTCGATCGCTTTTATCGTGCCGATCCAGCTCGTTCTCACCCTGATTCTGATGGTGCGGGTTTAGGTCTGGCAATCACAAAGGCAATCGTTGAAGCTCATGGAGGCATTGCTGAAGTGACTTCCCAACAGGGTAAAACTAGTTTTATTTTGAAGTTCCCGCATTTGTAGTCCTTCAGGCTTAAAGGTCGCTGTCAATAAGAGGAAGTGATCTGACTTTTCCGGACGCTTCGGTCCTTGAGGGCCGATTCCTTTTTGCATTCAGGAAATCTTGGCCATTCACTTCCACTGGGTAAATGAGGTGACTTTGACATGCGTGTATTGATCAGCCCAGGTGCTGGGAAGGTCAATGCAAAAGTCATTGAAGTTGGCCGTGCATTCCATATCCTCATCGAGGATCAGCTCCACGATTTCGGGGTCCAGCAGATTGAGTTTCATGACACGGCTCACATAACTTGGGTCCACGTTCTCACCGACTGCGATATCCCGTAGCGTCTTGTACTTTCCAGTGTCCAGCATCTTTTGCCAATGTCTGGCGCGGGCCAGCGCAGCTTGAAGGATAGTCAATTCAGCCTTCTCTTTCAAATCCGCGTAGTTGATGCTCCTCGGCATGATGACCTGTGTCCGACCGCTGTATTTCCTGATCTGCATGGGAATCGAAATCGTGATGCTGCCATCGCTGGCTCGCATCAGCCTGGTTTCTTGGCCACGTTCAACTGTGGTGAGGGTCAATCGCATTTCTCCTCAATTGGTTTCTGAGTAACCTCAATGACGAGGTTAGCGATACCCGACGGGTGGAAGGTGACATCCAGGCGCGTGGGCGAGATCACAACCCTTTGGACAATCAAATGCATGATGCGGTGCTGCTCAACTGGATAGAGCGCATCCCACACCTTCTCGACATTGGCCATCAGGTTGGAGACTTGGTACTCGTCCAAGTGTTTCGTGACAGGGTTGTTCAGCTTCTTTAGGGCCTTGAGGACATCAGAAGTAATCTCATTGCTGCGCAGAATCCGTTTGACCTGCTCGAGGACGGCGCTCTCGATTTCAAGCGCAGGCAGCATGGGAAGACCGGAGGTGCCTGCCTTGACCTTCTGGTCCTGGGTGGAGTGGTAGTAGCGGTAGCTCTTTTGCGTGCCGGGCTTGGGTTTTCCCATGGGGGTCATGGCGTGGCCATCAGACGTGAAGAGTAATCCCTTGAGCAATGCTGTGTGCACGCCCTTGCGCTGACCCTTCCTACAGCCACGAGTTGCCCCTGCGAGCTTGGTTTGGACCGCCTCCCACATTTCCTGGGTAATGATGGCGTTGTGCTCCCCTCGGTATTGCTGACCCTTGAAATGGATCATGCCGTAATACAGAGGGTTATGAAGCATCTTGTAAAGATTGCCCTTGTCGATTAGTTTTCCCGCACGCTCCTTGCCATCCTGGGTCTTCCAGCTTTTGGTACGGACGCCTTCATCTCTGAGGTGCTGCAGCAGCATGGTCAGGGAGTTTGCTCGTACGTAGTCACTAAAGAGCCGCCGAACTATGGCGGCCTCGGGTTCATTCACGATCAGTTTGCGGTCAACAACGTCGTAGCCCAAGGGCGGCACGCCACCCATCCACATCCCCTTTTTCTTGGAGGCACTGATCTTGTCTCGGATGCGCTCGCCGGTGACCTCGCGCTCAAACTGAGCGAAGGAGAGCAGGACGTTGAGCATCAGTCGCCCCATGGAGGTGGTCGTGTTGAATTGCTGTGTGACCGAGACAAACGAAACCCCATGGGCGTCGAAGACCTCGACCATTTTTGAAAAGTCCGCAAGGCTGCGCGTCAAGCGGTCGATTTTGTAGACCACAACGACATCAATCTGCTTGTCAAGGATGTCCTGCATCAGACGCTTGAGCCCCGGGCGCTCCATGTTGCCACCCGAGTAGGCGGGATCGTCATAGTCGCTGGCCACGGGAATCCAGCCCTCGTGACGCTGGCTCGCAATATAGGCTTGCCCGGCATCACGCTGTGCATCAATGGAGTTGTAGTCTTGCTCTAGACCTTCGTCTGAGGATTTGCGGGTGTAGACCGCGCACCGGACTCTTGGACGAGCCGTTTCTTCGATCCGCGCCATCAGCGTCGACCTCCAATGACCACTTCGCTCTTGCGGCTGAGCCCAAAGAATGCGGGGCCAGACCACTTTTGCTGGGTGATTTCCTGCGAGATGGCCGTTAGGCTAGAGTAGGGGCGGCCCTCATACTCAAATGTGCCGTCTGGCTGCACGCACACCTCGTAGGTCTTGCCCTGGAAGTCGCGCTTGAGTCTGGTGCCGGGCATGAGTTTGAAAGGTGCCTTTTTCTTTTGGACCTTGGCCAGGGGTTTGAGATGCTTGCTTAATTTTTCGATACGTGCTTCGTTGCTGGCCAGCAAGCTGGGGTTGACCTGTGCGTATTCGAGTTCCTGGATCCGGTAGGCTAGGCGCCCCTCAAGGTAAGTGCGTCGCTGCACAGACGGCACAGTGCCGTACAGCTTGAACCACATCGCGTTGAGCTCCTTCATGCTCAGGGAGGGGAGGCTGGCGATCTGGGAGAGCGCCGTGGCGCTTGTCTTTTTTCTCTGTGTCAATTGCTTTTCAACTGCCATTGGGTTTCCTTATTTCACGCCCTTGCGGACGGCGGTTTTGGGAACCGTATGAACGCTCTTAGTGGCAGGCATAGCAAGTTGAATCTGGCTCTTTTGAGCAATTTCTTCAGTGGCTTGAGCGCACAGGCGAATGATCCCGTGGGCAAGGATCTGGGCAACTTCCTGGTGACGCTCGTGCTCGGTCATCAAGGCCGGGTCGATGACGTTGTAGGTGACTTCAATCATGGGGAGATCAGGGGTTGTGGACGGGCAGAAATTTTTGAATTTCGACCCCTAGGCTGTCCTTCCCGATAGCTGCAAGAGTTCACGGCTGACCCACAACGCGCCGTTGCTGGAGGTGCCGCTTCGAACCCCGTAAATTCGCCAAAAGCGGGGCAATATGCGCTGCAAACCCCCAAAAATGGGGCTGTTTGCATGGTGTCGATTTGTTCTCTAAAATGGTGTCGAAATCAACACCAAACCCCGATTTAATCCATGAGAAAACCCAACCGAGATGACGAGCACCTGCAGTCGCTTAGGGACTACTACGCCAGCAACAGGCGCATTCCCAGCCTTCAGCGCATTGCAGCCCTTTTGGGCTTTTCGTCGCGCTCGGCTGCGGTCAAGCTCATGGGGCGGTTGGCAGACGAGGGGTTTGTTGAGCGCACAGTTGACGATGATGCCTGGATTCCGGGTAGTCGCTTTTTTGCACGACCCATGATTGATGCATCCGTGCCCGCAGGCGTACCAGTGTCTGCCATAGATGTGGGTAGCCAGCCGCTGGTGTTCGACGAGTATCTGGTCAGAAAGCCCAACGAGACGTTTGTCATTCCCATCAAGGGTGACTCCATGGTCGAAGCGGGCATTTTTGACGGGGACCTCGCCGTAGTTGAGCGATCGACCAAGGCCAAGGTCGGTGACTTTGTGATCGCCAACGTTGACAACGAGTTCACCTTGAAAGAGCTCGTGCGGGAGAAGGGGGCATACGCCCTCAAACCCCACAACCAGAAGTACCCCTTGATCCACCCCCAGGGCAGTCTTCAGGTCATAGGAATTCTTGTGGGTTTGGTCAGGCGTTACAAGACCTAGACCAGGTCCACCCGAACTCATCACACAGATAAAAAAATCAGCGCGATAGCGCTGAGGGGTTGCTTATTTTCAAAAACACGATGGAGGACGACAAATGCTAGTTTTCAATGACCGCCACTTCTTGCGTCATATCTCGATGCCCACCCTGCGAGAGTTCACGCAACAACACAAAATCAGCCCCAAGCTGAACATCGACTGGGAGGCCGCAGCTGACACTCTGCATGCCCTTGTCGGCAAGGAGCTTGATCGGCTCGAAGAGTCTCTGGTGCAAGGTGGCCTTGAGGTTGAGGCACGCAAGGACTTGGAGCATGACCTCATGCTCTGGCACGATGATTTGAAGCGAGCGCACTCCATGTCCAACGCGCAAGCGGTGCAGGAGTTCCGCTGCATCTGCGCCGATGATCCGCTGGCGCTGGCCGCGTTCGACAACCGCACCGAGCGCGAGATCGCTCTGTGGATGCTCGCTTTTCGGGACAAGGCATTCCGTGACGCCGAGCTGCACCTTGCATTCCAGGCCAAGACCAATGGCAAGTTCTGGAAAAAGCACCTCATTCCTGCCGGGCTCAAGCTCTCCAGAGAGCGAGCACAACTCGAATCATTTTGTGAAGAGGTCACCAAGCTCTACAAGAAAGTGGGCGCAGGCAAAAGCAGCCACGTCGAGGTTAGCGAGCGCGCCAAGGACAACAGCGTTCAGGTGACCATCTATGTTGAAGGTCCCGTCACCGCGATCGCCCACTTTGAGCAAAGCAACTTCACCCGCGTGACCACGCGCATTGCACTGGAAACGACGCTGGTGTACCACCCCAAACAAGGCATCGTGGAGTCCATCGTCAAGGGTGGTGCCAAGAACCACGCAGCGGTGCTGCAGTTGTTCGGGGAGCATGTGCTGGGGCAGAAGATCGAGCCCGAGGAGATCGAGAAGAAGTCATTCCGTCTGAATGCGCTGCGCGACGGCATGCTTGAGCCTGTTGTGGACTGGTCTGCCCTTGGCGTAGAGAAGGTGCGCCTGCGCCGTGCCCGCTTCACGCCCATTGGCAGGGCGGGTGTGGCCGTTCAGGTCGAGGCCACACCTGAGATGGACAAGCCTGATGCCATCCAGGAGGCGCTGGCGCTGCTCAAGGTCAGCAGCTACTTTGAGGCCGAATACGCCATGGCCTCGGCTACCTTGATCGTGTACATGAAGCCCGACGCCAAGGGCAAGCACGCACACTTCAGCTTTGGGGTGCAATCGTCCGGGTCATCTACCATCAAGAACCTCTCCGAGCGCAATCAGGCGATCGCCCAGTCAGTGCTCAAAGCGCTGGATGTGATCGAGGTGGAAGACGCGCCGGGCGACTTTGAAGCCTTTGAACAGATGGCGGCTTGATGAGCCAGGCGCAAATCAATTCAACCCAGGTCCTGTGCCGTCTGCTCGAAATGGACAAGCCGCAGATCGACGGACAGACCTTGTTTGGCCAGTCCAGTGATGCGGCCACACACCTGATCCGGGAGCGCATGTTGGTGCTCGGCAGTTCCAACCAATGGATCAATTGCCCGGAGTGCGGTGTGGAGCTGGCGCGGGTCGTTCGGGACCTGTCCAGCGATCAAATCCTGCTCATGTGTCCCGAGTGTTTGGACGTCACGGCGTCCAGGCACTACTGCACCAACCACAAGGTCTCGCTGCCCAAGTTGGTCAACAACCTGGCCACGGGCCTGGGCCTTGGAAGTGCTGGTCACAAAGTCATTGATCACGAGCAGATCTGGCGACTGGGCACCACGCAGTCGGGCAGGGCCAAGCCGGTGACCTGGTATTTCGCGCGCCAGCTCTACAAACCCGCAGTGGCAGACAGGCTTCGTGAGCAAATTCGCCTGGAAAAAACCACCGAGTCCAGCGTCGTGCTCACCAGCACCGATTTGCCGCTGCCAGCGGCATCACCCATCGAGGGCTTTGATGTTCGCTTTCTGGGCGTGTCCGCGCGCATCAGTCAGAGCCGGTTTGAGTTCTTCAACGAGAGCGCGAGCACGGCCACCCAGGTCATGGAGGAGGCGTCGCCCACGACCACCCTGAAATACGTCGAGTCGCAATCGTGCGTCTGGATGGATGGCGAGCGCTATGAGCTCGAGCCTCGGCAGCGGCTCATCATCATTGCACTGCTGGAGGACCTGGACCACGAGCTCGACAAGGACGCTTTGCAGCGCAAGTGTGGATCCCAGTCGCAGAGCTTCTCCCCGAGCAAGGAGTTCGAGCGCAACAAGTCGGTCTACAAACGATTCATCCGCTACCTCCGGGACGATGAGCGCTACCAATTGCTGATCCCGCTGGAGGATCAGACCCACTGATTTCCATTGGTTTGCAGTTGCCAATGTTTCACCAGGTTCAGACACTCGGCTGGCCGAGTTTTTTGCAAGCACAATGGGACCGAATATTGAAGCGAGCGGCAGTTACCGACCCGTTGCAGTCATTTGCAGCAAAGTGAAGCAGTCATTAAGCAGGTGCGGCATCCGGCCAAAGCGGCAGTTCGATTTTTTCTATAGCAGTCAGATGAAAAATCGACTCACCTCAGTATCGGTTTCCGTGTCTTGGATGACTGCATCGGGGCGATATGCAATCTTTAAAAACTCTGGTTGCTCTTGGTTTCGACGACTCATCCCAAACGCAGCATCCTCTTCGCGGGTCTTAGCGTGTCTACACATATCTTCTCATCACCACGAGACAGCTGCAGGTACGCAATATTTCTGATGCTGCTGATCTCTCGAATCTGAGCTTTGTTGACGATCGCATCCTTTCGAAGTTCGCCACCCAAACAGACTGGGCACTTAAGATAGTCCCACCATGAGTCATAACCGCCATATTGATTCTTGATACCAGAATCAACGGCAGCCAAGTCTTTCTTGCATTGCGACGCCGACACAATCGAAGGAAAAATCAATAAAAGTGTCAGTGAAAACAGTGCAAGGTATTTGATTGATTTTGTCTGCATATGTCCTCCTGAGTTTTGACCGTAGCTGAATGCTCTGATAGAAAAAATCGGTTGGCTAAGGATTCGGACTGAGCATGTACTCGCGCACCAACTCTCTGGCACGATGTAATCGGCTCTTTACGGCACTCTGCTGTTCGCCAAGCCTCTGAGCTATTTCAGCAATGGTAAGTTCTTCAAAATCGCGCAGCAGAACCACTTCAAGGTAGTGTGCAGGAAGTGACTCTAGGGCCTTAGCCAAGTCAATGCGTAAGGCGGCATCCGTTCTACAGAGCATCTTCTCCTCAGCCAGTTCGTCAGGCAGTGGATCGTGCTTAAACATCATCCGCTCCAACTTTCGGCATTCACGCTTGATCACTGTGAACAGCCAAGATGAGAATGCTGCCGCAGCTTTTAGCCCGCTGACCTTGCGGGACACGACCAACAAAGACTCTTGCACCGCATCATCCACATCACTGGCATGGCAGTGCCTGTAAGCATAACGGCGTGCATCGGCCTGACAAACCGCCAATAGCCTGGATATGGCCGCTGGCTCTCCCGTTTGAGCGGCCATGATCAAGTTTTCTCGCTCACTATTGATCGCGGTCATGACTCAAGTATCCCTGTTGAGCTTGCGCCCAACCATGGCGCACATAGGGCAAAAGCCAATCAATCCTGTCATGGCAAGAACTGCGCCCATCACCCCTACACCAACTGCCATGCTGGAAGTGCCCCAATTCAAAACGGAAAAACCAAGAGCAATCACGCCAGCAATCAAACGCAAAATGCGTTCCCAGTTAGGAACATTTTTTACATAAAACATCAGAATCTCCTTAAATGTGCAAAGTGAGGCCATTCCTCCCTAACTAAGAGCAAGCTATCGATTGAAATGGTTCGCGAAAAATTAAAAATTCCTCTCTTAATCCAGAATTCAGAACCGTGTTGTCAGCGCAGTCAACAATTCAGGCGAAATCTGAACCAACCAAGACTCCAAAGGCTTATCGGCACCAGACAGAATCATGGCCGCAATAGCAAGCATGATGAAACCAAGAATCAACTTACCCGTTTTTCCTGCTTGCATCAAGCTTCCACGTACTTTCATCATGACCGTCCTTGAAAGGTATGCCAAGATGATCACGGGCAGTCCCGCACCGACTCCAAAGATGCCCATCAGCAGCGCCACTTGAGGCAAATGCGAGCCTTGGCTCGCCAATACGATGGCTGCTCCCAACGTTGGCCCAACGCAAGGGCTCCAGACCACACCGAGAGCCAAACCGATAACAAACTGTCCACCCAGTCCATTGAGATTGAGGGATGAGATCAAGTTGTTGCCCGCGTCGCCAATGCCGGATGTGGCTGTGGCAAAACGTTGCTGCAAGCTTGTTGACATCAAAACCAGCCCGAGTACGCCCAAAATTACCGCTCCGACATTTCTGAAAATCGTCGCATCAAGACCTATGGAAGCACCTAAAGACGCAATCAGAGTGCCAATGACGGCATAGGAGAGCGCCAATCCACCGGCCAAGGCCAAGGGCGCTCGTGGGTGTGCTGCGGTTGCCGACCCCAACAAAATAGGCAAGATCGGTAACACACACGGAGACAAGGTGGACAGTAAGCCTGCCAGCAGGCCAAATCCATACGAACCGATGCCAAACTCCATCAGTTGACTGCCTTTTTAAAGATGCCTTCAATGCCTGCGGGCGTTGCATCTCCCACCGAGCGAGCAGTTTCCTTGCCGCCATTGAATGCAATCAAGGTACTCTGCATGTTGACTTTGAATTGCTTGAGAACCGTTTTTTCAGAATCGAAGTCAACTGTGAGGATGGTCACGTCCTTGTAGGCGGGTTGCTTGGCCAGGCTGTCCAAGATTGGCTTTTGGGCTTTACAAGTGGGACACCAAGGGGCGCTTACATCGACGACGACGGGTTTTCCAGCTTGAGCCAACCGGTCAAAGTCTTGCTGGCTAAATGTTTTGATTTCTCCAGCTGCCGCCACAAGGGCGGCGCTTGAAATCAACATGGCGGTGATGGCATTACGAAAGTTCATGGGGATCTCCTAGTGAGTGAAAAGTTAATGTTTGAGTTTGAAAGTCTTCTGTGCCTGGTTCATATAGGCGGTTAAATCAGCCAGCTCTTTTGAGTTCCAGGGCAAGGGTTTGGCTTGCATAGGCATGACCATGCAAGCTTGGATCATCTCGTCGAGGTGGATCGACTTGATCCCCAAATCGTCATTGGCCATGGCGACCTTATGAGGGTAAGGTTTAGCAAAGCTGTCACTGAACGAAGCATTGTTTGCATGGCATGTTGCACAGGCCATCCCGTTTGTAGACAACTTTTTATCGTTGAACAATTTTTCACCTGTGGTTGGATCACCGACTTTGGGTTTGTAGCCAGCGGGACGCACAGTGGCAGCCCCGGCTGCGTTTTGAGCGAATGCCGTCCCAGATATGAAAAAGGTGCCAAGAATTAAAAATGCGCTGATGAGCCGGTTGCTGTACTTCACAGAGATCTCCTAGGTTGGTTTGACTCTAAGAGGGGGCGTGGAAGCAAAACGGTTCGCAAGAATTAAAAATATTTTTCTGAAACCGCGAACCAACTCAGCCTCCAGCCCCCTCTTAGTTGTCGAGGAAGCGATCAGCTGCCTCGATTTCAACCACTCACGAACGAAGGAACGAATATGAAAACAACTCTGAAATTGGCCTCTCTGGCCGCCCTGACGACCGCCACCTTGGCTTTGCCTGTGGCCGCCCAGAATACCAACGCAGCCAAGTGTCAACCTGCGGCTGCGGCTAAATGCGGTGCACGCAAGTGCGCAGCCAAATGCGGTGCCAAGAAATGCGCCCCCATGTCTAAATGCGGGGCCAGCAAGTGCGCCCCCAAATGCGGTGCCAAGTGCGCTCCCAAATGCGGCGCTAAGAAGTGATGTGAAGCCAGCAAGCGCAGATGGACATAGATATGCGAACCTTACACACCAGTGGTCTGCGCTTGCTCCAAATTTATTCTGAACTTGCAGATAGCAAGGAACACTTGCTGGATGGATTGCTGCTCGGTCAGCCGCCACAGCAATGGGAGCACTATCCGCAAGACGATGCCATTGATCGAGAAAGTGGATACCAATGGTTCTATCACTCCCACAGTCCTGAAGACAGGCCTGGTGGGGCAGAACATGGACACTTTCACATATTTGCACGTCGCCCCCTATGGTCCAGGCGTCTGCAATCGCGCGCAGAGCGAGAGTTTCAGGAGTTGTGTGACTCCCCCTCGCCACAAACCCATACACGACACTTGTTGGCCATTGGCCTGAATGCCAAAGGTGTTCCGATCAGCGTGTTCACAGTCAACAGCTGGGTCACGGGAGATTTGATGCTGTCCAGGCAGCTGACGATGGAGTTGCTTGGCTCGCTTCGACTCAATACAGGTCATGCCAAGTTGGATGCGCTGATTGAGTCGGTGGTCCATCTGTGTGTGCCTGAAATTCAGAAGGTCATGGGGCAACGCGATGAAAAATTGGCAGCGCATTCGCATGCCAACAAGCTGAACGATGAGAGACTTGAGCTCTTGTCGGAGTTGTCCATTGACCTCGACGCGAAATTGCAGTCCATTTTGTGATTTTCATCCTGCATCTCCGCTCTGATTGATCACATCGATGACGACGCTCAAGTCCGATCCATGGAAGGATGGACGATGACCGATCATTTCGAATGGCAGGTTCGCCCGGTTGATCCAGCAGGTAGGAAACCCATACCAACCCGCTCCCATCACATCCCATCCATTGGAAGAAACAAAAAGCAAGTCACTGCTTTCGATGCCAAGCACCTGTGAAGCCAATCCATACGCCTGTGGGTTGGTTTTGAACTGCCTGATTTGGTCAACCGAGATCAAATGTTTCAGATATTTTTTCAGACCAGAGCTATCCGCTGCGGTCTTGAGCATGTCAGGCGATCCGTTGGACAAAACCACCATCGGCAGTCCAGCATCGCTCAATCTTTTGAGAACATCTGCACACTCTGGAAATGCTTCCAACTGTGCGTACTGATCCATCAGCGCCTTGATCTGCCCCGAGTCATGGGTTAAGCCAAGTTTTTGCAAGCTGTAGCTCAGTGCCGCCTGAGTCAGATCCCAAAACGATTGGTAGTGACGACTTCCACTGGGGTTAGGATCTGACAAGCTGATCAGCCGTGAATACTCAATTTGTTTGTCTCGCCAAAGTGCGGAGATGGCAGCGCCCGATCCTGGATACATGGATTCGGCCAGCTTCCCAATGGAGTGGACATCAAAAAGTGTCCCGTAAGCATCAAATACCAATCCACGAATTCGAGTCATCTACCACCTCCTCGTTCGTTTCAACTACGCGACCTTGTATGCGGCAAATCGCTCGTCAACTTCTGTGGCAAAAGCATGATTCGTATAGTTGCTGAGTACCTTCACGGCAACCGCAAGAATGATGTTGAGCACATGGCTTTCCGTGAACCCGGCATCAAGGAAAGCTTTCACTTTTGCAGGAGATGCTTGACCAAGGTTTTTGACCAGATCTTGGGTCAATGCAAACAGTGCGGCAAGGCGCGCATCAGCGATGGGCTGACCTGAGCGAATCGCCTGGAGCACATCAGCAGGCACGCCCGACATCTTGTCTGCGATCATGCTGTGCGCTGCAGTGCAGTATTTGCAACCATTGGTCTGGCTGACCGCCAGAAAGACAACTTCCTGCTCGGTAGGAGTGAATCCCGAGTCCTTGCGGAAGAGTCCGTATCCGTGAAGGTAGGTGCTCAGCACGCCAGGCACGTTGGCCATGTTGGCGTACATGTTCGGAATAAACCCAACTTGCTTTTGAGCAGTCTCCAGAATTTCCTTTTGTGCGCCAGTGGCGGTCTCAAGGCTTAGGGCAGGCAGTGAATTGAGGTAGCGGTTCGACATGATCATCTCCATTGAAAGAAATGATATTTTGGGTATTTGATGTCAGTTCGTGGATACCATTCGTCTCAACAATTTCACCCTTCATCCCAAAACTGGAGTTTCGCGCTTCCTTTGAGTCTGAAGCCATTGCAAAGGTGAGCAATTAAACGCTCTGGCAAAGGCTCTAGCCAGTGCGCTGGAGCTTCCGTAGCCCACTTCGCCAGCAATGCGTTGAAGCGTGAGGCCCTTCTTCAGGAGCTTTTGCGCAAGCATCAACCGCCATAAAGCCAGGTAATTGGCGGGAGTTGTCCCTGTCAGTTCTTTGAAATGAGCTGCGAATCTGGCACGGGACATGCCTGCAGTTTTGGCCATGTCCTCCAGCGTCCAGGGCAGTGCTGGCTGATCATGTACGGCTTGCATTAACTTGGCGATTCGGGTGTCTGTAAGTCCAGCCAACGTGCCGCTAGAAGCCACGCCATGGGCGATGCAATGCCTGAGTAATCGGATGATCAGAATCTCACAGAGTCGATCCAGTGCAGCCTGCTGTCCATCTCCAGAGTTGAACGCTTCCTCCATCATCAGCTCCAGAAGTTGTTCAATCCCTTTGGTTTCCGAAAGTTTGATCAGCACACAGTCAGGTAAGGAATCAGTGATGGGATTGGCACCGCCGCCATCGAAAAAGACTGTGCCGCAAACCACCTCCGCGCCAGCTCGGGTGTCGGCCACCAATCTGTGAGCATCCGGGCGTGGCAAAAAAACCAAGGTGGGCTCAGTGATTTCAAATTTCTCTCGTTTCGAGGCGATCAGTTCGACCACTCCATGCCTGATCACATGAAGATGGCCCCGCATAGGATCCTGCTCGAAGTCATGACGTCCACAGATGTTGCCTGTGTAGAAAACACCTGCATGAAGTGAGAAATGACGGAGTAAAGAGTCGAGGGGGCTCATGAAATGAGACGATGAGTATTTTTAATATTAATTTATACCACCCGAAATATCATTTCATCTAGTGGTTACATTCACCATGGCACTTACTGGTGCTCTAGACAAATGAGAGATCGCAAAAAACGTAAAGCCGAATTGAGTAAAAGAAGAGCCGTCATCGGGCGCGCCAAAATTCATCTTCTTGCGTGTGATAACGAGCCAATGTCCGCTCTGGGTCGATGTGATCTGCGAACGACCCCAATCGGAAATGACCGCGGTTGACCGCTTCTGGCCGATTGCTGCCGATCCCGGACTTTGCTTCGACTTTGTGAATCAACGGAGCATCCAATCACCTAGAGCGGTGGCAGCAACCTAGACGGCATCTACGAGCAATACAGAACATAAATCTTCACCCGGTTCAGACGCCAGTCTGGCCGGGTTTTTTGCATTTGGGGCGTTCGAAACGCTTTTGAGTAACGCCCCTGAGTAGTCTGAGTAACGCCTGGCGCACCCCCCTTCGAGAGGATTACCTCCATCGGTCAGCAATGCACAGCAAGTGTTGTCAACCGGTGGTTTTTAACTCTCAAAGGAGCTGCACATGCAGACAGAAGCAAGCAGGTCACGGCACCTGACCCAGCAGGAGCTCGCCATCCGTTGGAACAAGTCCGTACACACAGTCGAGCGCTACCGCTCTGATGGCGTTGGCCCGGTCTATCTCAAGATCGGCGGCAAGGTCATGTACCGACTCGAAGACATCGAGGCCTACGAGCACGAATGCTTGTACGCCAACCCCCATTCCCGTCTTGCAAGCGCGGAGGCCTAAGCGATGTCAAACCTCATGGTCTATCCCGCAGAAATTGCGGAAATGTCGGTCAATCAACTGGCCGCTCTGCCTCACGCCAAACTGGTTGAGGCCACCACCAACCTTGATGACTTGCTCAAGTGGGCCAAGGAAAACCGCCAAAAGCTCGACGCCGCCATGGAGCTGCGCTTTGGTGGTCAGGGCCGCAGCGCACTGCACGAGTCGGGGCGTGATTTTGGCTCCACCCACTTCAACGACGGGCCGCTCTCGGTGAGTTATGACCTGCCCAAGCGCGTGAGCTGGGATCAGGAAAAACTCAAAGCCATCGCAGAGCGCATCGTTGCCGCAGGCGAGCCCCTGTCCGAGTACATCGACGTCGAGTTCTCGGTGTCGGAAAAGCGCTTCACCGCCTGGCCCACGAACATGAAAGAGCAGTTCATGGATGCCCGAACGGTCAAGGGTGGCAAGCCCGCGATCAAGGTCGAGTTCAACGGCGTGGAGGTGCAGTGATGTCTTTGCCCATCATCTCCGCAGAAGAGCGCCTGCGCGAAAAACACAGCGCCAAGATCTGCCTGGTTGGCATTCCCGGCATCGGCAAAACCAGCCAGCTGCACACGCTGCCCGCCAAGGCCACCTTGTTCGTGGACCTTGAGGCTGGTGACCTGTCCGTCAAATCCTGGACGGGGGACTCGGTGCGTCCACGCACTTGGCAGGAGTTCCGCGATCTCGTGGTGTTCCTCGCTGGCCCCATGCCGACTGCGACCAAGGACCAGACGTTCTCGCAGGCGCACTACGACCACGTGTGCGAGAAGTACGGGGACCCGGCGCAACTGGCCAAGTACGACTACTACTTTGTCGACAGCCTCACGGTGCTCTCGCGCCTGTGCCTGGCCTGGTGCAAGACCCAGCCGCAGGCCTTCAGCGAGAAAACGGGCAAACCCGACAGCCGGGGTGCCTATGGTCTCCTGGGCCAGGAAATGATCGCCGCGCTCACCCACTTGCAGCATGTGCGCGACAAGCACGTGATCTTCGTGGCCATCCTGGAAGAGAAGACCGATGACATCGGGCGCCGCACCTTCCAGCTGCAGCTCGAGGGCAGCAAGACCGCGCTGGAGTTGCCGGGCGTGCTCGACGAAGTCATCACCCTGTCCTCCATCAAGGACGAGAACGGCGGCAGCTTCCGCGCCTTCGTCACCCGCGCCGACAACCCCTATGGCTTTCCTAGCAAGGACCGCTCGGGCCGCCTGGACGCACTCGAAGCACCCGATCTGGGGCAGCTCATCAACAAGTGCCTGAACGTTACCGCCACGGCAAACGCCCAGGCCAGCGTTACCCAAACCCAACAACCCATCGCTTAAGGATTCGACATGAACACGACCCATACCTCTGGTTCCAGCTGGAACGACTTCAACGACGCGCAGGCCCAGCAAGGCGCCTTTGACCTGATTCCCAAGGGCACCATCGTGCCGGTACGCATGTCCATCAAGCCCGGTGGCTTTGACGACTACACCCAGGGCTGGACCGATGGCTACGCCACGCAGTCCAACGAGACGGGCGCCGTGTACCTGGCCGCCGAGTTCGTGGTCACCGCAGGCCAGTACGCCAAGCGCAAGATGTGGACAAACATCGGTCTGCACTCGGCCAAGGGACCGGCCTGGGGGCAGATGGGACGCGGCTTCATCCGCGCCTTGCTCAACAGCGCCCGCAATGTCCACCCGCAGGACAACTCCCCGCAGGCCTCAGCTGCCCGTCGCATCAACGGCTTTGTGGACCTGGATGGCGTCGAATTCCTCGCCCGCGTGGATGTGGAAAAGGATGGCCGGGGGGACGACCGCAACATCGTGCGGTTGGCCGTTGAGCCCGACCACAAGGACTACGCCGCCTTCATGGGCGTGCCCAGCAAGGTGAGTTCCGGCGGTGGCAACTCCGGTGCACCGGCAGCAGCTACCCCAGCCTTTGCGGGCAACGCCCATGTCCCTCAGTCCCGTCCCGCCGCACCTGCGGTGTCCGGCAAACCGAGCTGGGCTCAGTAACAGGCGAGGGGCATGAAATGTTGGGTCTGCTCACGGGAGGCCAGGGGCTTCCTACACACAGACACCCGGCAACGGGTGGGTTCGCCCGCCCGTTACCCCATCGACTGGGTGTTTTGCTCTGGGCGCTGCCAGCGTGCGTTTCACCGCATGTACGGCAGCTGGGTCAGGGCACTGGACAACGACACGCCAGCGGAGGCGCTCATGGTTGACGCCACAGAACTTGAGCTGGAGTGCATGCGCAAGTGCCTGAAGTTTTTCGGTGAAGCGGCGTCCGAGATTGGCTTTGACAAGCCGCTTGGCAGCTACAGCGAGACGCAGGCCTTGAGTGTCATCAACGCCATCGTCACGGGCTACGTCGAGGCCATGACGCAGGCACATGAAAAAACCAAATATCCACCCGTTCGCATGACGGCCAAGCCTGTGCACGACCCCATCAAGGATGCGGCGGCGCAGGCGCTCTCAACCAACCCGTTTGCGGACATGGAGGATGACTTACCTTGGGAGGTGAAGCCATGATGGACTTCAACTCGAATGCAAGCGTGAGCGGACAGATCGAATGGTTGATCGATCACGCCATGCAAAAGAAAAACGAAGCGAGCACGCCCCGCACCTACCTGGGCGGATCGCGACTGGGGGCGGCCTGCGAGCGCCAGCTTCAGTACGAGTACGTCAAGGCCCCCGTGGACCAGGGCAAGGCCTTCTCGGGCCGAATCCTGCGCGTCTTTGAGCGCGGGCACCAGACCGAGGACATGGTCATTGGCTGGCTGCGCATGGCGGGCTTTGACCTCAAGACCCACAAGAGCGATGGCCACCAGTTCGGCTTCTCGCTCGCGCAGGGTCGCCTTCGCGGGCACATCGACGGCATCCTGCTCGGCGGCCCCGAGGGATTTGCGTACCCCGCGCTGTGGGAGAACAAGTGCCTGAGCGCCAAGTCCTGGAAGGACCTGGTCAAGCACAAGCTGGCGGTCTCCAAGCCCGTCTACGCCGCGCAGGTCGCCGTGTACCAGAGCTATCTGGACCTCCATGAAAACCCGGCGCTCTTCACAGCCGTGAACGCCGACACCATGGAGATCTATGCCGAGCTGGTGCCATTTGATGCGCAACTGGCGCAGCGCATGTCCGACCGGGCCGCTCGCATCCTCAAAGCCACCGAGGTGGGCGAGTTGCTGCCGCGCGCTTTCATGGATCAGACGCACTTCGAGTGCCGTTTTTGCTCCTGGGCGGACCGCTGCTGGGGAGGTGCGTGATGGTGATCGATCCCAGAAAGCTGCACAAGCCAGCCCAGCCGCTGGTCAGGATTTCCGCCATCTTTCAGATGCTCTCGCGCCAGGCACAACCCCAGTGCCCCGAGGCCAATCTGGTGGTCGGAATGATTTGCCAGGCCATCCACGACTGCCTGTACGCCACGCCTGTGGAGCAAAGCCGTGCGTGGAATTTCATGCACGACGAGCGCCTGGACATCTGGGCGGGCACCGTCAGCCTTGATGCCAACTTCATCCGTGAGGTGGCGCTCAAGACCGGATTCATGAGCCCGGAGGCGCCAACGCGCGCCATCAAGAAAAACAAGAAGGGGGAAATGAGTGCTTGATTTCAATGAACAGGGCGATGCGCCAGAGCGCAAGGGGCCGGGCGATGCGGGGCAGATGCGCGAGCGGGTGAGAGCTGCCCTGATCGACAACGCCGAGAGTGTGCTCACGTACCTGCTGCCCGCAGGCGTGATCCGGCGCAACTGCTTTTATGTGGGCAACGTCTATGGCGCGGCAGGCGACAGCCTGGAGGTGGTCCTCAGTGGCCCCAAGGCCGGACTGTGGACCGACAGGGCGGAGGGCACCGGTGGCGATCTGTTCCACCTGATTGCCGGTAACCGCCACCTGGACATCAAGACCGAGTTCTCTCGAGTGATTGAAGTCGCCCAGGAGATTTTGGGTATGCCCAGGCTGGACATCCCCAAGGCACGGGCCAAGAAATCCGGCCCCGCAGTCGATGAGCTGGGGGTGCCCACGGCCAAGTGGGAGTACCAGGACGCCAGCGGCAAACTGATCGCCGTGGTCTCCCGCTATGAGCCGGAGCCCGGCAAGAAGGAGTTTCGGCCCTGGGATGTCAAAAAGCGCCGCATGGCGCCTCCCACACCCAGGCCGCTGTACAACCAGCCGGGCATGCTCGCTGCCGAGACGGTCATTCTGGTCGAGGGTGAGAAGTGCGCCCAGGCGCTGATCGATGCCGGGTACTGCGCAACCACCGCCATGCAAGGGGCCAACGCGCCGGTGGACAAAACCGACTGGCGCCCCCTTGAGGGCAAGGCGGTGCTGATCTGGCCGGACAAGGACGCGCCAGGCTGGAGCTACGCCGAGTCGGCCGCCAAGGCCGCTCTGGAGGCTGGAGCACGATCCTGCGACATCCTGATCCCTCCCGATTTCAAACCCACAGGCTGGGACGCTGCCGACGCGCTGGCCGAGGGGGTAGGGCAGGGCGAGGCACAAAGCGATGGCGCCGCTTTTGATGTGGACGGCTTCATCCTCACAGGGCACAGGCTGCCCATTGCCAAAGACCCGGATCCGTCGGAGATGGACACCTCATCGGTCGACCTGGTCGATGGGGTGAACTGGAGCACCGAGGACGGGCTGGCGATTGCGTTTACCAACCGCTACGGCATCGACCTGCGCTACTGCGCCCAGCTGGGCAAGTGGTTCTGGTGGAACGGCAAGCGCTGGATAGAGGACAAGATGCTCTACGTGCAGCACCTCTCGCGGGGCATCTGCCGGGCAGCCTCGCGCAAGGCCGATACGCCCAAGCTCAAGTCCAAGCTGGCCAGTGCCTCCTCCATCGGGTCGGTGGAGCGGATCATCCGCTCCGACCCCAAGCATGCCGCCAACATCGAAGAGTGGGACCCCGATCCCTGGCTCCTGAACACCCCCGAGGGCGTCATCGAGCTCAAGACCGGGGTGCTTCGGCCGCACCAGCGCATCGACCGGATGACCAAGATCACGACCGCCAGTCCCCGTGGCGAGTGTCCGCAGTGGCTGGCGTTTCTGGCGCAAGTCACCGGAGGCGATGCCGAGCTGTTGGCCTATCTGCAACGTATGGCGGGCTACTGCCTCACAGGCCTCACCACAGAGCACGCACTGCTGTTCCTCTACGGCACAGGCGGCAACGGAAAGTCGGTTTTCGTCAACACCCTGTTCACCATCATGGGGGACTACGCCGCCAATGCGCCCATGGAAACCTTCATGGAGTCGCGCAACGACCGCCACCCCACGGACCTGGCCGGGCTCATGGGCTCACGCCTGGTCACGGCCACGGAAACCGAGCAGGGCAGGCGCTGGAACGAATCCAAGATCAAGGAGATCACCGGGGGTGACCGGGTCTCTGCGCGCTTCATGCGCCAGGACTTTTTCACCTACGTGCCCGCCTACAAGATCGTGATTTCGGGCAACCACAAGCCCGCCATTCGCAACATCGATGAGGCGATCAAGCGGCGCATGCACCTGATCCCTTTCACGCTGTCCATCCCGCCCGAAAAACGCGATCACCAGCTGCAGTCCAAGCTCCTTAAGGAGCGCGACGGCATCCTGGCCTGGGCCGTGCAGGGCTGCCTCATGTGGCAGCGAGAGGGTCTTAAGCAGCCCACCTCGGTGACGTCTGCCACCAACGAGTACTTCGAGTCCGAGGACGTCATGGGTCGCTGGATTGAGGAGCGCTGTGTGCTGGTGAGCAACGCCAAGTCCCTGACCTTTGAGCTCTACAACGACTGGAAGCAGTGGGCCGAAACCAACGGGGAATACCAGGGCTCGCAGCGGCGGTTTTCTGACCTGCTGATCTCCAAAGGGGTGGAGCGATGGCGCAACTCAAGTGGTGTTCGCGGCTTCCAAGGCATCGGTTTGAAGCAGGGCGCACCCGTTCGCTTCACGCCCCACGAGGTCGACTAAGACCAAACACAACCCGAAAACAAACTCAAAAGAATTCACTTTCAGACACACGACTGACGCATGACACAGCTCGACGCTGTTTTCCTATTATCGACGTCTCACGCGTACGCGTAATAGAGGGAATATAGAAAACAACGTCGATATGCGTCGGTGCGTCAGAGCAAGGACCACCATGACACTCAAGACGATTTTGGCCCTCGATCTGGGCACGACAACCGGATGGGCTCTTCGCGATCCGGCGGGGAGCATCACACACGGCTTTGCCAGCTTCAAGCCCCAGCGCTTTGAGGGCGGCGGCATGCGCTTTCTGCGCTTCAAGCGCTGGCTCACGGAAATCAAGGGCACCACCGACAACGGCATCGACGCCGTGTACTTCGAGGAGGTGCGCCGTCACCTCGGCGTGGACGCCGCGCACGTGTACGGCGGCCTCATGGCCACGCTCACCGCCTGGTGCGAGCACCACCAGATCCCGTACGAGGGCGTGCCTGTGGGCACCATCAAACGCCACATCAGCGGTAAGGGCAATGCCTCCAAGGACGAGGTGATCCGGGCCGTCGGTGAGCTCGGGTTTCACGTGAGCGATGACAACGAGGCCGATGCCATCGCCTTGCTGCACCTGGCCATGCAAAACCACGAGGAGGTGTGAGATGAAGATCCCGGCTCCTCGCTACCCGTCTCCGCTGGGCCGCGCCCAGCCCATCCCGATGGACATCGAACGCACCAAGCGCGACGGGTGGCAAAACAACCACCTGCTCGTCATCTCCTCGAGTGATGAACGGCTTGATTTTCTGGAACAACAACTCATCGAGCGCATCGGCAACCGGCTCTATGGGGCAAAAAGCAAAGGGGGAAAAATTGGATGAACACACCATCGAGAGCATCGGCGAGCGCTTTCGGCAGGCCGCCCGCACGGCCTACCGTCTGCCCGCCGTCCGGGTGCAGGGCTATGTCAGCTACTGGCCCGAGATCAAGGCCACGCCAGCAGAGCGCAGCGCCCTGGAGGAACGCCGCTACATCAAGTTTCCACCCACCCCTCAGGAGGTCGACGAGATGCTGGAGGTCATGCGCTGGATCCAGTGCCTGGAAGTGGAGCAGCGAAAACTCGTCTGGATGCGTGCCCGGCGATACGGCTGGCGCGACATTGGCCAGCGTTTTGGCTGCTGCTCACGCACAGCGCAGCGCCACTGGCAGTACGCCATGCTGCAGGTGATCCACCAGATCACCTCGTGAGGGAGAGCGTTGCTGGAGTATTGCCCTCAGCCTTGATTGGCAATTTTGGGCAATATTTTCAGTGGGTTCAGGCGCTTGCTGTCAGAGTGACGGTGATTGCGTAAATTGGCCGAAAAAAGGGTGTCGCATTTCGGCGGGAAAAAAGATAAATTCTCGATACCTTGGGAATCAAAGCATCTTGATTCAGCAAAGCACCACAAGGTCCTGCTTCACAAATTCCTCGAGCTTGTCCACATGGATGAAGCCGGTGAGGTCAGCGGAAACGGTCACAGCCAGGTACCCGTGCTCAGCTGGGCCTGAAACCTCGTAGGTCCCCACGTTCAAGGGGACAAATCCTTCGTCTTTGAAATCCTTGCCCAACTTGCGGGCGAGGACGCCTTTCTTTACTTCAATCTTCATCTGACCTGCTTTCGATACAGGTCATTGTAGGAACTCGCATGAGCCAAGCCCAGATTCGCCCTGAAATTCGAATCACGCCTGTGGATAACCTGATTCCCTACGCCCGCAATGCCCGCACTCACAGCGATGAGCAAGTGGCGCAAATTGCGGCTGATTTGGCTTCCATCGGAGTGAATGAATTCAGGTTTTGTCTTGAGAACGACTGCTATGCCGTAGACCGCAATGGAGACATGTTTCGGGTGTGCCGTGAGCAATACAGCAAATCAGGTCGGTTGATCAGGCGGTATGAGACTTTGAAACTCAAGGGCTCCCTGGATGTTGACGGATACCGCGTTTATCGAATGCGTGTCGACGGCACAAAAAAACATGTCAAAGGACATCGGATGGTTATGAGTGCATGGCATGGCCCAGAAGCAGGCAAGGTCGTTAACCATTGCAATGGAAACAAGTCAGACAACAGACTTGAAAACCTAGAGTGGGTAACTGTGGCCCAGAACAACGCTCACGCCATCCGGACAGGACTTCTCAATCCACGATTGGGAGGTCGAAAGAACAGAAAACTATTCACAACTGATTTCCTGTCAATCTACATCCTGCATGTGCATTGCGGATTCTCAAGAGCGAATCTGGCCCGTTCAAACAGAGTTTGTCGTCAAGTCATTGATGACGTCATTCAACGTGTGAAAAATGTGCTGGGAGGTGTGCATGCAGCAGCTTGAGTATTGGCCGATTCAAAAATTGATCGAATACGCACGTAATCCTCGTAAAAACGATCATGCTGTTGATGCCGTCTCTGCGGCAATTCGTGAGTTTGGATTCCGTGTCCCGATTGTTGCCAAGAGCGATGGCACTGTCATCGACGGCCATTTGAGACTCAAAGCGGCTAAGAAACTTGGGCTGGAAACAGTCCCTGTGCTTTTGGGTGATGACATGACCGAAACGCAAATCAAAGCGTTTCGACTCAGTGTCAACAAGCTAGCTGAACTTGCGGGCTGGGACGACGAGCTGCTGAAACTCGAGCTGACCGATCTGCAGGACGCCGACTTCGACCTGGGCCTGATGGGCTTCAGCGACGAGGAGCTTGACCGACTGATCAACGGAGACGCAGGCGGTGGTTTGACCGATGATGACGCAGTCCCAGAGACACCCAAGGAACCTGTATCCAGACCTGGCGACCTGTGGATTCTCGGCAACCACCGCCTCCTTTGTGGCGACTCGACCATGCTGTCCGATGTGGAAAAGCTCATGGGCAACGAGCTGGCCGACATGGCCTTCACAGATCCGCCCTACAACGTGGACTATGGCAACAACGCCAAGGACAAAATGCGCGGCAAGGACCGGCGCATCCTCAACGACGCCCTGGGCGACGGCTTCTACCAGTTCCTGTACGACGCCTGCGTGAACCTGCTGATGGTCACCAAGGGCGGCTGCTACGTGGCCATGAGCTCCTCGGAGCTGCACACCCTGCAAAAGGCCTGGCTGGATGCCGGTGGCAAGTGGTCCACCTTCATCATCTGGTCCAAGAACACTTTCACCCTGGGCCGGGCCGACTATCAGCGCCAGTACGAACCCATCCTGTACGGCTGGAAGCAGGGCGCTGATCACTTCTGGTGTGGCGACCGCGATCAGTCTGACATCTGGAACTACAACAAGCCCCGGGTCAACGACCTGCACCCGACCATGAAACCGGTCGAGCTGGTCGAGCGGGCCATCAAGAATTCGTCCAAGAGCCGGGACATCGTGCTGGATCTGTTCGGTGGCTCGGGCACCACCCTGATTGCCTGCGAGAAGACCGGGCGTCAGGCACGGCTCATGGAACTCGATCCAAAGTTCGTGGATGTGATCGTCAAGCGGTGGGAGGAGTACACCGGTCTGCAGGCGGTGCGTCAGGAGGATGGCGTGAAGTTCGCCGAGCTGACCACCAGTGCTGGCGATGCACCGGTGCCAGAGGCCCCTGCGGCGCAGGGAGCCTGATCTCAGTTGCCCGTGAAATTCGGGTGCAGATCAGCCCAAGCGAGCGACGTACCGGGCGTAATCCCCGCCGGATGGGTCTATGAAGAGGTAAGGTCGACCTGGGGCGTGGACCATTACGCACAGTCTGCCGTTGCCGATGTAGCCGCCTTTGCCCTTGAGCCAGTCGCGTGACTTCAATAGGTTCATCGCAAAGCCGTCGAATTCCTCAGCCGTCATCTCCCGGGTGTCGGAGACATAGACCGTGTAGTCACCGTAAGCGGCGATTTCTGTGATGTCAGTGGGTTTTCTGCCAAAGGGTAGTCGGATGCTCAGTTCATCTACTTCGAGGCTCTTGCCGTCGAAATTCACGGTGATTGGCTTTCGCTCGATGGTGAACGTCAATGTTTTCATAGGCGGCTCAAACGGTTTCGGTGGTGATGCGGTACTTGCGGTCCTGCCCATCGCTCTTGTCTGACACGATGTTCAGGCCCAGTTTCTTTTTCAGGGCGCCTGCCATGGCTCCCCGCACGGTGTGCTGCTGCCAGCCGGTGGCCTGAACCATCTCGGCCAGGCTCACGCCCTCTGGGCGTTTGAGCAACTCGATCAGGGTGGCCTGTTTGGTGCCCTCGCGCTGCTTGGGTGGTTGCTGAGGCGTCAAGCCAATCGCTTCCAGGCCTGCGGTGGAAATCACGAACTGCGTGTTGCCCTCGGGCGTCTTGTTGTGCGGGGCAATCAGTCCTGCGTTGCCCAGGGCGGTGAGCACCTTGATGAGTGCGCCGCCTTTTAGGTTGGCCGGGAAGTCGGTCAACAGTTTTTGAGGATGCTTGGCCGCTGCTTCGAGCAGGCTGCGCTGGGTGGCGTCTCTTCCGGTGGTGGTGTACCGCCAGCGCAAGGACGGAGGCAAGGATCGGGTGAGCCCCATCGAATTGGCCCGTGAGAGTCTGGGCATGGCGCTGGCCGCTCAGGACTACGGGGCGCGGTTCTTCACGAACGACGCCAAACCCACGGGCGGCTGGATCGAGTTTCCGGGCACCTTCAAGGACTCTGAGGCCAAGCGGGTGTTCAGGGATTCCTACCAGGCGGCGCAGTCCGGCTCAAACCGGGGCAAAGTCCTGGTGCTGGAAAACGGCATGAAGTTCCATGAGGTGGGGGTCACGAACAAGGACGCCCAGTTTCTGGAGCTGCGCAAGTTCCAGATAACAGACATTGCCCGATTATTCCGTGTGCCACCGCACATGATTGCCGATTTAGATCGCGCGACGTTCTCGAACATCGAGCAGCAGAGTCTGGAATTTGTCATGCACACCATGACGCCCTGGGCCGAACGCTGGGAGGCCTCGATCGAAGCGGACCTGATGCTCGATGGCGATCAGCTGGAAGTCGAGTTCGACTTTGCCAACCTGATGCGCGGCGATGCAGCCAGCCGCTCGGCCTACTACCAAAGCGGCATCCAAAACGGCTGGCTCACCCGCAACGAGGCACGGATTGCAGAAAACCTCAACCCGCTGCAAGGTCTGGACCAACCCCTTCGTCCGCTGAACATGGTCGAGGAAGAGGATGCCGAAGAGGCAGAACACGAGACCGAGCAGGAGTCCGAATCCACGGACCCGGCGCCTGCCGAAGAAGAAATCGCTCCCGCCGATCAGGAAACGAGCCTGCGCTTTCGCAGACTGGTGCAGTCCAACGCAGCCCGGCTGGCCCGGCGCATTGCCAAAAAGGGCTCCCTGGGAGCCAACGAAACCGAACTGATTGCCCAGGCTTTCGCACTGCAAGCCAGTCAGGTTAGTGCCTGGACGCAGCAGCAAACACAGCCCTTTGAGGAAGACGCACTAGCCGCTTCCCTGATTCAACTTGGAATGAACACATGAACAAACAACTCCTGCTCTCCGAATTCCTGACTACGCCCTGGGCGCTGATGCCCGAACGTTTGCAGGCCATGTCCGGTGTGCTGACACGCTGGTCTGCGGGCGAGCCGCCCAGCGACGAGACCCTGTTTCAGGTCAACACCGATCGCGTGCTGCGTGACACCCGCAAGCAAATGGCCGCCGCCAGCACAGGCACCGGCATCGCGGTGCTGCCCCTGTACGGGGTGGTGACGCAGCGCGGCAACATGGTCGATGACATTTCCGGGCCAGGCAGCACCAGCACCCAGCAGTTCACTTCGGTCCTGCGCCAGATGCTGGCCGATGACACTGTGGGCCAGATCCTGATCGACGTCGACAGTCCCGGCGGCAGCGTCTATGGCGTGGCCGAGCTGGCCAGCGAAATCGTCAAGGCCCGAGCACAAAAGCCGGTCATTGCCGTGTCCAACAGCCTGGCGGCTTCGGCGGCCTACTGGATTGGCTGCTCGGCCAGCGAGTTCTACGTCACCCCGGGAGGGGAGGTGGGCTCGATCGGTGTGTGGCAGGCCCACTTTGATTACTCGAAGGCGCTGGAAGAAGAAGGGGTCAAGCCCACCCTGATCTCAGCAGGCAAGTTCAAGGTCGAAGGCAACCCGTATGTGCCGCTTGATGAGCAGGCGCAGGCCTTCATGCAGTCCCGTGTGGACGACTACTACAACGCCTTCATCGAAGCTGTGGCCCTTGGCCGAGGCGTTTCGGTAAGCGATGTGCGCTCGGGCATGGGCGAAGGTCGGGTGCTGGGCGCCGATGCTGCATTGGCCGCCGGGATGGTTGACGGCATCGCCACCTTCGACGAAGTGCTATCCCGGATGCAGGCCAGTGTGCGCAGCAAGCAGCAGCGCAGCCAGTCCCGTCTGAAACAGGCCCGCGATGCCCTCGCGCTGATCTGAACCATTTCTTTATTGCGGCCCTCCGTTGAGGGTTGCGCCTTCCTGCGACCCGTTGGTCGCCATCACTGTCGCCGCCTTGAGTCATTCCGACCAGGCGGCATTTTCATTTCTGGAGTCAAACCCATGAGCAAGCAACTGCGCGAGCTGCAAGCCCGCAAAGCCACCCTGGTCAAGGACGCACGCGCCCTGACCGATATCGCTGCCGCCGAGCAGCGCGACATGAACGAAGAAGAGGTCAGTGCTTTTGAAGCCCTCAAAGCCAGGATCGAAGCCACCTCGGCCGCGATCGACCGTGAAGCGGCCTTGATTGCCGAGGAAGCGCAGATGGGCCACGCAGCCCAACTGCCCAATGCCTCGGTGATTACGGTGGTGAACAACGCCGAATCCGATCCCAAGCATGGCTTCAAAAGCGTTGGCGAGTTCCTTAAAACCGTCCGCCATGCGCAAAACCCCGGCTCCTCGATCGATGATCGTCTGCTGATTGGCATGAATCGCAGTGCTGTGGCCCCTGCCTCGTTTGGCAACGAAGGGGCAGCCCAGGACGGCGGTTTCCTCGTTCCCCCGCAATTCGCGCAGGAAATCTTCCAGCTCTCGCTGGGCGAGGATTCCCTGCTGCCTATGACCGACAACGTCGAGATCACGGGCAACACCATGGCCTTCCCCAAGGACGAGACCACGCCATGGGGCACCAATGGCATCCGAGCCTACTGGCAAGGTGAAGCTGCATCGGCCGTGGGTACCAAGCCTGTCCTGGGTCTGTCGACTTTGCGCCTCAAAAAGCTCATGGCCCTGGTGCCGGTGACGGACGAGCTGCTGGACGACACCAACGCGCTCTCCTCCTATCTGCCCGACAAGATCGCCACCTCCATTCGTTGGAAGACCAACGAGTCGATCCTGTTCGGCTCGGGCACCGGTCTGCCTGTGGGTTGCATGACCAATGCCACCACGGTGACGGTGGCCAAGGAATCGGGGCAGACCACGCAGACCCTGTTGGCGCAGAACTTGGCCAAGATGATCTCGCGCCTGCCGCCGGGCTCGTTTGGCAAGGCCGTGTGGATCGTCAACAACGACGTTCTGCCCGCGCTTTTCACGCTGACGCTGGGCAACTACCCGATTTACCTGCCCACGGGCATGAACCCGGGTGGCATCCAGGTCTCGCCCTACGGCACGCTGCTGGGTCGTCCGGTCTTCGTCTCGCAACACGCCAACACCTTCTCTTCTGCGGGTGACGTGCTGCTGGCCGATCTGTCGTACTACCAGACCATCACCAAGGCCGGTGGCATGCAAACGGCCACTTCCATGCACCTGTACTTCGATGCGGACCTCACGGCTTTCCGCACCACGTTCCGCATGGACGGCCAATCCAAGATCGCCGCGCCGATCTCCCCCGCCAAGGGCAGCACGACCATGTCGCCCTTTGTCCAACTGGGCGCACGTTGATCGCCCCCGCAATTTGAAGGAGAACTCTGATGTTTCCCAATGCAAAAGGCAGCGAACTGTTCTCGGTTCTGGCCACCATCGACCCCGCCAGCCAAGCTGTGGGCACTGTCACCACCGGCTGGATTTCGGCGGGCAACCACCACAACCTGCTGGCGCTCGTGCAAAGCGGCGTTCTGGGCACGGGTGCCACGCTGGACGCCAAGCTCCAGCAGGCCACCGACGCTTCGGGCACCGGTGCCAAGGACGTGACGGGCAAAGCCATCACCCAGATCGTCAAGGCCACAGGTGACAACAAGCAGGCCCTGATCAACTTGCGCCCTGACGATCTGGATGTCACCAACGGCTTCGCCTATGTGCGTCTGTCGCTGACGGTGGCTGTTGCGGCCAGCCTCACGGCGGCGCAATTGCTGGGCTTTAACCCCCGCTTTGCGCCAGGGGATGCCAGCAACCAGGCTGCGGTCGCGCAGGTGGTCTGAGCCTGAGGGTGGAGCCATCACATGCCCATGCAGTTGATCACTCCACCCGCAGGGGAGCCCATCTCGCTTGCCGAGGCCAAGCTCCACCTGCGGGTGGATTTTGATGACGACGATAGTCTGATACAGGTCCTGATCTCGGCGGCCCGACAGGCGGCCGAGACCATCACAAACAGGCAACTCGTCACCGCGCGCTGGCGGATGGTGCTCGACAGCTTTCCCGGACCCAGTCTGATGGGTGTGCCCGCAGGGCAGACCTTCACGCTGCCCGGGCATGCCGTTTTGCTGCCCAAGTCGCCTGTAGCGTCGGTGGTGGAGATCCGGTATCTGGACATGGCGGGCCTCTCGCAGACCATGCCCGCTGCCAACTACACCGTCGACAACGCCTGCGAGCCCGCGCGCATCACCCCGGTGTTCGGGCAGATCTGGCCAATTGCCCTGCCTCAGATCGGGGCTGTGAGCGTGATCTTTGATGCAGGGTATGGCAGTGCCTCGGCAGTGCCCGAAGGCATCAAGACCTGGATCAAGCTGCGTGTGGGCTCGCTTTACGTTCACCGCGAGGAGGTGGCATCCATGACGCGAGGGCGTATTGACCCTTTGCCGTTCATCGATGGCCTGCTCGACCCCTACAAGGTACCCTTGATATGAGGTCTCTATGAACCCGATCGGAGCCGGAACGCTGGGTCGCCGCATCAAGATCCAGCGCCCTAGCACGGTCAAAGACAGCCTGGGCGCCCCCAGCCGTACATGGATCGATGTGGCCACCGTGTGGGCCGATATCCAGCCCCTGTCTGGGCGCGAGGCGGTGATCGCCAGTCGCATCTCGGCCGAACTCACGCACCAGATCACGGTGCGCTACCAAGGCATCTTTGACAACCCACAACAGGTGGCCCAGTACCGGGTGCTTTACAGGTCCCGGATTTTCAACATCCATTCGGCCCTGAACGAGGACGAGAGACGCGTCTTGGTCATCCTTTTGGCCAGCGAGGGGCTGGACGATGGCTAAACATGAACGCTTCAAGGTCGAGGGCCTGGCTGAATTGGCCAAAGCCCTGCGCGAATTGCCAGACCGGGTGGCCAAGAACGGCCTGCGCGTCTCGGTTTATGCCGGAGCCAAAGTCATCCGCGACGAAGCCCGCATGCGCGCGCCCAAGGCAGCCGAGGTCCTGGGGCCCAACCAGCCGCCACCGGGCACGCTCAAGCGCTCGGTGATCATGAAGCAGATCCCTGAACTCTCCAGCCTCACGCGTCAGACCTTTTTCGTGACGGTGCGCCACGGCAAGAAGTTCCGCAAGCAGGGCAAGAAGGGCAACCTGTCTCAGGATGCCTGGTACTGGCGTTTCGTGGAGTTTGGCACTCGCAAGATGCGCGCGCGGCCATTCCTGCGACCCGCGCTTGAGGCCAAGAGGCGAGAGGCGGTGCAGGCCATGAAGGACAAGCTCTCCGAGCGAGTCGAGCTTGAAGCCAAGGCACTGGCGCAATCCATGAAACGGAAGTAGCCGTGCAGGACTTCTATGACGCCATCAAGGATCTGGCCGCAGGCGAGGTCTATGCGTTGGTTGCTGCAGAGAACGCCCAGTACCCGGCAATCGTCTACACGCCCGTCGTGCAGGAGCACATCTTCGGCATCGATGGGCCACATAACTTGCAGCGCGCCCGCGTGCAGGTCGACACCTATGCCAGAACGTACCAGGAGGCCTTGCACCTGCAAGACCAAGTCCTGGCTGCGCTGCTGGCCGACAAGAGCACCGTCGCCGATGTGCGTATGGTGCTGTCCGAATTTGAAGATCAGGCCCGGCTGTACCGGGTGAGCGTGGACTACACCTACTACCGGCAGGGCAGTTCACTATGAAAACAGGAGAGACTGCATGAGCAGCACCGCAATCACCGCGCAGGGCATTGCCATTGCCCGGTTTGGCACCACCGCCTTTGAAACCATCCCCAACGTGGTCTCGTTTCAGGGACCGGGCGGGCAGGCCGCCGTTATCGACGTCACCAATCTTGCCTCCACCGCCAAAGAAAAGCGCGTGGGCTTGCGAGACGAGGGGCAGCTGTCCCTGACCCTGCATTACAACCCCGACGATCTGGTGCACCAGGGCCTCAGAACCGACCGTGCCAACCGCGTGCGTCGCCAGTTCAAGATCACTTTCACCGACACCAACCCCGCCACCTGGACCTTCTACGGCTATGTCACGCACTTCAGCGTGCAAGGCGGCGTGGACGCGGTGGTGCAGGCCTCCGTGACCATCGAGATCGATGGCGACATCACCGAAGCTTAAGGAAGCAACCCATGTTGACCCGTGAACAAATCCTCCAATCCGACGATCTGCCCCGTGAAACCGTGCCCGTGCCCGAGTGGGGCGGCGAGGTGCAGGTGCGCACCATGACCGGTACCGACCGCGACGCCTTTGAGGCCAGCTTGATTGGCAAAGAGGGCCGGTTGGAGAACGTCCGTGCCCGCCTGGTCTCGCTCACCCTGTGCGATGAGACTGGCAGCCGCCTTT